>Ga0164293_10002635_pt1 | contig 15211 bp, 11 predicted proteins | sample GEODES118metaG_FD_111487 | JGI IMG/M metagenome (GOLD analysis project Ga0164293, IMG submission 111487) | Eutrophic lake water microbial communities from Lake Mendota, Wisconsin, USA - GEODES118 metaG | ecosystem: Environmental > Aquatic > Freshwater > Lake | place: USA: Lake Mendota...
AAGTTCTAATAACCGGCTCATCAGGTCAAGTTGGGACTCGACTGACCAAAAGTCTTTCAAGGGCTGGGTTCGATGTGGTTGGCATTGGTAGAAGCGAGGCCACGAAAGTTACTAATGACGCCCAGAGTTATATTAAATTTGATTTGCTCAACGAAGATGTTGACTCATTGATTGAGCAGACTCGTCCAGAGCTTTTGATACACCTTGCGTGGGAAACCCAACCGAATACATTCTGGGCGTCACCAAAAAATATTTCGTGGCTTGATTCAAGTAAAAAGTTGGTGGAGTCCTTCAATAAATGGGGTGGCGAGAAGATTGTGGTTGCTGGGACCGGCGCTGAATATGATTGGGCGTCTCAAGCGCCCTTTGACGAATTAGGTCCCGAGTTTCCAAAATCTATCTACGGTCAGACGAAATTGGCCCTGCTCAATGTTCTAAGGCACCAAGCCACACCTTTTCTTTGGACTAGAACTTTTTTCCAGTTCGGTGACAATGAGACCCCTGGTCGTCTGATTCCCTCGCTGATTGACACGCTTAATGCCGGACAAGAATTCTCAATACAAAGACCTAATGACATCCGCGACTTTATATATGTTGACGATGTAGTCCAGATCATGACCTCCTTAATAGTTTCAGAAAAGGCGGGTGTATTCAATGTTGCCACGGGAGTTGGCATCACAATGCGAGAGTTAGGAACGAAGATTGCTGTCATCTTTGGGCGCCCAGATCTACTGCATTTCCAAGAACAGAATGAAAAGCCAAGTATTGTTCAGGCCAACATGGCAAAACTTGAGAAGACTCTTGGCCACATTACGTACACGAATCTAGATAAAGCTATCAACGAAACGATAAGAAAGAGGGCGAAGTTATGAATAACGCCAAGTCTTATGATCAGAGCATCCCAGATGCTAATGAATTCCAAGATACCCGTGAAAAATGGCGAATAGAACTAGGGGCTGATGAATTGTTAAGAAGCCACGCGATCGAGCTGGTAGTTGAGAGCAACAAACACAATTATGGGTATCAATGGGAGTGGTGTGGTGTCCCGATAATCCGCCACCCTGATGACATTGTCTTGCAACAGGAAATTATGTGGAATCTAAAACCGACACGTGTAATAGAAACTGGAGTGGCGCGCGGTGGGAGTTTAGTGCTCTCTGCTTCATTAATGTCGATGATTGGCACTGTACCCAGAGTGCTTGGACTTGATATTCAAATTCTCCCACACGCACATGGTTCTTTAAAACGTTGGACAGATGAGGGCGACATTGAGTTATTCGAGGGAGATTCAACTTCTGATGCTGCCATTATTCGTGTTAAAACCTTCATAAAAAATGTCAGCGAACCATGCCTTCTAATCCTCGATAGTAATCATTCTCACGAACATGTATTAAGCGAACTGAATTCCTTGGCACCATTGCTTCCTATAGGCAGTATTGTGATGATCGCAGACACCATCGTTGAGGAAATGCCAGAGAACTATTATCCGAACAGGCCATGGGGCAGGGGAAATAATCCATATACGGCAGTTCAGCAATTTCTTCAAGCCAATCCAAATTATGCGATGGATTTGAAATCGGCCAGGCGCTCTCTTATGGGTGAATGCAGAGATGGAATAATTATACGAAATTTTTAATTTCTTAAATTGTTTTTCAGTTATATTTTTTCACTGCATAAATGCCCTTAAGCAATACTGTCGAAACCTCCTACTTGGCACGAACCTGGCCTCTTATGTACGAAGAGAAATAGACATCAGGCAGAAACGTGTTTGATGGTAATGTGTCCAAAAGTTCTTGGAGCCTTGCACTCCTGAAGCTACCATAGGCCAAGAAACTCCCAAGAGAAGTTACTCCGGAGAGCCTTCAGTCGCACAGCTATCGGTCTATACTTTATTAATGGAGTTTATTGCTTATATTACGAAACAAGTTGCGCGAGGCGATTTAGGGATAGCTTTTTTATTTGAAAGTTCTCTCAAGCAAGGACAACTCAGAGTAAAGCTATCTCCTTGGATGGGTGAGTGGTTTAATCGAATCCTCTGTAGCGGTTATCAGGTTAATTGATGAATTCCACATGTTTAATTAGAGAAGATTTATCACGGTTACAAAAAAGTGAGTTAGTAGATTGTCTTGAGAAATAAAAAGTGAGAATAGCCATTTTGGGCGGCGCGGGTTTTATAGGTACAAATTTGGTCGAAATGCTCGCGAAGCAAGATCATGAAATAGCCGTGATTGACAATTTAAGTATGGGCAACCGACTTGATGATGCAGCTTTAAATGTACAAATTACAGTTGGCGATATTGCCGACCCATTAGTGCTTGATAAATTTTTGAGAAATTTCAAGGCGGAGAAAATTTATCACCTGGCCGCAAATTCAGACATTAAAAATTCGGCAGCAAATTCAAGTTTTGACATGAAAAATACCTTATTAACAACAAGTAGCCTGATAAATTACGCCTACAGTAATGACATAAAAGAATTGGTTTTTGCATCATCTAGCGCAATATATGGAATGGCACAGGGCAAATCCAATGAGGATGATGTATCTGCACCTATCTCTGCATATGGCTGGACAAAACTTGCGAGCGAGCAATTGCTGATGCAAGCAAGCGCCCAAGGTTGTATTGAAAAGTTACTTATTGCGAGATTCCCCAATGTTACGGGAATGTGGCAGACCCATGGCGTGGTGTTCGACCTACTAAATCGACTTAAACAGAACAACAATATTCTTGAAGTTCTTGGAGACGGAAATCAGGAAAAACCTTATGTCTTGGCAAGCGAACTTGTGGAAGCGTTAGAGAAATTGATAGCGCATCAATGGTTAGGTACTAAGGTGATAAATCTAAGCCCAAGTTCTTCGACTTCGGTAGGTAAGATTGTGGAGATTATCTGTAGGGTAACCGGGCTATCACCAATAGTTAGATATGGAGATACTCCATTCGGTTGGACAGGTGACATTCCTTCATACCAGCTAGATACAAACCGAAGTTTACAATATTTAGGTGATTTCCCATTTATAGCTTCAGATGCAGCCATCGAAAAAGCTGTAGATTGGTTTTGGAGCTATTTGCATGCCTAGAATCAAATTACTAAGTCCGAAACCGCATGTGTTCATCGTTGCTGGGGGCAAGGGAAGTCGCAGCCTAGATCGTACACGAGCGAAGATTCTACAGGAACTTAGCGACGGATATTCGATACTAGACCTACATCTGGAAAAATTGAAAGAGAGTGGCTTGGTAAACATAACTATGTTGCTCGGTGAACATGCTGAACAAGTGATCGAGTATTTGGAGCGCAAATATATCGATAAGTCAGAATTCAATTTCGACTGGTTGTTGGATGACGGAACCGAAGGCACCCTAGGTGCGCTAACGAGAGGAGTTTCATTTCGAATGCGAGAACGCTACTTAGTTATTTTGGGAGATGTCGCAATCAGTGCAAATTATCATTTTTTGCTCAAGCGATGGGATGATTCAAATACGAATGCTGCTGTGCTCGTTCACCCAAACCTGCATCCCTTTGACTCAGATAAAGTTCTCGCTGATAGCTGTGACCTCATTACCGAGATTATTCCTAAACGCCAGTCAACTCACATGGTGCAGCCTTTGCGATCAGCTGCTGGGTGCTACTTCTTCAATTTAGAATGCTTTACTGAATTTTGCCACGTTACCTCAGGGGATATCAGTCTTAACTTCCTGCCAGAATTGATTCAGAAAACTAGTGTCTTAGCTTTAAATTCCTCTTATTTCTTTAAGGATTCTGGTACGCCAGATCGACTCAATTCACTTCGAAAAAATTATACAAACGGTTCAATCGCCAGAAGGGGAAAATCGCATAGGCCTGCAATCTTCTTGGATAGAGACGGAACTCTTTTCCCAAATAGCGGGACAGCACGAAGGTGGCTTTCTTTGGAAGAAGTGTCGGCCGCAAATTTCCAAGCAATTTCAAAAGCCAACGAATTGGGGATTCCAGTATTTGTCGTAACTAATCAACCAGGTGTCGCCAAAGGGCAAATCACTATTGACGATGTACTTTCAGTGCAAGCCCAGTATGAAAGTTATGCGGCGAAGGAAAGTGCGTTTATTGATGATTTTAGGATTTGTCCTCATCATCCGCAGGTCGGTTTTCAAGGAGAAATATCACAATTCAAGGTTGATTGTGATTGCCGAAAACCAAAAGTGGGAATGTTTCATGACTTGGCCGCGGCTCATTCTATCGATTTAGGAAAATCCACCTTTATTGGAGATACAGAAGTAGATCGTCAAAGTGCTTCCAATTTAAATATGAGTTTCAAACAGATACTAAAACATGAGGATCTACATGGGTTAATCGAGGAAGTTGTGAGTGAAATCTTAAATGATAATTTCTAGAACTCCGTTTCGAACAAGTTTCGTAGGTGGTGGAACAGACATTCCTTGGTTCTATCGCGAACATGGCGGCGCAGTGATCTCGATGGCCATCAATAAGCATATCTACATAACGGCACGACCCATGTTTGAAGGGGATGCATTTTTACTCAAGTATTTAAAACACGAGTATGTAAATAAAGTAGAGGAAATTCAGCATCCCATCATTCGGTCTGCCTTGCAAAAATATGGAATCTCCTCCGTTGATTTAGGGGTTAGTTCTGATTTTCCTGCTGGTTCAGGCTTGGGTTCGTCAAGTGCTTTTACTGTTGGGCTGTTGAATGTTTTAAGTGCTTTTATTATTCGACCTCTAGGCAAAGAGTCGCTTGCTCAGGAGGCTTGTAATCTGGAAATTGACATTTTGAAGGAGCCAATTGGGAAGCAGGATCAATATGCAAGCGCATACGGAGGTTTTAATTTTTTTGAATTCAAAAAGGATAACACCGTAACGTGCAAGAACATTCAGTTATCTCCGGATGCTTTGAAGTGGATCAACTCTGCGCTCTTTCTAATTCCGGTTGGCCCATCAAGAAGTGCAGGTGAGATGCTTCGTGAGCAGACTTCACAAGCGCACACCAACGTCCAAATAATAGAACGACTAATCGAGCTTAAGGAATTGAGCGAGGAAGCATTTGTACACGTTGCCCAGGATCCTACTTATATTGCAAAAATATTAAATCAAAGTTGGGCTCTGAAGAAATTGACGGGTGCTTCAATAACAAATCCTTTAATCGACAATCTTGTTAGTGAAGGATTGCGCAATGGCGCAAGTGGTGCAAAACTTCTTGGGGCTGGTCGTGGCGGTTTCGTTCTATTCATTGTTGAACCGGAGCAAGTTCAAAAATTTCATACCGGAATGGCGAAGAGTCGAATAATTCCTGTGGGTCTCGATGATGTAGGATCCACCATAATCTATCCTAGATGAGGTACAAATGGATTTCGACGACTACCTTAATGACAATATTCGTGCACTCACAAGTTTGGATAAAGAGGAAGTTAATGGGTTTGTTGCGGGGCTTGATTCGTTACGCAAAGCGGGAAAGACATTATGGATTGCCGGAAATGGTGGTTCTGCTTCAACAGCATCGCATGCGGTCGTGGATTTCAACAAGACAATATCAGACAATCAGTCTCAATCGATTAGATCAGTATCTATTTCAGAGATGCAGTCTTTGACTACTGCCTATGCCAATGATGTGAATTTTAGCGAAACAATTTCTGGCCCGCTAAGTCAATTGGCTTTGCGGGAAGATGGACTACTTGTCATTTCCGTCAGCGGAACATCACCCAATATTTTATCGGCTTTAAATAAGGCTAAAGAAATGGATCTGCGAACTTTTTGCATGTTTGGTGCAGCAGGTGTTATGCCAGCAAAGGAAATCACACATCCCATCATTATTAACTCGCGCGATTACCAGGTTGTCGAGAACGTGCAACTGTTCCTTGTTCATCTCGTCGTAAAAATTATGGCTGGGCAAAGAGCATGAATGTCGTTGTTTTAGGTGGCGGGATAGCAGGCCTAAGTTTGTCCAGCTTTCTTGATACCCCAACAATAATTTTGGAAAGTGAGGAACGAGTCGGTGGACTTTGTAGAAGTTATACCTTTCGTGACTTCACTTACGATATCGGTCCACATATTATTTTTTCAAAAAATCAAAAGGTTCTTGATCTGCATAATTCCTTAGTGCCGGTTGCTCAGTTACAGCGTCTCAATAAGATTTTAATTGAGGGATCCTTCTTAAAGTATCCTTTTGAGAATCACCTCGGTGAATTGCCAACTGCGTTGATAGATAAGTGTCTTCAAGAATTTTTAAATAATCCCTATGAGAATTTATCGGTTTCTAACATGCAGCAATTCTTTCTCTCAAAATTTGGAGAGGGCATGACAGATGTGTACTTTGGACCGTATAACAAAAAGATTTGGAAGTTTGATCCTTCATGTCTAGATCTTCAAATGGTCGACCGAATACCCAGTCCGCCAATGGAAGACGTTGTGTCTGGTTCCAGAGGTGTTTACAAAGACGGTTATACCCATCAGCTGCACTTCACTTATCCAAAGAGTGGAGGATTCGAATCAATCATTAACGCCTATGAAGCGAACTGCATCACAAAAGGTGATCAGATACTGGTAAATTCAAAGGTCGTAAGTCTGAGAAAAACGGATCCTCTTGGACGATATGCACGGAGTTAGATAAATTTTCCGCCGAAAAAATAGTTTCCACTATTCCTCTAAATATCCTTCCAAAATTGGTGCCGACTGCGCCACAAGAAATTTTGGATGCGGCGAGCAAGTTGCTCTATAACAGTATCCATATAGTTGTCATGCAGTTTGAGAAAGATATTTTATTAGATCAGTTCGCCCTCTACATACCCGATATGGATATAATTTTTCATAGATTGAGTCGACTAAATTTCTTAGGGCCCGCATATGGTGAAGGTAGCGGAAAATTTAATGTTATGTTGGAGGTTACATTCAGACAAGGAAGCCATCTCGGAACTCTGAACGAAAGTGAAATCATTGAACAGTGTCTTGAAGGCCTCGAAAGACTCCAAATTGTCACTAGGGATCAGCTAGTTGATGCTGAAGTGCGAACTTTTGAGTATGCCTATGTCATTTACGACATCGAGCACCGATCTAATGTTGATAAGGTCATTAATTGGGCGAATGCGTTGGGAATACATTGCCACGGTCGGTTTGGAAAATTTGAATATCAAAATAGCGATGCGGTTGTCGGCGATTCGATGATCTTAGCCGAGCTCTTAAATAGTGATAAAGAATAGCCCCAAAACATTCATTTTAAAATTCTGCTGACGATTTAAGAGAACTCTTAAATCGTCGCAAGTCCCCAAGAAGCTTTATTATTGACTTAGGAATTACGCGGTTAGGGAGGCCTCGCGAAACTCCATCTCTTCCCCCGTATGAAATGGGGACTTCTAGATACTTATACTTTTTTCGACAAACTTTTAAAACCATTTCGCACCCAGCAAATCCTTTAAAGATTAATTCTTCTTCCAATAGCAAATCGCGAACTCTTTTATTAAAGATTCTAAATCCAGAATCCACATCATGGAATTGCTGGCTGTGGAAATAGATTCTCAAAAAAGCATTCAAGGCTAAAGTTAAAAATTGTCGGTAGGTAGAATCAGTTCTTAGAACTTTCCGCCCGACCAAGAGATCTGCCCGCTCGCGACGATAGAAAAGAGCCCAAAAATCTTCAAAATCATTCTTCAATCCTGTGTCGCAGAAAAATATATAATCGGTGGCGCAAAAACTTAGTCCCCTTTTAAGAGCATTCTTGTATCCCTGTCTATCGGGTTCGTGAAGGTGATGATTTCGTTCATCTTTAGCCCATTCAGAAAGAAATTTCGTTGTGCCATCCGTACTGCCATCTTCGACGACTACAATCTGCCAGGTCCATCCTGCCGGAAGCTGCTCTAGGCGACTTCGCCAGGAATTAAGCTCAATCTGGATAGTATCTATCTCATTGTAAGCTAGAAGCATCAAGGAAATGCTTTGATGGGGGATTTTCGTACCTCGAATCATTGATGAATAGTGGTCCTACTCTAGCCTTTCGATTCAACTTTTGAGAGGATTGACCCCGTCAGATTTCCAAAAATCAAGAAGTTAATTATTCTCAATAGTTTTTTTGGATTGCCAAATTTCGTAATCTCCTAAAAGCCCTAATCTTTCGTAACTACCAAGTATCCATACATATAAGGAAGACAGATCTTCTTCACTATAATTAGGGCGACCAATTCCGCAGGAAGAATCATTGAAGCTGCATGTCCCTTTGGTGCTTCGTAAAATGAATTTAGGACTACGCGCTTTAATTTCACTTTCTAGTTTCTTGGCCATTTTAAACTGCTCACGGTAGAAAATCGAGGTTGCAGGATGCGAGTAAGTAATACTAGATGCGGATTGTCTTTGTGCTAACACCAATACTCTAGTTTCTGAGCCAAGAATTTGTATGTAATCTGTCTCTTTTGAATTTGAGTTTAAAAATCTCGCAATTCCCTCTATATTGCCAGAATCATTATGGAACCTACTCAAGACCTTCTGTGCGCCAAATACTCCTCCTAAGACAACACAAAGTACAAGAACAAGACTGATTATTCGCCGATATATTGCGCGCCCTTCTCCAAGGCAAGATTGAAGGCTGCCTAGAATGAACAAAAGGCTCGGTAGAATTATGATCATATAATGGAGATATCCCCGCGAGGACAAGAAAGAAGATATGAAATCTCCGAGAAAACCAATCAATATTGCACTGTGGACCTTAGCCTTCGCAGATTTATCAAGAAAGATTAATAACAGACTCACGATTAAAACTAGAATGAGAGGGGTTTGTGCCAAGCGAAACAAGGAATGCCCTAAACTACTAAACCTCTCTTCAATGCTACCCGCAGAACTGTAATCGAGGTTGTAAACAAAGAACTGCTCAAGAAACGGTTTAAAGCTTCCAACGATACTCAAGTACAAATAAATAACAATTGAAAATGCAATGAAGGTAAATGAAAACACCTTCCATGCATAAAAAATAATTGCCCTATGTGATACCAAACTGAGGATGATTGATGCCAAAAAAATTCCCGTAGCATTGTTAGGTCTAATATAGAAAACTAAGGAAAAAGCAAGACCCAACAGGAGATAAATTCTCTTTGACTTTGCCTTTTCAATTTTGGAATCAATATAAGGAGATCGATTGCTTTCCTGAAAAATTAGAAGATACGCAAAAATCTGAAAAGGGAGCGTCCAAGACTCTGTAAGGTTTAGTGATTCAAGAAATAGATAATACGAACCCAAAAATGCTAAAACTGTAGAATAAATTACGAAGGGCGGCCAGAATTTTTTAAGTTGGTGGCTAAACACAGCTATTGCAAAAGCAAGGAGTGCGCCTTCGAGTAGCCCGGGGCCCCAGAGTGCATTTGAACTTAACCACAAACCAAAAGCATTAAATAGATAGAGAATTGGACCCTTGTGATCCCAAGAATCCACATATGGTGCTCCACCCTCGAGAATTTTCCTGCCTGTGTAAAGAACCACTCCTTCATCATTGCCTATCACATGGTTAACCGCTAACCTCAAATGAATAAGAAGCACAAGAAGTGGCAAGGTTAGATTTGCTAAGGACTTCTTGTTTATAGAGGAGATCATGACTCACATTTCTGGTTGATAATGTTGGGCACTGAGCCACAATCATCCGTAGGCATGAGGCATTTTGTCACACGAAAATGCTTTAAGCAATAAATTTCCCAGGTGTTTTGAAAATAGTCAATCCTTGGTGAATTCAAGTATTTAGATGCAAGGTTGGTTTGATAATTCTTTCTTCAAATTTCTCAGAATCCAGAACTTTGATATTTGGACTGTGCAGGTACTTCCAATACATATACGTAGCAAAGGTTGGCTGTTTTGCGTAAGGAACCAGATATCGGATTAGTTTCAATCCAATCTTTTGGAGTAGCCGACTTGTTTGATATCCAATTAGACATGAAATCAATTGGCACTTGAGGGGAATTCTCAAGGATGCTTTAAGCACTAATTTGAACTGCCAGTAAGAGGAGACAAAAAATGGCGAATACCATCTTGGTTTAGGCCCCTTACCAAAAAAGACACGGTAGTCTTGAGATACTGAGTTCCATTTTTCACGTTGGTGGTACGTAAAAAGAATTTCATTAATTCCGATAATGTCTCCGTACATAGACAAATTCTGAATGAAAAGTAAGTCGCCACCAATGACTTTAGGTAATAGATTTGTCTTCTTGATGAAAGATGATCGGTAAATCCCATATAAAGCGACCGCTGGAAAGTTTTTGAGAGTTTCCAAGTACCTGGTTTTGGGCTCTGTCTTATCAGTGAAGCTACATAAATTACTAACCCAGATTTCTGATTGATCTTTGCCCCAAGTAGCAACTGTATTTGGCGCGCACAGTGCCGCCGTTGGTCTTTTTTGGATCTCATACAGACATCTCGAAATATAATTACGGGCATGTTCATCGTCATGAGAAGCCCACATGAAATATTCGCCATTTGATAGTTCAAAAACACGGTTGAAATTCCAAATCAGACCACGATTCTCATTAGATCTGTAGAAGGAAATTTTTGGGTTTTGTTGTGCAAGTCTTGCTACAATCCGGGGTGTGGCATCTGTTGAGCCATTATCTGAAATAACTAGTTCAAAGTTAATATAATCTTGGCGCATTAAAGATCTTATAGTCTTCTCTATTGTAGCTTCCCCGTTGTAGACTGGCAGTCCAACGCTGACCAAAGGTTTCTGAGGCGTGACTTTCATATTCTTGAAATTCTAACTTCTGAAAGAAAATCATAGAGACAAATAATTATCAACATTGTGAGAAAGTCACTTTTCTAAATTCCCGACAATAAAAGTTGATTATCAAATCTGGCAATCTTCTTTCGTATTTGATCCAGATTTCCATCCCCAAGAACCAACCCATCTTCAAGATAAATGATCCGAGGGAATTTCCGGATAGAACTCAGTCGGTGGGCGATTGTAATAACGGTTGTATGGAGACCCAGATCATCTAATGCATTCATGACTTCAAATTCTGTCTCTGCATCAAGGGCGCTTGTGGCCTCATCCATAATCAAGATGTCTGGTTCTGTATATAGTGCTCGAGCAAGACCCACGCGCTGCTTCTGACCTCCACTCAACGATGTTCCGCCGCCTCCAAGATTTGTCTCTATTCCGTCTGCTAACTGTTCGATTACTTCATTAAGTTGCGCTCTTCCCACAGCCCTGGAAAATGCATCCCAGTCGATTTCAGATCTTTCGATTCCGAGGCAAACGTTTTCAAGCAATGTCCCGTTAGTTAGCGTTACCTCTTGCGGGAGGTATGAGACCTTTCCGGGATTATCATTTACCCAGATTGCAGCAGGTTGAGTTCCAATGACGGCTTCGCCGGATGTTGGATTCAAGAGCCCTAAAAATATGTCACACAATGTTGATTTTCCGGCACCAGACGGACCTACTATTGCCACTTTCTCACCTGGTTGGATTCGCAAAGTCAGATCTTTTAAGACATCTGTTTCGGAATTGGGAAAGCGGAAAGAGAGCTTTTCTAACTCGACCGAAAAATTTGCAGACTTTTTTACCTTGGCTTCAGAAGGATTCGTGTTGATTGAGATGATTCCGTTGTCCTTAGTCGAATTCCGAGAATCAAGGTATGAGGAATCTCGTTCTACCAATGCAAGATCTACAAGTAGTTCGTGCGCCATAGTGGCATAGTGCTGGCGACTTTGTAGACTGAATACGGCGCTCTGCACCCGAAGGAGTGAAGGAAATAGTCGTCCCGCAGCGGTTAGATAGATCGCAAGGACCGGAACAATCTGTTCGGAATTTGTTAAAATCTTACCTGCAACGAGTAAGCCTGCAGCGCCCACCAACATTGCAATCTCCAACAAATATTTAGGCACTTGCTGCACCCACATATCGCTAGCGAAATTTTGAGCGCGCTCCTCAGACAATTCTTCTAGTCTGGTCTCAAACCATTGAGTTCGTCGAAAAATTCGAATTTCGCGAAACAATTTGAGAACACTAAACAGATGGACTTGACTCTCTACCTGCATATTTCCCAAATTGCGATTAAATTTGGCAACCTTCTTGCCTACAAGTTGCTTCAGAATGAGTATCACGACGGCTAGATAAAGGACCGTGAATATGGCCACAAGTGGATTGACAAGTACCAAAATGGAAAGGAAAAGGACAATTAGAGCCATTTCAGAAATCATCAGCATGAATTGCCCAAGTGAATTGGTTATAGCTGCCGAGACTCCGAGAATAAGGGCAGTGGAGAGTTTATGCGGCTCTTGGTGGCGCAACCAGATGTATTCTGAATTGAGTACTTTTGATACAAGTAAGGAAGTAATCCAACTTTGTTGATGGGCTAAGAATCTAAAACTTCTTCGGGAAAAATAAAGAGCGAGCATGGTTTTAAGCACGAAGAAAAGCAGAGTAACAATGCAAAGAATTATGATGAGATTTCCGACATTTTGATTTGATAAGCCGAACAACGAGAGAGCGTCCTTGATTGGAGGTGAAAGAGGGGCCTGAGTGAGGCTGCTCGCCGCCAATATTCCAATCACCCCTGCAAGGGCTATGCCAAGAATGTCGAACAAGCCCAGTGACATTTGAATGCCGACAGCAAGTAGGTATCTACGCTTCCCACGCTTGTCAAGAAGGGCGTATGACTTCTTTTGTATTCCCCAAAGATTCACCTCGCGAGTCTATCTTGAGTCAACTCCCAAAGTGGCAATGCCTTGATTTCCTTCAAGTGGGACGAAAAATTTTTAGAACGCTCTACCCATAATCGTAAATTGTGTTGGATATTCTTGAGTAATTGAATAATTTTGTGCTCCAAGTGAGAGGATTTCTACTTGGTCGCAAGAGAATTGGGTAAAGTGAAGGAGTTCAGTTGGATGCTTCTTAATAGGTCCCGGAATTTTGGGCTTTTGAACGCTCATGGATGAGAGCCTAACTGCCTAGGGATGCTTTTCAATCAGATGGCGGGAAGAGAGGGCTTATTGCTCCCGTGCGGCAGTTTTAGGAGAGAATTAGCGGGTGAGACAAATAGAGATGAGCCCCATACGGGTAATGAGAATAATCGCCCGTATGAATGTTGGTGGTCCAGCGGTCCAGGTTTCGGGGTTGATGCGGGGTTTTAATCCAAGCGAGTTCGACCACCGTTTATATACCGGATTCTGTGCCGCCGATGAGGCCGATTATTTGGACACCGTTGCACACGATGTCACCGCGATCCACATTGCTGGTTTTGGGCGTCGCGTGAGTTTGGGTGGGGACATAAAGGCATTTCTTTCACTTGTGAAAGAGATACGGAGTTTTAAACCCCATGTAATTCATACGCATACAGCTAAAGCTGGTTTCTTGGGACGTATCGCCTCAATAATTTCCCTACATCCATCCATACGCATACACACTTTTCATGGTCATCTCTTAAATGGTTACTTTGGGCAATTTAAAAGATCACTTGTTGTACTTGCAGAGAAGTTGTTAGCCATATTTACGGATGAGTTATTAGCTGTTGGCGAAAAAGTTAGGCAGGATTTGTTAGATGCGGGAGTTGGTAACTTAGAGAAATTTGGGATCATGCCACCAGGTTTAGCATTAGGGAAATTGCCACCAAAAAAAGAGTCACAGGAATCATTTAGAATATATTCCTCGAAATTGCAGTTCGCTTTTATTGGAAGAGTTACACGGATAAAGCGGCCAGATAGATTTTTAGATGTGGTCAGCGAAGTAAAGACACGGGCAATTAAAGTTGAGTTCTTTATGGCCGGTGATGGTGATTTATTGGATGCATGCCGGGAGAGAGTTACACGTGAAGATTTACCCGTAAAGATTCTCGGTTGGCAGAGTAATATTGAAAAAGTCTTATCAGCTGCTGATGTGGTTATCTTAACCAGTGATAACGAGGGAACGCCTTTGAGTTTGATCCAAGCTGGAATGGCGGGATTACCGGTTGTAACAACGAATGTAGGTTCGGTGCCTGAGATTGTTTTGGATGGCATAACTGGAATTCTCACTGGTTTAGATGTCCACAAAATAGCCAATGCCATAGAAGAACTAGTCAATAACAATGAACTGCGTGACCAGTTAGGTTCAGCTGCACAAGAGTTTACAACTGATAATTTTGGGATCCAGCGTTTAGTCAGTGACCACGAAAATCTATATAAAAAACTGCTTGCTAATCGAGCCAGGTCCTAGCCCAAAGTTCTAACATCAACATCGGCCATAAAAGATTGTCTTTATCTTCACCTGCCATATGGATATCAATTACTTTTTTAACTTCCAACTTATTGAACCAGCCACGTTGCGTGGCAGTTGTATCGGTGAGGGTGTCTATAACCATTTCTCTCATTCCGGTTCGTAGCCATTCCGCACGCGGGATACCAAAACCCATCTTGGGGCGATCTATCAAGCTGGCTGGCACAAGCGAACGGGCGACATCTTTGAGAATATGTTTGGTTTCAAACCCTTTTATTTTATACATACGGGGTAGTGAAATACCCCATTCAACAACATTTACATCAAGCATTGGTGATCGCAGTTCTAAACTATTGGCCATAGTAGCCATATCAACTTTAGTAAGGATATCGCCCGGTAGATAATAATTTAGATCAGATCGCACTAATTGATCTAACTTCGTAAGATTTCTACCTTGATTAAAATGATTTAGGAATTCAGCAGAAATTACATCAGTGAAAATATTCTCATTTAGCAAACTCTGCAACACTTCCCTTTGTGTAAGTGACTGAATTGAAAAATACCGCTCTGCTAATGATGGCATTGACTTCATCTGCGACCCTGTGCGACTTATCTTTCTGTTATTGCCTACCGAACTCATATTTATGATATTCAATCCCAACTTAGCAGATCTAAGAATCGGATTTAGGGTTTGGAGTATTGGGGCAGCTAAGTAGCGGTCATACCCACCGAATATTTCATCCCCGCCATCGCCACTTAGGGCAACGACTAGGCTCTCGCGCGCAAACTTAGCTAGTAAATATGTTGGCACAATCGATGAATCGGCGAAAGGCTGATCCAGGACATGGGAAATTTTCTCTACAACAAGTGCCGGGTCAGGGCTAAGGATTTCTTCGTGGTGGTTAGTACCGAGGTAATTAGCAACCTGTTTAGCGTGGTGAGCTTCATTAAATTGAGCACTACGGAACCCAATCGAATAGGTTTGAACTTTCTCGCTCATGAGCTTTGCCATATAGGCCGTGACAACTGTTGAGTCATAACCGCCACTTAAGAATGAGCCGAGTGGTC
>Ga0164293_10002636_pt1 | contig 15211 bp, 19 predicted proteins | sample GEODES118metaG_FD_111487 | JGI IMG/M metagenome (GOLD analysis project Ga0164293, IMG submission 111487) | Eutrophic lake water microbial communities from Lake Mendota, Wisconsin, USA - GEODES118 metaG | ecosystem: Environmental > Aquatic > Freshwater > Lake | place: USA: Lake Mendota...
AAAGTATTCGTTGGTAATATGGATGATAAAGATGTTGAACCATATGTACAACGTGTTGCAAACAAGTTCAAAAGAAGTCAGGTTGTTGATTCTCAAACAGGTAATGTGGATATGAGATTTAATCAAATGGCTGTTGACCAAGATTATTTCATTCCTGTACGTGATGCCGCTGCGGCAAGTCCGATTGATACATTACCTGGTGGTCAAAACTTAGGTGAGATTGCTGATATTGAATACATCCAAAAGAAACTACTTACTGCTTTACGTGTACCTAAAGCGTTTTTAGGTTTTGAAGAACCAGTTGGTGATGGTAAAAATTTATCATTAATTGATATTCGTTTTGCAAGAACAATTAACAGAATCCAAAAATCTATGGTTGCTGAGTTAAATAAGATTGCGATTGTACATTTATTCCTTTTAGGTTTTGAAGATGAATTATCCAATTTTACTTTAAGTTTAACAAACCCATCGAGTCAAGCAGATTTATTAAAAATTGACATATGGAAAGAGAAGGTCGCATTATATAAGGAATGTGTTACATCAATTGAGGGTATTGCACCAACTTCTGTTTCATGGGCTAAGAAACACGTTATGGGATTCTCTGATGAGGAAATCAAACTTGATTTACAACAACAGAGAATTGAAAAAGCTGTAGGTGCTGAGCTTACAAATACCGCAACAATTATAACAAATACTGGTGTGTTTGATAATGTTGATAAATTATATACTCAAACAACAGGTACAACATCAGGTGGGGCACCACCACCTCCAGGAGGAGCTGAAGGGGGAACTCCACCACCAGCAGGTGGTCCTGAAGGTATGGGTGAAACATTTAACAATAGAGATAATTTAAACATATTGTTGGAAAACGAAGGGATATTTGAGGAAATGAGTTTTATTGATTTGTCCAAAGCCAAAAATTATTTGGGGGAAATGGAGAGTCAACTAAGTAAACTCCTAAAAGATTAATATTTATTAATAAAAAAAATTATGAAATTTGGTATAATTAAATCGAAAATTGATAAGATTTTGTTGGAATCATTTTCCAATAAAAATGAATTTAAATCTGAACTTAAAAATTTTCAAAATACAATTTTAGAAAATAAAAATCTTACTAAATTATTTTGGATTTATGATGAATTAAAAAATAAATCAAACATAGATAGTACGATTGTTAACGACTATGTTAATGAAACTATTAACCAATACAAAAATATTGTGAGCAAAATTAACCCAAAGAAATTGAGGAAACTTGAACTATGGGTTGAGGGTGTTGATGTTGAAAACGAATATACTGACATTGACAATTTGTTTTCTGATAGTGTTCTAACTATTGAACAAAAAATTAATAGTAGAAAGAAAATAACAGAATCCCTTAAAAGAAAGGTTAAAAAAGAAAAAGAATCAATTAATTTACCAATATCAACAATGGTTAATATAGCAAATAAAACAATCAAAAACTACGTACAACAATTAGACGAAAACACTAAGGGTAAGTTGTTGAGATTTCTTTCTTCAGATGTTACTGAAATGGAATCTAAGTACAAAGTAGTTAAAGAAAGTGTTTTAAATAAACTAAGTAACATCAAACAAAATTCAGAAGAAGAAGTAGTCACCAAAATTGATGAAACAATTTCGAAGATTACAAATGAAAAGTTTGATAAATTGAATTTATTTAGATTGGAGGAATTGGATAATAGTATCTAATCTATTTTATTTTTGATTTTTTGAACATATTTTGCTTTGTTCAATTCAGTTCTTCTTTTGACTGAATTTTTAACAAATTCCTTTCTGTTTTTTAACTCAGTCATCAATTTGGTCTTGATAACTTTACTTTTAAAAAGTTTCAAGGCCTTTTCTATTGGTGTTTTATTATCGACTTTGATTATTAGCATATGATACAAATATTTGTTAAAACAATTTATTTTTGACTATTAAGTAAATATCCCCTATTTTTATGAAAAAATAAACTGAAAATGTTACAAATTAATGAAAAAAGGGAAAACCTCAAAAATACAAGGTTTTAAAATTGCAAAAGTTGTTTATGGTACTGTAGATTCGTTTGAATTGAACTCCATTTACCTAAACATACAAACATGGGTAGAACCAAAAGAAGACGTAGAGAATTGGAATAGAGTTGTTTTGAATCTAAGTAGAAGTATCAAACATACAATTTATCACAATATAAACAAAGAATTATTCAACGAAAATTTTATTGTGGACTTAGATTTAAGGTCGAGTGGTATAAACTTAAATAAAAAATCTTTTCTCAACTTAGAAATAAACTTTTTTACAAAACAACCTTACTTAGATTTCAAATCTTCTGAAATAAAGGATTGTTTGAAAAACATCACAAAAGACGTTTTCAGAGAAAACTTTCACAATAACAAATATTTTTCATTTACCTTAACCAAAAAGGATAAAAATAACTCTTCAGAAATATAAAACTATATTTGATTTATATTTATATAGTAAAATTCAAATATGAACTTAGAAGTAATCAAACCAGGACACGTGGGTAAAGGTATATTAATCGAATATGATGCAGGTTATGTTTCTCCTTCAATGGATGAAAATGCCAAAATAATAAAAGAATCTAAAAACTTTTTAGACCACTCCAAACCATTCGAATTTTATGCTGTATTACAAAAATATAACACCCCAAATCGTAATGGAAGAGTTTATCCTGAAAGAATCTTAAAAAGAGAAGCAGAAAACTACAAAAAAATGATTGCTAAAGGTACTTCATTGTCTGAGTTAAATCACCCTGAGTCCTCCTTGATAGATTTAGATAGAGTTTCTCATATTATTACTGAAGTATGGTGGGAAGGACCTATATTGATGGGTAAACTAAAATTACTAACCTCACCAGGTTTTCACGAGAGGGGAATAGTTTCAACAAAAGGAGATATGGCTGCGAATTATCTCAGACAAGGAGTTACGTTAGGTATTTCATCTCGTGGTGTTGGTTCACTTAAAAAGGTTGGGGAACAGAATGAAGTACAAGATGACTTCGAGTTAATTTGTTTTGACTTAGTATCTTCACCATCAACACCAGGGGCTTACCTTTTTATAAATAAAGAGGATAGAGATATGTACGCTGAAAACTTAGACGAAGATAAAAAAATGGCTATAGAAAGAAATGTTGGTGAAAAAGGTAACGCTACTCTTGATTTAATGAAAAAATTGGCTAAACTTGGGTATTAGTTAAATTAAAAAAATCATTAAGATATGGAAGATGGACAAAAGTATTTTGTAGCAAAAATTGCCGAGGATTTAGTTGATGAAGAATCAGGTAAAGTAAAAAAAATAAAATTAGAAAAATTAGTTCTTGGTTACAATCCCACAGATGTTGAAGCAAAAGTAACTAAAATCTATGAGCACTATACACAAGATTGGCGTATTACCGCAATAGTCGAGAGTAAAATAGATGAAGTAATTGAATAATTTTTTTATCTAATTAAAAAATAAAGGAGGACTTTGTTCCTCCTTTTTTCATTTTATAGATTTTGGGGATATTTATAAATAAACTTTTTTGGGTTTGTTTATAACTCTACAAAAGTTTTTTTAAAGTATTAACATATTTATAGAATAAAAATACAAAAAACCAAAAATGGCTGAAGAAAAAAACATTTTAGAAGAGGCAATCATTCAAATGAAAAATTTGGAAGAAGCGGTTGCTGAGAATGCAAAAGGAATACTTGGTTCAGTAATGAGACAAGAAATCAAGGAATTAGTAAAAGAATCTCTTAACGAACAAGAAGACGAAGAAGAGGTTGATTCAGAAGAAGAAGAATCTGACATTGCTGATGTTGAATTCGATGACGAAATGGATGATGAAGACATGGAAGACGAAATGGACGATGAAGACGAAATGGATGATGAAGACATGGAAGACGAAATGGATGATGAAGACATGGAATTTGAAGACGATGAAGAAATGGAAGATGATGAAGATGTTACAATTGATTTAACAAATGAACCAATCGAAAACGTAATGAAAGTATTTTCAAGAATGAAAGATACTGACAAAATATCGGTGGTTGAAGATGGTGAAGGTAACATTGAACTATCTGATGATGAGACTAATAAAGAGTATTACATTGTACGTGAAGGGTTAGATATGGATGAAGAAATGTATGAAATGGATGAACCAATCTATGAACTCGAAATGGAAACTGACGAAGAAATGGATGACATGGATATGATGGAAATGGATGACATAGATATGATGGAAATGGATGACATGGATATGATGGAAATGGATGACATGGATATGATGGAAATGGATGAACCAATCTATGAAATCGAAATGGACGAGGAAATGGATGATTCTATGGACGAGGAAATGGATGATTTAATGGAAGCAAAGAAAGCCAGAAAACCGAAAGGAGTTGGTATTGGACACGGACCTAAATTTAACTATGGAAAGGTTATGGACTTCCCAACAAAGAAAATGAAAAAGGGTGATGAAGCACCATATACTGGTAAAGGACCGAAGTATGAATTCGACAAAAAATCACCAAGTTTACAAGGTGAATTTAAGGAGGGTAAATATGGTATGAACAAAGGCGATAAATCAAAAACTCACAAAGGTGAAGAAGATTATACCGGAAAAAAAGGTATGAAATCAAAAACTCACAAAGGTTCAGATTTTGAAAAAAGGGAAACTAAAGAAGCTTCAAGAACACTAGGTAATGGTAAATATTGGGGTAGAGAAGGTCTTCCAAAACCAAAAGCAGCACCACGTCATATCAGAAAAGAATCTATCGAATCTCAAGAAGTAAATTTACTTAGAGAAAAAAATGAGGAATACAGAAAAGCATTAAACGTTTTCAGAAATAAATTAAATGAAGTTGCAATATTTAATTCAAACTTAGCTTATGCGACAAGATTGTTTACAGAACATTCAACTTCAAAACAAGAAAAAATTAACATTCTGAAAAGATTTGATGGTGTAGAAACTCTTAAAGAATCAAAAAATCTTTACAAAATTATTAAAGACGAATTAACTCCTTCTACAGGAAAACAAGTTAATGAATCAATCGAAAGAACAATTCAAAAAAGTCCTTCAAATGGTTCATCAATTAACTTGATTGAGTCAAAAACTTACGAAAATCCTCAATTCCTTAGAATGAAAGATTTAATGTCAAAATTAAAATAAACAATAAACTGCAAACTAAACTAAAAAAAATAGAAAATGGGAGCATTATTAGAATCGGGTCTTGTTGGTAATATTGGTTTGAAACACCTTAAAGTTATCAAAGAAGATACTATCAACAAATGGGATAAATTAGGATTCCTTGAAGGTCTTAGAGGCCACCTAAAAGAAAACGTAGCTCAGTTATATGAAAACCAAGCTTCTTTCTTAATCAATGAAGCAACTTCTGATGGAAGTTCAGGTTCTTTCGAAACTGTTGTATTTCCTATCGTAAGAAGAGTTTTCTCTAAATTGTTAGCTAACGATATCGTATCTGTACAAGCTATGAACTTACCTATTGGTAAATTGTTCTACTTCGTACCTAAAATCCAAGGTTACACTGGTGCTACTTACCCTTCAGGTAACTTCAATGCTGGTGATAGTGGTCAACACTACGCACCTGTAGGAAGTCCTGGTAACTATCCTGGTGATACAAGTGCTGGTTATGGTACAAGTACTGGTGCTTATGCAAAAAATCTTTATGATTTATTCTATGAAGGTAATGAAGCTGCTTTAGACCCTCCTGGTTTATTTGATTATTCAAAAGGTCGTTGGTCTGCTATTACTCAAACAGCTACTGTTCAAGTTTGGAGTAGTGGATTACTTACTGATGCAACATCTCAATATCCAGCAACAACTAACGTAAGAAAAGTAATTATCAAAATGTGTGGATTTGCTGACACTGGTGTTGGTAAACTTATTGCACCTGATGGTAATGAAATTGATACTGAGGCATTCTTATCTGATTTAAGAGTATATGCAACAGCCGCTCAAGCATCTTCACCTTTCAGTGCAACAACTCCTTGTAATGTTATTTACAATGCTGCTGGTACAAGAAACTCATTATTATTCCGTGTTGTAACTCAACAATATGGTAAAGGTATCGTTTCTCCAACTTCAACTAATACTAAAACTACTTGGCCTTCAAATGGTGGTGGTACTTACAATGACATTTGTAGTCAAGATGGTTGTATCTACTTAGAGGTAGACCTTTCTTGTCCAATATGTGCTGATTGTGGTTCTGACTCTTTAGATGGTTACACAGGTACAACTTTGACTGGTACACTTTCAGGTACTGCATTCACAACAGTATTTAGAAGATACGAAGAATTAGAATTTGAAGACAAAATTGGTGAAGTTTCTTTCGACCTTGAATCAGTAACTGTTTCTGTAACTGAAAGAAAATTAAGAGCTCAATGGTCTCCTGAATTAGCACAAGACGTTGCTGCATTCCACAACATCGATGCTGAAGCTGAATTAACTGCTCTTCTTTCTGAGCAAGTTGCAGCTGAAATCGATAGAGAAATCCTACGTGACCTTAGAAAAGGTGCTGCTTGGAATCTAAGATGGGATTACAACGGATGGAGAAGAATTAGTGCTACTACTTCTTACACTCAAAAAGATTGGAATCAAACGTTGATTACTGCTATCAACCAACTTTCTGCTCAAATCCACAAATCAACTCTTAGAGGTGGTGCTAACTGGATTGTTGTGTCTTCTGAGGTTTCTGCAATCTTTGATGACTTGGAATACTTCCACGTATCAAATGCTTCTCCTGACCAAGACCAATACAATATGGGTATTGAAAGAGTAGGTACATTAGCAGGTAGATACCAAGTATATCGTGACCCTTACTTCCCACCTAACCAAGTGTTAATTGGACACAAAGGTACGTCACTTCTTGATACTGGTTACATCTATGCTCCGTATGTTCCACTTCAATTGACTCCAACAATGTATAATCCATTCAACTTTACACCAATCAAAGGTATCATGACTAGATACGCTAAAAAAATGGTGAACAACAGGTTCTATGGAAGAATTACAGTTGATGGTGTTAGAACATTCGACTTACAAGAATTGAGATAATCAATCTTAGTTAATATTGACGAGAGGGACAAGTTTTTGTCCCTTTTTTTTTTATTGATTATTGAAATAATCAACTTTATGTTTATATTTATCTTATATGAAAAAGATACAATTAGATAAACAAATAGTTAACGAAATAATAAGGTTATACAATGACGAAATGTTGGGTAGTCCCAGTATATCCGAAAGATTGGGTATTAATAAACATATTGTATTACGTATATTAAAAGAAAACAATGTGAAAGTTGGTGTCCCTGGTAAAAAGTTCAAAGGAGGTAAAAAAGCCACATATAAAAGAACTTATGAAAAATACAAAGAGAAGAAAACGATTTATCACAAAGAATGGCAAAAAAATAATAGGGATAAATTAAATTCATATCATAAAGAATGGAGAGAAAATAATATTAATAAACATCGAGAAAAAAAACGAGAATATCAAAAACACAAAAGACATACTGACCCAATTTATAAACTCATCTCTAACTTTAGAACTGCAATATACATAGTACTTAAAGAAAACAATTTACAGAAGTACGGACACTACTTTGATATCTTGGGTTACTCACCTGAGGAACTTATTGTACATTTACAAAAACAATTTAACGATGGGATGAATTGGGATAACTATGGTGAGTGGCATATTGACCATATTAAACCAATATCATCGTTTATATTTGAGAGTAGTGGAGATGATGAGTTTAAGAAGTGTTGGTCGTTAGAAAATCTTCAACCAATGTGGGGAATAGAAAATATTAAAAAGGGTAACAAGTTTTCATAGATTAATGATATTTATAAAGAAAGATTTTTATGAATAAGAAGTTATATTTTTTGAATGAATCCGAAAGAGAAAGGATTTTGAATTTACACGAAAACAGAACCAAAAAACAATATCTGACTGAAAATATCTTTTCCGACTTATTTAAAACTTTAGGAACAGGTATTATTACAACAGGTTGGGAAAAATTTCCGTGTGTTGTACAATCTAAAAATGTTAAACCAATTTTAAGAAAGGATAATACAGTTATGTATGATGGAAGTGGTTTTTTATGGTTTGGGAATGGTAGAAGGATGAATAAAACAACTAAAGAAATGTCAACTTATTATTGTGGTACTGATGGAAAGATACAGATTACACCAGTAACAAGTGGAACTAATATTATTGGAATGGGGAAAGTCATAAATAGTGTAAAACCACAAATACCTGAAGTTTTAAAACTTGCAGGTTTGAGTGGTACCGATTTAAGTCAGGAAAACATAAACAAACTTTATGATATATTATCAAAGAAATAGAATATGAAACAAATAAGAATTGATAAAAATGATAAATTAAGAATATTAAGTTTACATAACAAAAATATTTTGGCTGAACAAACAACAGAAAATAAATCTATCGCAGATATTCAAAAACTTTTGGGGTTAAAAGATGATAATCAGTTCGGGCCACAAACCTTAGCCGCAATTAAAACTAAGTTAGGACAACCTGATAAAGTGACAACAACACCTACTATAACGACAAGTTCTACTGAGACAACTAAAACAGATTTACCAAGTGACTTTGGACAAATTAAACCAATAGAAATGTCACAAATGAAAGTTGGGGCATTAACTACTGATGGTGGTAAAGTGACTGGGGTCGCAACTTCAACAGTTCAAGGTAAACCTGAGGAAAATGCTTCAGATGCTATAGATTCTAAGAATCCTTAGTTTCTTTACTGGAGAGTATTCTAATAGATTTTGAAATTACTTCAACTTCACCAATTGAATATACACCTGACATATATGCGTATTTTACAGCTTGTACTAACATAAAGATTGCTTGTTCTCTATCCATTACATCGAGTAATGTTTGTAAGTGGTCATCAGTTAATAAAGGAACACTATTAAATAATTTACCGAATAATTCTTTTTCTTCCATAAAAATAATATACAAATGATAGATAAGATTGTCAAGAAATTAAAACAAGAGATTTTAAAAGAAGCCACTTCAGATTCAAGTGGAGCTCGTGGTTCATTTGTTGTACCATTGAGACCAGGAAAAAGAATATTTGATAAATCACAACTTGCACCTTTTAATGAACCCGCATCCAAATATTTTAGTCAGAAATTGGCAACAGATAGTTATGATGGGTCAATGGAGACACCAAAAAAAGAAATAAAAAAATTAGAATCAATCGCAAAAAAGGTATCAATATATGCAAAAAATAATCCTGTAAGAAATGATGATGATGGTGATGTAATTAATCCATTTCCAGGTCACAAAATCAAAAGACCATCAAAAAATGAAATTAACCAACCATTCAACAAAACAATTAAAGAGGTAACCTCAGGTTATGGTGGTGAGTACAATGCACCCATAGAATTGGGTATGAAAAAATGGAAAAAAGAATCTTTAGCCCCATTTACAGAATTTGTTGATACTGAAGTTAATAACAAAAGTATTAAATCAACTACCAAGGATAATATCAAACGTGTAGTTGGAATGTGGGAAAAGGGTAATGACAATACTTACAAGATTGATACCCACAATGTTCACACAATGAATGAATGGAGTTATGAAGAAGCCCCAATTTTGACTGAAGATTTGGCCGTATGGTTTGGAACAAAGAAAAAACCCAAGGGGTCAAAACAACCTAAAGGACCTTGGGTTAACATATGTAGAAAAGTAGATGGTAAACATCCTCCTTGTGGAAGAAGTGAAGCTGATACAAAAGGATATCCCAAATGTAGAGCAGCTGGTGTTGCTGGTAAAATGAGCGCATCTCAGAAACAAGCAGCTTGTGCTCAGAAACGTAGGGCTGAAAAGAAAGACCCAAAGTTAGGTACTGGTAACAAACCTACGATGACATCATACAAACCAAAGAAAAAATAATTATTTAGAAGGGGTTAAATCAGATAGTGATTTAACCTTTTTTATTATGTTTTCTAATGAGTGTTCTATTTGTGACATTATTTGGTCTTCGTACTCTTGTCTAATTGTTTCCACTTTTCCATCATACATTTTTGATAATCTTTCCCAATTTCTATCACCAACAACAACATCATAGTGGTACACGTGATTTGTGATACTGATTGTTCCGTGGTCTAAGATGCAAAACAAATCTAATTCTGCATTTTTGATATAACGTTTTCCACTTAAAGGTGCTAACAAGAATTTTGATTCGGGATGTGTAATAAGTGAACGAGCAATTGACATACACATTTTTTGGGTTTCTGAGATTTTTTCTTTTTTGGCTACACTTTTACTATTCCAAGTTAACCATTTGACATAGATTCTTTTTGTGATTCGTTTGATGAACTTTTCCATATGATTGTTTATTTTTTGATTGAGTACAAATATATGGATAGGTTTTGATAAAACAAAAAAAAAGGTAGAAAATAATTCTACCTTTTTAATAATTTATAATTTAACAATAAGGTGGGGAACAACGTTTCTTTCCATCTAATCCTTTCATTTTACCTTTACAAACTTGAACGGCAAAACCGTTCGCATAAGCGGAGGGGTACACTTTGAATTTGGATTTAGCTGCAGCTTTTCCTCGACTACATAGTTTTGTACCAGTTTTCTTTTTCCCTTCCATCATAACCATTTCTTCGTCTTCTTCATAGTCATCATATTGAGTTTCATTCATCATAAAATCAAATACCTGACTTAGATTTTCTTTTGCTACTGTTATATGGTCATCAGCCCAATCGTGACCACCTTTTAGGATAGCTTCAACTTCCATAGGGTCTAACTCTAATAATAATTGAGCTTGTCTTATCATTTGTTCTAAGTTTGAAAAGAACATATAGTTTTGGATTTGTCCATAATCCTTTTCATTAACTATTTTTTTAACTAAGTTGTTAAGTTGTGATTCTGTAATTCTCATATTTTTTTAATTATTTAATCCATTAGGTCCTCCCAAAACAACTGCGTTCATTTGGATGACAGGTTTATTTTGGGCATCAGACCAAACTGGATGAGGTGTTTGGACTGTACGAGTAGTACCAGAACACTCAACACAAAGTAAATATTCTGTGTTTGCACTTGTGGCACTTAATGGGTAAGTATATGTAGGCATATTTTTTATTTATAAATATCGTTGTTTAATTATTAAGACCATTATGTCCTCCTAATGTTACTGCATTTAGTTGTATTACTGCTTGTCCTTGACCATTTGTCCAAGTTGGGTGTGGTGCTGTAACGGTCGTAGTTGTATATCCACTTCCATCGTAACACACATTACAAATAGCCGATTCCGTACCTGCTGAAAAACCATATAAACAAGTGTCACAATCAGGAAAAGACGCTGTACTAAGAAACTCTAATGTATAGAAAGTAGTAAGAAGATAATCCTCAAGTGAAATTTGACCAAAGGTTCTGACTTTGAAACAACCAACAAAACTATCATATCTACCTGTTGCTCTAATAAAATAAGCACTCTCAATAGTTGGAATTTCCCCAAATTCTGATATGTCAACAGACAAAATGGTTGCACTATCACAAGATTCTAATTGAACAATCGTATAATTATTAACTAAACATTCATAACAAGAATTATATATTGTATTTGCAGTAATTGATGCCATAGGGTCATCAACATCTGTTATTGTTAAACAAACCCTCGTTGCTAAATTTGGGTCTGGGTCATTCCACGCTGATACTATATCACCATTTACCAATGCTAATCCATTGAAAAAAACTGAATCTGTACTTAATATATCCTGACACTGAATACTATTTGCCATATTTTTTAGTTATAATAATTATTTATAGTTCACAATTTGGAACTTGATTTGTCTTTTATAAGTATTAACCTCCCCACTACTTTCAACTTTAATATCAATAAAGTATTCATTTGGTATTTTATCTCTGGTATCAAATATAAAGTAGTATTCATTTGGAGTTCTGTTAATTGCTGTCCAATCTTGAACTTGGACTTCTGTTTGTCCCTCTCTGACATATACACGATAGTAAGCACTTACTTTTGGTAATAATCTGTTTGTGGTATATGCTTGTTTGATAATAACCCCAACCTTTCTAATGTCTGTATTAAATATTTTTTCATCTTGTTTGATACCATAATAATCAAAACCATATATTTTGGGGTCAACTGAGTTTGTTCCAATTGTAAATGTGTTTTTGAATGGTTGGAGTGTAAAGTCATTAAGTACGTTAGGTAGTGGGAATCCATTATAAAATAGATTTGTCCATCTATCAGAGAATGTACAAGGAGTTTTGTAACCAATAAGTGGCGGTATAACAACTTCGTAAACACCTTGTGTTCTTTGACAACCAGTGATAGCTGATAAACTTGGAATAACATTACCTGAATTGTCTAAGATTGAAACTATAGGATTTGAATCTAAATTAATTGGATTACCATCTTCATATAGATACAAATATAACTTGTTAACTTTACCCAAAGTGAAACTATTTCTATCATCTTGAATAATATCATTGTAATTCGTTTCTAAAAATGGTTCGTAGAAAGTTTGAGTATGTCTTGTGAAAAATTGAACTTCATAAGTATCTGTTAATCCTGATAGTAATTCAACTTGAGGTAAATAGGCAATCCCCCAACCTGTCACACCAGTAATTGCTCCATTAAGAATATTGTTGATTTCGTTTGTCATATCAAAAGATATGTTTTCATCTCCAAATTCAAAATGTTGGGTTGCTACAATTGTGAGACCACTATAAGGTGTTGCTCCTGAATTTCTATTATTATATAAACCTGGTGTTTCCCAATCATTTATAGTGGTTCTTTGAATCCAATTTGATGGTCTTTCTGAAAAGTTTCTATCTAAATCACTGAATTCATATAACAAGTCAGCGAAATCATAACCAACACCCTCATCCCAATATTGTGGTTGAGCTGGGTCATTGTCTATATAAGGTATTCTAAATAAGAACAAATCAAAAGATGTTGCTCTCATTCTAGTCTGTGACGTTGTGGTGTTGAGTAATTCTTTATTGAAATTTGAGGTATTGGTCATTCTAAGGGTATGTACCATACTATTAGTACATCCAGTAGTAATTGTACCATTCGATATTTTTTGTCTCAATAAAGTCAAATCTAAATCAAAAATGAATCTACTATAACCACTTGGAAATTGTGATATAGCTGTAGCTCCGAAAAATAGTTCTGTAACAGGATTTCTTCCAGTGTTTGTGTAACTATTGGAAATTATTGTATTATTTCTACTGAAATAAGAATTATGAATTGACATTTATCTTTTATTAATAAATATCAATTAATTCGGATATTTCCATTTAGAATTGTATTTGATGCGTCAGCTAATAATTGACCTATTTCTGTAATTGATTGCCCACTTCTTGTTGAGATTGGTACAGGTTTCATACCAGGGAATGGGTGAACATGACCTTCAAGAAATGCGTATATTTTGGTTAATAATTTTATTAATTCTTCACCTCTCACAACAGAGAAGGTTAAATTCTCAATTGAGTTTTCATTACTTCCAATAAATCTATCCTGAGGAATACCATAGATTGTATCTTTTAGTGATAATTTTCTACCTTTTGGACTTGGTGAATCTTGTGATAATAAATAAATCCTTTGTGCTCCCATAACGCCATAACTTATTGGTCTATCCGTATAGATTGATGGTTGTGTTGTTTCTTGAACTGGTGTTGCTTGAGGACCTATCACAGGACTACCTGCTTTATTACCTGAAACCAAAAAGAATCCACTCTTTAAATTACCTTGAACAAGTTTTATTCCTTGTTTGAATCTCAAATAATTAATTCCTTCTTTGAAGTCACTAGCTAAAGTATTAGGTGATATTTTAATACCTGTTTCATATGTAATTTTTGATGGAGTAACTATAAAAGGAAATGGGTCTTTAAAGTTTTGTTGATTAAAACTATATCCTGTTATAACAATATCACTTTTGAATGTACCCTCAATAAATTTATTAATTAAATATACAGCATCATCATAACTCTTGTTTGAAAATGTTAATGTATCTAAAGCGGCACCATAGTCAGTACCCATACTCAAAGTTTTAATTGAATCTATTTTAAAGTTTCTTGTATTTGTTTTGATAGATGGAATCACATTATGAATTGAAACTGACCCATTGAATGTATCAAATAGGTTTTCAAGATTTTCAATATCCCAAATAATTATTTTTTTGACAAGTTGTACATCCTCTTTGAGTGTTGTTGATGTATCAGGTTCACCTAAAACCTTTTCTTGTGTAAAATTGGTTAATTGAATGAATGCTCTATTTTGATTTTCTTGAGGTAAGGACTGAGCTGTAATGTTTAATGATTTTCCAGCTCTAATCAAAACTTCATTTTCCTTAAGAATTAAATCAGCTGAACCCCTACCTAAAAATCCGTTATCACCAGGTTCAGGAAATATACCTTTAACATTTTCTTTATAACTTCCATCTTGTGGATTTCTTAATGGAAAACTTTCCTTGTTTTGAACACCTGCAGCCAAATAAGTTTTCGCCCCTTGGAAATATTCGTACTTAGTTGTAAGTGGGGTTGAGAATGGCCCTTGTATATAAAATCTATTTTCTTTATCAAATTTTTTGTTTTGATAAAAAATATGAACATACTCTTGTATTTTGGGAGTTTGACTTACAAAGAAGGGTAATAATGGTAAAAAAACTAAAGGGTCTTTTCTTGTCCATTTGTCTTTTTCCTCATTCCAATCGGGAACTGAATTGATTAATGATTGATAATTTTCAGTTTCGGGGATAACCCTTAACCTACCCAACATCATTGGGTCTTTATTGTCCAAAACAATACCAGGAAAAATTATCTGGTGAATATTTTCATTACTTATGTTCATTTTTTGACTCTACTTTCGTACTCTTTCAAAATTGTGTTATAGGTTAGTTCAACCTTATCTAAATGATGAGTTAATTTTATTAAAGTTTCTTTCGTTTGTTCAAAATCTTCTTTCATAAAATCCATAGCAAAAACCAAATCTTTGTTTGATTGTGATTTGTAATCTTTAACTATATTTAAAACTTTTTCAGCATCTTGTTTTTTTCCCATATTAATATGATTTTCCAAATCCTGTTGCTGGTGTTGTAACTCCAGCTGGTGTAATTGCTAATGGTGGAATAAATATTTGTGTTTTTCCATTTTCTGAATTTTCATTAGCCATAGCTTTCATTTGA
>Ga0164293_10002638_pt1 | contig 15209 bp, 13 predicted proteins | sample GEODES118metaG_FD_111487 | JGI IMG/M metagenome (GOLD analysis project Ga0164293, IMG submission 111487) | Eutrophic lake water microbial communities from Lake Mendota, Wisconsin, USA - GEODES118 metaG | ecosystem: Environmental > Aquatic > Freshwater > Lake | place: USA: Lake Mendota...
ATGACCCCAGCGAGAAATAAAAAAGCCCCACCCAACTAAGTGTGAGGCCTTCTTTCTTCGCAGGAAGAAATTAAATTTTTTGTTATGCGGCTAAAGGTTTTCCTTTTTTGCCGGGGTTTTTAGGAGCCGGCTTTTTCAAGTGGCCCTTACCCTTTTCAAAGATCACAGCAAACACTTCGTCTAAGTTTTCCGCTAGGATAAAGTTGATTTTATCTTTGAAGACCTTAGGAATATCTGCCAAATCTTTTTGATTTGCGATCGGGACAATCACGTTATTGATGCCTTGGTTAAGGGCAGCCAAACACTTTTCACGGATTCCACCCACGGGGAGGACACGACCTTGAAGAGTGACTTCGCCCGTCATGGCCACATCATGGCGCACAGGAGTTTCAGTCATCAAGCTTACAAGTGCTGTGGTGAGTGCAATACCGGCCGAGGGTCCATCTTTTGGAATAGCACCTGCGGGTAAGTGAACGTGAATATCATTTTTATCAAAAAAGTCTTCTGCAATTCCAAGTTCTTCCATGTGAGCTTTTGCGTAAGACATAGCAGCATGAGCAGATTCCTTCATCACATCACCGAGCTGACCGGTCAGAGTCAGGTGACCCTTGCCTTTCATCTTCAGCGCTTCAATGACTAGAACTTCACCACCCGCTTGAGTCCAAGCAAGACCTTGTACAATTCCCACTTGAGAATCCATCAATTTATCTTCACGAAGATATTTTGGAGGACCTAAAAGTTCTGGAACATTTGTTCCAGTGACCTCAGTGAAATTTTGCTCGCCCAAGACAACCATCTTTGCAATTTTTCTGCAAACAGAACCAATTTCCCTTTCGAGATTTCTGAGTCCTGCTTCCCGAGTGTAACCGGAAATGACGGCTCTGATTCCATCGTCAGTGAATGATGCATTTTTTAAAGTGATGCCATTGTTTTCAAGTTGTCTAGGGACTAAGTGTTTTTTAGCAATAAACAGTTTATCGTTTTCAGTGTAACCAGGAATGTGAAGGAGTTCCATGCGATCACGAAGAGCCGCAGGAATATTCTCAACCACGTTTGCAGTTGCAATGAACAACACATGACTGAGGTCAAAATCCACATTCAAATAGTTATCACGGAAAGTTGAGTTTTGTTCTGGATCTAACACCTCGAGCATGGCCGCCGAAGGGTCGCCTCTAAAATCAGAACCCAATTTGTCGATTTCATCTAAAACAATGACAGGATTTCTTGTTTTCACTTGGCGCATGGCTTGGATAATTTTTCCAGGCATCGCACCGACATAAGTTCTTCTGTGGCCGCGAATTTCAGCTTCGTCTTTAACTCCGCCGAGTGCGATTCGGAAATACTCTCGACCCATCGCTTTTGCAATGGATTTGCCAAGTGAAGTTTTACCTACTCCTGGAGGGCCCGAAAAACAAAGGATAGGACCCTTCATTGTTGATTTTAATTTTCTAACAGCTAAGAACTCAAGCACACGCTCTTTTGCTTTTTGTAATTCATAATGATCGTCATCTAAAATTTCTTTTGATTTCTTGAGATCAATGACATCATCAGAATGTTTACCCCACGGTAGATCGACCATCCAGTCTAGGTAAGTTCGAACCATCGTAGCTTCCGAAGCATCGGGATGCATTCTTTCCAATCGAGCCAGTTGCTTAAGAGCCTCTGTTTCTACTTGAGCAGGCATTCCTATATTAGAGATCTTATTTCGTAATTCATCCATTTCTTCGGACTTAGCGTCACCCTCACCAAGTTCGCTTTTGATTTGTTTCATTTGCTCACGCAAGAAGTACTCACGCTGAGATTTAGACAAATCATCCTTAGGCCCACGAGTTTTGTTTTGAGCCTGCAGAGTCTCAACTTCAGAGTTGAGAAGTTCATTCACTGCTTTAAGTCTTTCGCGAGGATCTAAAATTTCTAGAACCCTTTGAGCCTCTGTGGTTTTTACCCCAATATTAGATGCAATCAAGTCTGCGATTCTTCCACAGTCTGTGATGTCATCAAGCACAAGCAAGATATCTGGAGAAAGGGGTTTACCTAACGCAATAATCTTTTCGATTGTTTCTTTTGTCGTGCGAATCAAAGCTTCAGTTTCAGCGACTGGAGCCGTAACTGCAGTATCTTCAATTTTCTCGATTGCGACTTCAAAATAGGGATTATTCTTAACATAACTTGTGACTTTTGCTTTTGATACACCTTGGATCAAAACTTTCACGCGACCGTCGGAAAGACGCTTCATTCGCATGATCATTGCAACAGTTCCAATCTCATAAATGGATTCCGGGGTTGGATTTTCTTCGCCGAAATCTTTTTGTGATGAAAGAAAAATTAAACGATTTTTAGCGAGTGCTTCTTCGACTGCTCGAATAGAACTCTCTCTTCCCACGAAGAGGGGAATAATCATGTAAGGAAAAACAACAATGTCTCTCACGGGGAGCATTGGCATTGTTTGTGGAATATCCATGACCTTGTCGTCAAAACTCATAAGGTGCCTCCAGAGCATGTCCTACTTGCAAATTTATGTGTTTTCTCATCGGTGCGCTGAAGTTTGGGCTTTAAGGAAATCATGCTTTCAAAAGTCCGGATTTTACAGAGGAAAACTCGTGACGAATGAGTTAGAAAACAGGGGCGTCAAAATTTTGTGTGAGACAAAAAAATTCACTTTTACTATGAGAATCAAGTTAAAAAGCGTTAACGGGGTCAGTTGACCCCATCTTTTTGTCCAGATAAAAAATTGCCGATCACAATCTCAGATTGGCGCAGGACTGGGCTAAAAAATTACTGTAAGGATGCGTGTTCTTGTTCTTCCATGCAGGAAACACAAAGATTTGTGAAGGGACGCGCATTGAGCCTTTTAATTCCAATGGGATCTGCACAAGCTTCGCACTGCCCGTAGGAACCATCAGAAATTTTACCAAGAGCTCGTTCGATTAAGAGAAGAACTTGTCGTTCTTTTTCTCGCAAGTGAATGCCTAAGCTTTGAGATTGCTCTACAGAGATTTGTTCTGATTCGTCTGCGAGTTGAGACGACAGAAGAGTCTCTGTTTTAAATTCTTTTTGTCGATTTAGAATCGAACTTTTTTGTGCGACTAAAGACTCTTGCATAGCCTTGAGTTCGGATGGCTTCATCAAATTCCCCCCCGGGATGATTTACTTCACCGAAAAAATTATCGATATGGCCGCATATTACGGAGGAGAATGAGAGTGTCACTAAAAAAAATACAATGCACTTTTCTTAAGCAAATCTTTTTCGCACTGCCTCTCGAAGTTCTGCACCCTCTATACTGAGTCGTGTCCAGGGCAACGCCATGAGTCTTTCAGTTTCAATTATTTCTTCAGTTTCTTCGCAGATACCAAAGTTCCCTTGCTCCATTCGACCGAGAGCAAGTTCGATTTCAAATAATTCTTCTTTCACTTTGCTTTGAAAAGCATGAGCTGCATTTTCAGATTGAACTGCAACAGCCTGATCGATTTCATCACCACGTAAATCAAAACCGTTTTTAATTTGATCGCCTTGTTGTCGAAGTCGATTGATAAGATCAGCTCTTTTTAAAACCAATCTTTTTTTGAGCTCGAGCACAATTTCAGGTTTGATATGATTTGTTTTCATGATCCCATCCTTCCTCGACACCACTTAAGTGCGGCGTCTTTGGATGATAGGACTCATTGACTGGGGACTTTTGGTTAGTCGGGTTACTCGGAAAGATCCAAAGGTATAATTTCTCCTTTTCGCAGAGTTAAGGAAAACAAGGGCCTTAAAACTTCACGATCAGAAGACATCGTTAAAGGACTGACAGCTCCTGGAAAATTTTCCAATTTGAGAAGCTCATCTCGAACTTCTGCGCGACTGTCGGCACCGTCAAGAATCAAGCCACGCAGAATTAAGGCGCTCTCGTAGGCTTGAATTTCCATCATGGTGGGATCATTTTTAAAAAGGGATTTAAACTCGGCCACAAAACGTGAGTTTTTCGTAGACGCTGAGTTCTGAGCAATGCCGTCTACAAACAAAAGTGAGTTTTGAAACAGTCCGGCGCGTCTTGCTAGACCTGGCGTGTTCCAAAGATTTGTTCCCAGCAAGTGTATGTCTTTTACACCCACAAAACTCAGGGATGCAGAAATTTGTCCCATATTCTTTGCACTATCAGGTATGAAAACCGCATCAAAATTAATAATGGGACTTAGTAAATCATCTGCGCTTAGATTCTCTCGAGAGTTTCTTTTTTTAGCTTTAGATGAAAATTCTTTTTGCTTGGCTTTGTATTCTTCAAGCCTTGCCTCGATATAAAATGTGCCGACTAATCTTTGAATCGTATGACGAAAGTCAGTGGTCACTGGATCATAACTTTGTGCGGCTGTAATTTCGCCTCCGCGAGCAAGAACTTCATCCCAAAATAAATTTGTCGATTCAACTCCGTACGGATCATTGGGATACATGATAGCAAATTTTTTCATCCCGTATTGGCTCATTGCAGATCTGACCAAGTGATGAATCTGCATTTCAGGCGTTAGAGAGTTTCGATAAACAAAAGGACTTAAGTCAGTAATTCCAGATTTTTGGGATAATGTGATCAGCGGCGTTTCAAGTTCATCGGCCTTGAGTGCTGCACTTTCGGCCTCTCTGGACGACAGGGTGCCAAGAATAGCCACCACATTGTCTTCCCGAACTAGGCGTTCGACACCACGCCTGGCTTTATCTAAATTTCCCTGAGTATCAATAACAGCTAATTGAAAATTGCTTGAACCATAATGTAGGCCTAAACCCATTTGTATGGCGCGGAGGGCTCGTTGACCGATGGCAGCTGTTCGTCCAGAGAGCGGTAACAGCACGCCAATTGTCGTCGCGGAAACCCGCGATAATGACTTTATCAAATCTAATTTTAACTTAGCTTCTTGAGACCAAATGGAGGTCACATCTGTCGTAATCAGTTGATTGAAATAGTTGATCGCAAGATCCGTATTTCTGCGAACCACTTCTTGCTCACCTAAAAGAAATAAAATTTCTGAACGAGAACTTGAGTATTGTGGGTTTTGGTAGGCAGCTTTTAGTTGATCAGTCGAAAAGCTTCTCAACTCAGGGCTTGAGTTGAGAACTGCGGCGGAGGGCTCACTTAAAACCACCGTTGGGTTTACCGGTCTTTTGGGTGGCAAGGGTTGAGCACTAGACCGACCACCGGACCGAGCCTCGTGTCCTGAGGATCCACCTTGTCGGGACTGTAAGGCGCAGGAAGTAAAAACAAAAGTTGAAAAACAAAGTATTAATAATTTCATTTTCTATTCCTTAAGAATTCCTGCAATTTTTTTTGATACTCTTCAACTGAATCAGGAACACCAATTTTTTCTGCTAACTTTTCAACTAAAACTTTTTCCTCTTGAGTTAGCCGATTGGGTATCACCAGCTGAACCCTGACAAGCATATCACCAGATCCCAAACCTCCAAGTCGAGGGAAACCCTTAGACTTCATTCTAAACGTTTGTCCTGAAGAAGTTCCCGGGGGAATTTTCAACATACCTTTACCGCCTAATGTTGGGATTTCAATTTCTGCCCCCAACAACGCATCAGTAAAACTAATAGGAACCTCTTGTGTGACATCATTATCTTCACGAGAAAACAAAGGGTGAGGTTGAAAACTAATAATCACGTAAAGATCCCCAGGTACACCGCCCTGGCCGGGGATATCACCTTCTTGATTGAGCTTTAATTTTTGATTTTCCTTCACGCCAGCAGGGACCTGAACAGAAAGCTTTGCTGTTTCGTTGCTGTTTCCCTTTTGCCTGACAAAAGTGATGATCTTTTCACAACCTGAAGCCGCTTCTTCAAGCGAGATAACTAAAGAGTATCTAAGATCAGCTCCGCGAGGAGGTCTTTTTGAGCGAGCTCGCCCACCCGCGAAAAGATCACCAAACACGTCACCGAAGATATCTTGGAAATTTTCAGGATTCCCTTGGAACCCACCCTGTTGCCGAAATCCCTCGAAGCCCCCCCCACCACTAAATCCAGAAAAATCAGCCGAACCGTAAGTATCGTATTTTTTTCTTTTTTCCACATCGCCCAAAACTTCGTAGGCCTCAGTGATTTCTTTAAATTTTTCCTCGGCTTTTTTGTTTCCCGGATTTTTGTCGGGATGCAATTGCATGGCAAGTTTGCGGTAAGCCTTTTTAATCTCATCCGCGGTGGATGATTTCGAAACTCCTAAAAGAGAATAGAAATCTTTGCTCACTCGAGATTAGCTTTCTTGGCTGCGAGCGATAATCACACGGCCCACACGTAAAAGTTTTTCGTGAAAGCGGTAAGGCTTTTCAAAAACACGAAGCACGTGACCATCTTGGACAGCTGTTGAGGGCTCGCTCCCCAGAGCTTCGTGAATAGCAGGATCAAAAGGTGTTTTTTCAGAAGGGACTTCTTTGATGCCGTGCTTTTCTAAGACTGTTTTTAACTCTTGCGCGGTCATTTGAACACCCTTGGTATAAGTGTCCAAAGCTTCGGGCTTAATTTCAACAGCGAGGGCTCGCTCAAAGTTATCTAGAACTCCGACTAAATCACGGGCCAGGCGCTCACCGCCGTACTTGAGAAGATCACTTCGCTCTTTGATGGCGTTTCTTTTGTAATTTTCAAACTCAGCCCGCAAGTAAAGAAAATCATTTTTGAATTTTTCAGCCTCAGCTTGCCATGGATTGGCTTTTTCCAGAGGTGAAGTTTCTGGGTTCGCGGCGGATTCTTTCGAATCACTTTCAGAATTTTTTTCAGACATAAAACAACCCTTTCTAAGTAACCCCTTAAATTTGTGTAGGCTGGTCAGAATGTCAACTTAAGGGTCCCCACGTTATCCCATAGGAATGATCACAGAGCATCAGTAAATGTCAGGGTCAAAAAAACCTGGTTACTGAGGACAATTCCCTCGTCGGTGAGGCAATAGCCGACATCAGTTTTTTTGAGCCAGGACTTTTTAAGTAGCTCTTCACAGAGGGCCTGGACCATTTTAACAGTCCCCAGATCAAACTTATTTTCTAGAGACGCAAGGCTGAGGCCAGCGAGCATTCTAAGAGAGGTGTGGCAGTAGTCTGTTAGGGCCTGGTGTTTTTCTAAGTTTTCGAACTGAGCCAGGGGAAGTTCAAGCGGAGAGTCCAATGGCAAACTCCGCTGTGAAATTTGCTTTTCGTAATCCTTAATTCCCCGAGGATTCCAATAGCGAATTCCCCACTTGGTTTGTTTTGAGTATGAGTGCGAGCTCAGTCCCAAACCCCACCACTCTTGATCCTGCCAATAAAGACTATTGTGCCGAGACTCTGCACCCGGCTTTGAAAAATTTGAAATTTCGTATTGATGATACCCATTGGCAGAAAGAGTTTTTGTGATGAGCTCAAACATCTCGACCTGGGTCTGGTCGTGGGGACGACCTTTAAAGAGCGGGTTTTCCTCGGGCACCGTTAAACAATAAGGCGATACATGATTAGGAGAAAAATGAACGACTTTCTCGAGGTCCTTAGCCAAATCTTCTAAAGTTTGTCCGGGCAATGCAAACAGGAGGTCAAATGAGTAGTTCACATTGTAGGTTTTTAAAAAGGCGAGAGTTTCAATCGTTTGCTCGGCCGTGTGTTCGCGTTTCACTTTTTTAAGTTGGGCATTGCTAAAAGTTTGTGCGCCCACACTGAATCGATTGAAACCCATGGCGACGTAGGCCTCCATTTTTTCCACCGTGAGTGTGGCTGGATTGATCTCAAGAGTCATTTCAGTATCAGGACCTTTTTTAAACCCAAGCTTTTCAAGCTCTTGGACCATCTGTAGGATATGAAGTGGTGGCACCAACGATGGAGTGCCCCCGCCGAAGTAGATGGTATCGAGCTTTTGAGGCTTATAGAAATTTCGATACAGATTCATTTCTTGAAGAACAAGATTTGTGTAACTTTCAGGCGGCATGATTTGTGATTTTTCATAGGTGGCGAAATCACAATAAGTGCATCTCTGCAAACAGTAGGGAATATGAAAATAGACACCAAATGATGATTTCATTAGACTGAGGTTTAGTTCATGAAGAACAAAAGTTACAAGTTAAAAAATGGTTTGAAAGTATTGTTAGTAGAAAGCCGCAAATCCCCCGTAGTTTCAGTTCAAATGTGGGTTCGTACCGGCAGTGCTGACGAGAAAAAGGGCGAAGAGGGCATCAGTCACTTTATCGAACACTTGCTCTTCAAGGGAACTCGAAAGTTTAAAACTGGTGAGATCGCCAGTCTTGTAGAGGGCAGTGGCGGCGAGCTCAACGCTTATACTTCCTATGATCAAACAGTTTTTTATGTAACAATAGAAACTCAAAAAAGAAAAATTGCTCTTGAGGTCATTAGTGAAATGATGGGTTTTCCATCGTTTGATGCGACAGAAATTGATAACGAGCGTGGCGTCGTTATCGAAGAAATCAAACGCGGAGAGGATTCACTCGGAAGCGTCGCCTGGAAAAACCTATTTTCCACAGTCTACTCAAAACATAACTACAAAGAGCCCATCATTGGATATGATAAAAATATTAAAAGTCTGTCCGCTAAAAAAATAAAAGAATTTTATCAGTCTCGCTACGTACCCTCGAATATGTTCTTAGTTGTTACGGGTGACTTCGATTCTCAGCTGATGAAAAAAGAAGTGGCCGAATACTTTGAAGGTTTTAAGTCTTTCAAGTTGGATATTCGAAAGCGGACAAAAGAGCCCCTTCAAAAATCTGCAAAAATAAAAGTGATTCCAACTAAATTTAAAAAAACTCAGAGCTACTTAGCCTGGAGAGCCCCTTCAATTCAACACAAAGACGTTCCGGCATTAGATCTGTTGTCGATGATCATGGGGACGGGTGATAGCTCAAGGCTCACTAAAAAATTAAGAATCGAGAATCTTCTTGCTCAAGGTGTCGGAGCCTTTGCTTATACGCCTCAAGATGACGGAATTTTTGCTATTTCGCTGAGCGGAGAATCCGATAAGCTGCTATTGGGAATTAAAGAATCCTTGGGTATTGCTCTAGAATTCGTGAGGGAAGTGCCAACCGCAATTGAAATGAAAAAGGCCTTGGCCATCTCATCCAGCGAAAGCATCTACGCCTTAGAAACTGTTGATGGACTGTCGCGAAAAATTGGCAATGATGAATTTTACATGAAGGATCCCGACTACTTCAAAAAATATTTAAGTCGTCTCTATAAATTAAAACCATTAGACGTTTCTAAAGCAGCAAGAAAATACTTGCAGCCGAAAAGTTTAACGGCCTTGTTTTTGTCTGAAAATGACACAAAAAAAGCAAAAACAGAAATTCAAAAAATATTAAAGTGGTATACTACGGAGTTTAATTTAGCTGTTAAAAAAACATTGAAGCCAGTGAAGTTTGCATCCAAACCAGTCAAGATAAAAGAATCAGCGCAAGTTTTGGGTAAAACGAAAGTGATCAATAGGCCGTCTGGGATGACTCTGGTATTAAGGACCCAGTCTGATACACCCACGTTCTCCATTCGCTGCGCAGCTTTAGGTGGTTTGCGAGCAGAAGAGGCTCAAGATGCAGGAGCCATCGAATTGTTTTCCAGGGTCTGGACGACAGGATCTAAAAAATTTACTGAGGATCGAATCAACGAAATCGTAGAGAGCCATTCCGCAGGAATCTCTGCATTCGGTGGAAGAAATACGATTGGATTAACCTTAGATGGCCTATCGCCTTCTCAAGAAGAGCTCTACGACATTTATTTCGACCTATTGAAAAATCCAACTTGGCCCAGCGCCCAGGTTGAGCGCGAAAAACAAGTGCAGTTGAATCAAATCCAAAACAAAAAAGACAATCCGGCTCAGATTTGCTTTCAGCAGTTTCACGAGATGATGTTTGGACAACATCCCTACGCCCGTGACGTGCTCGGAACTCCAGAATTATTGATAAAAATAAGTGCGCAGACGCTCGGTGAATACCACAAAAAGCTGATCCATCCAAAAAACTTGGTCATGACAGTTGTTGGTGATTTTAACGAAAATTTGTTGATGAAGCACATTGAACAATTTGAAAAATCAGCAACCCACGGTCAAAAGTTTTCTAAAAAGTTGCAAGTTGCGACCATTCAAAGAAATCAAATTTGTGAATCTGCTTTAGACAAAGAGCAAACCCATATTGTCCTGGGTTACCAGGGACTTAAAATTGATTCTGAAGAGCGGTTTACGCTAGATGTTTTGCAATCTGTCCTTTCAGGGCAAGGAGGACGACTCTTCTACGAACTGCGAGACAAAAATGCACTCGCCTATACTGTGTCTCCCATTCGCATGGAAGGATTAGAGCCCGGTTATTTTGGAACCTACATTGGCTGCTCACCAGAGAAAAAAGAAAAAGCGATTGCGATGATGCGAGACGAACTAAAAAAATTGACTGCAGAGCTTGTCACTACAGAAGAATTGGTGCGAGCTCAAAATTATTTAGTTGGGCAGCAAGCCATCAGTCTGCAAAAGAAATCCACAATCTGCCAGGCGGTCTTATTGGATGTGGTGTATGGCATGTCTGCTGATCATCTCTTTGAAGTGATCGAAGAATATAAAAAAGTAACACGCGAAAGTATTTTAAAGTTGGCGAAGAAAATTTTTTCTCAGCCAGAGGTTCTCAGCATTGTGGGCCCGACGAAATCCGTGCAACGAGCATTAAGTTAACGACTCATCCTGAGACATCAGAAACACTTTTGTTCTGTTATTAGTTTTTCTTATTAGGTTGACTCGACTTGGGTCGCGATGAGCTCAAGTCTAAGTGTTAAAAGCCGAAATATTGATAAAATGAAGCAAATGACACAGGCTCCAATCATTATCAGCCACACTGAGTTTTTTAAAGAGGCAGTACGAGAAGCCTTTAAGACTCGAAAACTGCAAACAAATCAGTTTACAGAAAATTATCTGGTTCAGGTTCTCGAGCACCATGTCGTCGCGGACCATTTTTTTGACCATGAGTCGAACTCAGACATGGGCCCGAGAAGGCAACAAACCTTGGCCGAGAGCCTGTTAAAAGCTGTGCAATCAGAGCACAAGACAAAAGTCGAGCTTTTAAAAAAGTTAGCAGATCGCACTCTTTACATATGTGGTTTTTTTAGCGACTCACTCCAAAGAAAAATTATCGATGTGGACTACTGTGTAGATATGGCTGGAACTGCCTATGGATTACTTGCAGAAAGCAGTCGAGAAGAAACAATGGCAGAGGTTTACTCGACTTATTCAAGACGATTTAATGAATTTGTAGAGGCACTCAACTACATTAGCGAAAAATCGCAGATTCAATCTGCATCTAATGTTCTTAGAATTTACGATCGATACCTAAAAACAGGATCAGGCTTAGCCCGAGAAAAGTTATCTGATTTAGGAATAGTCCCGATTTCTAAAAGCGACCAAAAAAAAGTATCCCAATTTTAGCTCGTATGATAATTCACTAGTATGTTTGGCTTGGGTTTCACGGAAATTTTGGTACTGGCCGTTCTTGGTCTTGTTTTGTTGGGACCCGACCAACTACCAGAGGTCGCTAGAACCTTAGGTCGATTTTTCTCGGATCTTAAAAAATCAACAGATGAACTGACAGACGAATTTAAAAAGAATAGTTTTGATTCGCAAAACATGATTGAAGATATCCGAAAGGATTTCAATACTGCAGGCGAAATTAAAACAGATCATTCCCCACCAACTGAGGAGCCCGTCCAACTCGAAATGGACACGGAATATGATAACTCTCCTCATTTAGAAAAAGAAAAAAATGGAAAAAAACCAGAATCTGAATGATCATCTTAAAGAGCTCAGGGTCAGACTTATCAAAAGTCTTTGGGCCGTATTGATTGTTGCCGCTTTTGCTTATGCTTATTCCGAACAACTCTTTGATTACCTCAGATTGCCTGCACAAAAATATTTACCATCGGGTGGACTTGTTTTTACTCATCCGACAGATAAATTTATGGCCCATTTAAAAATCGCAATTTTTTCAGGGCTGGGTTTGTCTTGTCCTGTTTGGCTTTATCAGCTGTGGGCATTTATAGCCCCGGGTCTTTATCAAAAAGAAAAAAAGTATGCGACTCTATTTATTTTATCAGGCTCTTTGTTGATGCTTCTGGGGATTTCATTTTGTTACTTTGCGGTTCTACCTCCTGCTTTCGAATTTTTATTTAACTTCGGTGGAAGCGTTGATAAACCCATGATTACGATCACTGAATATTTAAGCTTTGTGGTACAGATGACTTTGATGTTTGGAGTTGCATTTCAGTTGCCACTTATTTTGGTTCTGCTTGGAATCTCAGGAATCGTTACATCTCAGTTTCTACGCAAACAAAGAAGGATTGCCTACTTCTTATTAGGAGTCCTATCAGCCGTGTTAACGCCCACGCCAGATGCTCTCAGCATGTTTATGATGTTAATTCCTATGATAGTACTTTTTGAGATCGCCATTTTTTTAGTAGCTCGCGTTCAAAAAGACCCTGTCGCAACAGTTTAAAGGTCATGACTCAAACTTTATTAAAATTGCACCTGATTCGATTGAATCACCCTGTTTAACTCTGATTTCTTTAATTTTTACATCTCGGCTGGCACGCATTTCATTTTCCATTTTCATGGCTTCCATAATTAAAAGCGGTTTATTAGCTTTTACTAAGTCACCAACTTTTACAAAAATTTCGATCACTTTGCCAGGCATCCCCGCCCTTAGATCAGAATCACCACCAAAGCTTCCACCTTTTTTAAGGGATTCGTGAAGAATCATCTCGTCGTTGTAGATTTTGATTGTTCGAAATGAGTTTCGAGTAAAAACAGTGTAATCTGTATCTTTGCCGATGACGTCGATTAAATACGAACTGCCTTTGAATAAAAAGCTGATATACTGCTCGGCTTCTTTGTAATCGTTCTTTGAAATATCGTGATGGACCCAATCTTTGTTTTCTTCTTGGATAGAAATTTTCCAGTTAAAACGAAGTTCGGTCACATCGATCTTATATTTTTTACCTTTGGATTCTGCTTCAAAATACATAACTCATTCCCTACATTCTTAATGAAAGTTTGCGGCCGATGCGTTTCCAGTTGCTAACTATGTTCAGCTGTCTGACATCCTTTGATTTTCTATCATTGTAAGCTTGAATGGCTGCCGCAATTAAAAAAACAGGATCCTCAATTTCACTAAACATTTTAGGCTCAATCACCTCAAAGTTTTTTTCAATAAACTGAGTCGTATAACTGCCATCCCGAAATTTCTCGTGATTCAGAATTGTTTTATGTAGAACAATGTTAGTCTTAATACCCGTAAGAACAAATTCAGTTAATGCTCGCTGCATACGATCGATGGCCTCGTCGCGAGTTTCGCCCCACGTGATGACCTTTGCGATCATTGGATCATAATAAATGGGAACTTCATATCCAGGATAGGCGTATGAGTCTACGCGAAGAAAAGGTCCTTGCGGATGTCTGCAGGCACCAATAACACCGGGGTGTGGTTTGTATGTGACAGGGTCCTCTGCGTTGATTCGGCATTCAATGGCATGGCCTTTTTGTTTGATGTCCTCTTGCTTAAACGACAAAGGGTTCCCAGCGGCCACAGAGATTTGTTCGCGGACTAAATCATAACCGGTTGTTTGCTCAGTGATAGGGTGCTCGACTTGCAAACGAGTATTCATCTCCATGAAAAAATACTCTTTAGTTTTGTTGTCGAAAATAAACTCGATAGTTCCGGCGCCCACATAATTAATCAGCTGGGCAGCACGAACTGCAGCTTCACCCATTTTTATACGGACTTCAGGTGGCACCGATGGGCTTGGGGCCTCTTCAATAATTTTTTGATGTCGTCTTTGAACTGAACACTCCCGTTCGAAAAGATGTACGACATTGCCCTGAGTGTCTCCGAAGACTTGAATTTCAATGTGTTTAGGATCATTAATAAATTTTTCTATGTAAACGGTTGGATCTGAAAAATAATTTTGGCCCTCGGATCTGCAGGCACGAAAGGCACTTTCAATTTCATCTTCTTTTTTAACAACCCTCATGCCCTTTCCACCACCGCCAGCAGAGGCTTTAATGATGACAGGATAGCCAATTTCTTTTGCAATTCGAACAGCGTCCTCAATATTATCCACGCCACCATCGCTGCCAGGAACAATGGGAACCTTTGCTTTTTTCATAAGAGCTTTTGCAGAAAGCTTATCACCCATGGCAATAATATTTTCTGGTGTTGGGCCAATAAAAACAATTCCATTGTCCGCACAGGCTTTTGCAAAGTGTGTGTTCTCAGATAAAAAGCCGTAACCAGGATGAACGGCATCGACACCGGCCTCTTTGGCAACTTTGATAATTCGATCGATGTTGAGGTAGGATTCTTTGCTCGGTGCAGGCCCCACATTGTAAGCCTGGTCTGCCAAAAAAACGTGAAGACTGTCACGATCCGCATCACTGAAAATTGCGACCGAACCAATGTTGAGCTCTCGACAAGCCCGGGTGATCCGGATGGCAATTTCACCACGGTTAGCAATTAGAATTTTTTTAAATGGAATGTTCATAAATCACCTACAGTGGAATGTTGCCGTGCTTTTTAGGAGGAATCAGATCACGTTTATGTTTAAGCATCTCTAGAGAATCAATAATTCTTTTTCGAGTCAAAGCTGGCTCAATGACCTCGTCAGTATAGCCAAGCTCTGCAGAGACATAGGGATTGCTAAACTTAGTTTCGTACTCAGAGATCAGTTCAGCTCTTCTTTGTGCAGGATCTTTTGCTTTTGCGATTTCTTCACGGAAGATGACATTGACGGCACCGTCTGCGCCCATCACGGCAATTTCTGCGGAAGGAAAGGCCAAGTTAACATCAGAGCGTAGAAGTTTTGAGCCCATCACAATGTAGGCGCCACCGTAAGCTTTACGAGTGATCACTGTGACCTTGGGAACTGTCGCTTCCGCATAAGCATAAAGAAGTTTAGCACCATGAGTAATGATCCCGCTCCACTCTTGATCTTTTCCAGGTAAGAATCCAGGTACGTCCACAAAGCTAACGACCGGAATATTAAAAGCATCGCAGAATCTAATAAATCGAGCTGCTTTTCTAGAGGCCTCGATATTTAAACAACCTGCTAATATCTGTGGTTGATTGGCAACAATACCCACAGAGCGTCCATTGAAGCGTGCGAAACCCACAATAATATTTTGCGCGTAGTATTTGTGAATTTCTAAAAAATAGCCTTCGTCTACACACTCTGTAATGACCTGAAGCATGTCGTAG
>Ga0164293_10002640_pt1 | contig 15205 bp, 14 predicted proteins | sample GEODES118metaG_FD_111487 | JGI IMG/M metagenome (GOLD analysis project Ga0164293, IMG submission 111487) | Eutrophic lake water microbial communities from Lake Mendota, Wisconsin, USA - GEODES118 metaG | ecosystem: Environmental > Aquatic > Freshwater > Lake | place: USA: Lake Mendota...
AGGCCGATGATCGCGGCCTCCTTCGTCTGCGGACGCGGTCCCGGATAGCGAAAACTCTCCTCGCTCACCTCGGGAATATCCTCCTCGCGCATATTCATGATTTTTCCGCCAAGGCGAGCATCCTCCTGCTGCTGGAGGGCACGCTGATAAAAATACGAAACCAAGGAGGTGCCGTGGTGTTGACTGATAACATCGATGATCTCGGCATTGAGTTTGTTTTTGAGAGCCAGATCGACCCCCTCCTTCACATGAGAAATAATAATGAGAGCACTCATCGTCGGAGTGAGGTCGTCATGGGGATTCGAGCTCTGGGGGATGTTTTCAGTGAAGTAGTGGGGTTTAACGACCTTGCCAATGTCGTGAAAATATGAAGCAACGCGACAGATTGTGGGATTCGCACCGACGACTTCTGCAGCAGCCTCCGAGAGGTTCGCAACGGCTAGGCTGTGATGATAGGTCCCCGGCGCCTCGAGGCTAAGGCGCTTTAGGAGTGGGTGGTTCAAGTCGCTCATCTCGAGCCATGAGATGTCGGTCGTGATTTTAAAAACATGCTCGAGCATTGGTAAAATGCCGCTCACGACGATGGCTGTGGCAATGCCAGTTGCAAAAGCTGACAAACTTTGCCATCCGACCATCGCCCAATCAGTCTGTGAAGGCACCTCCCAAATCACTGGGCCGATTTGGCCGAATGCAGCGGCAAGAATCCAAGTGGCAAGACCCACATAGATGCCGGCCCGCACAAGGCGACTACGGCGGCGGACTTGTAGCGTCACAAAAACACCTATGAAGCCAGTGATCAGCGAAATCACCAAGAATACAGGGTCGATGCGGCCGACAAGAAGCGAGCCCCAAAGACTCGAAAAAACGGCAGCATAAAGCCCATGATTACGCCCCAGGAGCACGGAAAGCACAAGCGGCGCGAAGGCGTAGGGAATCAGAAGCGGGGCGAGTTGGAGGTCAAGGGATCCCGCAGCGGCCTGACTGAGCAGGATTTTGATGACGGCCAACTGTGTGAGAAGAGTTCCCAGCAGTAAGCAGAGAAGGGAATTTTTCCGAAATGTCTGGGGATGGTTGATCCAGAGTTGCGCAACAGCCGTGGCAAAAATGAGCAAGCAGAGCAGAAACTTTTTGGCGGGTTCATCCTGATGCCCAGTGAAAATCAATGCCGCGAGGCCGAATATGAAAGCAGCGAGCAGAATGGCTCTGATCGGCCAGCCATTTTGAAGTGCAGAGAGAAAATCACTCTCTTCGACTTGGCGACGCCGTTTTCCAGAAGAAAGCCCCTTCCAGACGAGTCGCCAGCGTTTGAAAATTCCGAACATGTTAGATTCGGCTTTCCCGTGAGCCTCGATGGTTTTTGTAGGCCAGGATCACGGCCTGCACGAGTGGATGCCTAACGACATCCTTATCGCTGAAAAAATGCATTCCGATGCCGTCGACATCGCGGAGGGCGGCGACGGCCTCCACAAGGCCGCTTAGCTTGTTCCGTGGCAGGTCGATCTGTGTGACATCCCCCGTCACCACGCAGCGGGAACCAAGACCGAGTCGGGTCAGGAACATAAGCATCTGCTCGGCAGTGGTGTTTTGGGCCTCGTCGAGGATAACAAAAGACCCGCTAAGGGTACGTCCGCGCATGTAGGCGAGAGGAGCAATTTCGATAATGTTTTTATCCATGAGCTTCTGTAGCTCATCCGGCTCCAGGAGGTCGTGCAATGCATCATAGAGCGGACGCAAGTAGGGAAGAATTTTTTCCTGCAAGTCGCCGGGGAGGAATCCGAGAGCCTCACCTGCTTCGACGGCTGGCCTTGTGAGAATGAGTCGCTTCACTTTCTCCTGCTTGAGGGCGGCAACGGCAGATGCCACGGCAAGGTAGGTCTTACCTGTTCCGGCCGGTCCGACGCCAAAAGTGATGTCGTGGGACTGAATCGCTTGGACATAGGTTTTTTGTCCGGCGGTGCGCGGGACAACAGGAGGCTTCCGGGGAGAGCACTGAATTCGGGTCTCGATGAGACTGACGAGGGATTCGGTAGAGCCTGGACCCTTTGAGGCCTCCAAAGCATGTTCAAATTCCTGGCGATGGATGTTAATGCCCCGCTTAACTGCGGCATGGAGTTGCTCAATGGCATCACGAGCATGTTCGACTGCATCCTTTTGGCCCTCCAAGCGAATCCATCCATCGCGCGCAGTGATACGGACTTCGAGCCGACGTTCCAACTCATGCAGAAGCTTGGGATCACCTCCGTAAACGGACTGCGCGATGCGGGCGTTTTCGAATTCCAGCGTGAGGGTTTCCATCGAGAACTACTTGTAGGCGTAAACCAACGCCCAGCCTGTGCGCTCTGCAGGAGATTTGTGAACGGTCACGATGGCGTAGTAGGTACCGGTGCGAGATGGCTCCACGCGCACTGCGGAGAGGCGACCCGCGCGGGTGGTCTCGACATTGATGAGATTGCCCTTGGAGTCGTAGATATTGACCGAGAGAACCGCGCCTTTCACATCAGTACCAAGGCAGAACCAATACTCGTTCCCCTTGAAGAGTTGTGCCTGGACAGCCTGCTGGTCCTTGACACCAAGGTCCCCTCCCCACGCGTCTTCGCGGACGCTGAAACCCTTCTTCACATAGGGAGATGCGGCCTCGTAGGCGAAGGAGAGAGCATCATCCACATAAGCCCATGCCGAGGCCACGATGAGGAGAGCAAAAAGAAATGTAAGCGTTTTTTTCACGGCAGGTTCAGGCTCCCTTGAAAGCAATGGCTGCAACGGTGTCGCGAGTCATCTTATGAATGCGAGTAACATTCTCAGAGGGAATGGCGTCGCCCTCGCCGTCTCCGATCAAAGGTGCGATGGCGGCGAGCAATTTACGAATCCGGTCAACGAGGTCATCTTCAGCAAGGCGTTTGTTCGAGAGATTATCGAGTTTTTTTGTGAAAAAATTTACCAGTGCAGGCTGATGAAGAAGCTCGGCCGAGTCGGTGGTGTAGTTTTTGCGAATGATCGAAGTCAAGACCTCCGTGCCACGAATCCAACCACCCACGCTCACGAGCTGGGCGAGGTCGTCATCGCCTAGCTCCAGCATAGCGTCCTTCACATCACTGAGTGCTCCATCGAATTCCTTGCGGACGGCAAGCCAATCTTTCACCTCCGCCTTGTCAGTGATACTTTTACTGCGCTCGAGAACGGCTTTTTCAACGTTTATGGCCTTGGATAAGCTCAGCACGCGGCGGCCAATATCCTTCACCATCTCGGAGTCCTCGGCTTCCACAGCAACAAACCCCTCAGCAATAACTGTTCCAAGAAGAAGGGCGACTTGAGCACGATTGCCGCTCTGCCGCCCCAACGAGTCGCGCAATTCTAAGCGCCAATTGGGGTTTCCCAATTTATCGAGAACTATAAAAACCTCACTGGGCACGGGAACCACGACATCATCAATCGACTGTGCGGGGAACGAGGAGAAGTCCACCGTCTCTGGTGGCTTTTGAGCATGAAGCGGAATGTTAGCGGCGACAAGAAGACAGGCTGCCAGCACCGCGTTCAGAATGTACTGCATTTTCAAAATTTGGGCTTTGTTGTACGTGTGGGCTCGGTTTAGAACTCACATCTACAAAGTGGAATGAATCGGGATAGATTACAACATCTTCTTACGGCTGCCTCATCGTGCAAGTTCCTTGTCGTGGGCGATGTGATGCTCGACGAATTCGTCTGGGGGCGTGTTTCGCGCATCTCGCCGGAGGCTCCTGTGCCGGTTGTAGAGGTCGAAAAAGAAACCTCCTACCCTGGCGGCGCAGCCAATGTGGCCCGCAATTTGAGGCCCTTTTGCGCCGGCGTGCACTTGTGCGGGCTTGTCGGAGAGGATGTCCATGCAGCTCGGCTCCGGGACTTACTAACTGAAGAGTTGATATCCACCGATGCCCTCGTAGCTGATGCCTGTCGCTCGACCATAGTAAAAACCCGTATCATCGCGCGCCAGCAGCAAGTCGTTCGAGTTGACCGCGAGCGCCGCGCGAAGGTGTCCGCCGAAGTAATCGAACGCTCATGCGCAGTCATCGCAGAACTCCTTCCAAGAGTGAATGCCGTGATTTTCGAGGACTATGGAAAAGGCTTTCTTATGCAGGCTTTGAAGGACCGGGTTACGGAAATCGCACGTAGCTCAGGCAAATACGTCTCCGCCGACCCGAATCCCACCAACCCGCTCAACTGGCGTGGGGTCGATCTTCTCAAGCCCAACCGCTCCGAGGCCTTCGCCATGGCAGGCATTCCCGATAATGGCGCGGCCCCCAATCCCCTCTCCGATGCGCCACTTCTCGAGGTCGGCGGCATACTTTTGAAAAAATGGGATCTTCCCGACTTGCTGGTGACCTTGGGTGAACATGGTATGATTTTGTTCCAACACGGTGCGGAGCCGTACCACACGCCGACCCGCGCCCGCGAGGTTTTCGATGTCTCTGGCGCGGGCGATACCGCTATTGCGCTGCATACGCTCGCAGTCTGCGCGGGCGCAACTCCCAGCGAGGCTGCTGAAATTTCCAACCATGCCAGCGGCGTCGTCGTCGCCAAACTCGGTACTGCCACCCTCACCGCTGAGGAACTCCTCCACGCCTTTTCCAAAAATGCCTAAGCGCCGGGCCGTCTTCCTGGACCGTGACGGTACGCTCATGGAGGAGGTAAACTACTGCAACGACCCAGCCACCGTGAAGGCCATCCCAGAAGCTGGGAAAACGCTATCACTCCTGCGCGAGCAAGGCTGGCTGACCATCATCGTCACCAACCAAAGCGGCCTCGCTAACGGACTCATCACTCCCGCCCAATACGAAGCGGTCAACGCCGAGTTACTCCGCCAACTTGGAGGCGGCATCGATGCAATTTACTTCTGCGCCGACCATCCCGACAGTCCCTCGGAGCGCCGAAAACCACAACCCGGCATGCTCTACGAAGCCGCATCGGAGCTCGATATCGACCTCTCCAGCAGCTGGATGATCGGCGACAAACCCATCGATGTGGAGTGCGGTCGCAACGCCGGCTGCCGTACCATGCTCGTGCGAACCGGCTACGGCGCCACACAAACCGATACCGACGCGGAATTCGTGATGAAGGATGTCACAGAAGCCCTGCAACGCATCCTCGCGCTGGGCGAGTAGGCTTCAATTCATTCGTCAACAAAAGGAATAGCCTTGTTCAACTCGAGCGTCTCAAGCCTCACCTCAGGGGTATAGGCGGCTGGAACATCCTGTTAAAAACGGTTCAACCTGAGAGGAAGGGTGTTCGCTCTCGCTCTCCATTTCACCGTCGATGTTATTCCCTTTCAAGGCCTGGCTCGACGAGTTCGCAGATAGTGTGGAGGAGGAATTTGTGGGCTTCTTGGATGCGGGCTGTAAATGTTCCGGCGACATGGATTTCGATGTCGGCGGCGCCTTTGGTAAAGCCGCCACCTTTTCCGAGAAGAACGATGCTTCGCATGCCGATTCGCTTCGCTTCTTCGATGGCAGAGAGGACATTGCGCGACTTGCCGCTCGTGGAAAGCCCGATAAAGACATCCCCCGCTTTGCCGAAGGCGCGGACTTGACGGGCGAAGATGTCTTGGAAGGCGTAGTCGTTGCCGATGGCGGTGAGGAGCCCCCCATCGGAGCTGAGAGCGATGGCGGGATATGGACGGCGGTCGCCTTGGAAGCGGCAGGTGAACTCGGTGGCGATGTGCCCGCTATCGGCTGCGCTGCCGCCGTTACCGCAAATGAGAAGTTTGCCGCCGGATCTGAGGCAGGCGAGAACGAGGTCGGCAGCTTCTGTGATTTTTGGTTCGAGCTGGCGGAGGGACTGGAAGGTCTCCAAAGCGCCTTCGAGGGACTGCGTGAATTGGCTCATGAAGGGGAAAGTGCCTTCTCAGCGGACAACTCGGGGCGCGTCTCGAGCAGCCCTCTGAGAGTCGTCCACCCCTGCGAATCCATGCTGCTGAACAGGTGCAGATACACAAACACCGAAGGCATGGGGTATTTCGAGATGAGCAAATCCACGGCCTTCGCAACCTTGTCGGCAGAAGGCTCGGACGGCAAATCATCAATGAGGCCTTTGCCATTGTGGGGAATATCCAAAGCGTCGAGAAAATCACAGACCATGCGCTCGTTGCAACCGAGAGTCCAAACCTGGAGGATCTCAAGAGCGAGATCGGCATTCGCAGGGCGGGACAGGGATTCCTTGATCCACTGGTTGCGTTGGTCCTTGGGCTTGCGCTCGATAAAGACAGCGCGAAGCTTGCGACGGGTGGCCAGCATTCCAGCAGAGCTCTTGTAAGCATTGCGGTCGTTTTCGGCAAGCCAGTTCAATACTTCACCGGCTTGCGTGTCGTTCAAACGGCCAAAAATTTCAGTCGCAGTCATAATCATTTTATTTTCAGAGTTCGGAGGCGGGCAAGTCAAGCCCTGCTCCCGGCAGCATCAAAGATAAACGGTCTCGCCGGCCTCGCGACCGATAGCGCGCCGCACGCGGAAGACATGCGCCGGACGATGGTGGGGATCGAGTGCGATGAAATTCCTGGCACCGCGCCAGTGAAATTTCTCGCCGGTGAGGAGATCCTCCATCACATACTCCTGATCGGCGCCAATGCCGAATTGCTCGAGCGGGATGTGGACAAACGCGCTTTGCGGATTCCACGGATCAACCGTCACCACGACGACGATGATGTTGTCGAGAGCAGCGGTGGCTTTGCTGAAGCATAGGATTTGCTCATTCTCGGCGTTGTGAATACGGAGATTATCGTATTCGCGAAGGGCGCGGTTATCGCGGCGGATGTTGTTGAGGCGTGTTATGTATTCCTTGATGTTGCCCGGTGCATTCCAGTCGCGGCCCTTGAACTGGTATTTCTCGGAATCGATATACTCCTCCTTGCCTGGAACCGGCGTGTTCTCGCATAGCTCGAATCCGCTGTAGATGCCGTAGACAGGTACGGTCATCGAAGCCAGAACGGCTCGGATCAAGAAAGCTGGACGACCGCCGTGTTGCAGATACTCGGGCAGGATATCTGGCGTGTTAGCAAAGAAGTTCGCTCGGAAAAAGTCACGCATAGGCGGCGTAGTGAGCTCGGTGAGATACTCCGCGAGTTCTCGCTTGGTGTTTCTCCAAGTGAAATAGGTGTAACTCTGTGTGAAACCGACCTTAGCCAGCTCCTGCATCATTTTTGGGCGCGTGAACGCCTCACTGAGAAAGACGGTGCCGGGGAATTTGGCCTTCACTTCGGCAATGACCCATTCCCAGAACGCCACGGGTTTTGTATGGGGATTATCCACGCGGAAGATGCCAACGCCATGCTCGCACCAGAAAAGGATGACATCGCGGAGTTCGTCCCAGAGTTCACGCCAACTCGCATTGTGAAAATTCAAGGGATACACATCCTCGTATTTCTTGGGCGGGTTCTCGGCATACTTGATCGAGCCGTCGGGGCGCTTGAAAAACCACTCCGGATGCGCGTGCACATATGGGTGGTCGGGCGAGCAGTTGATCGCAAAATCAAGAGCGATCTCCATGCCTCGCTTGCGGATTTCGGCCACAAGCCAGTCGAAGTCCTCTAGCGTGCCCAACTCGGGCGCGACATCCTTGTGTCCACCGCCATTCACGCCCTGCTTGTTGTTTCCAATGGCGTAAGGCACACCAGGCTCACCGGGTTCACACTTGAGCGAGTTATTCCTCCCTTTGCGGTTGCTCGTTCCGATGGGATGGATGGGCGGAAAATAGATGACATCAAATCCCATAGCCTTCGCATCATCGACACGCGGGAGGCACTGGCGGAATGTGGAGCCCGAGTCCGCCTTGCCCTCCGCCGAACGGGGAAAAAACTCATACCAGGCAGCAAAAGCGGCACGCTCGCGATCCACCCAAACCGGATGAAACGGCTCGGCCACTGTGGCCAGCGACCGGTCGGCATACACACGCATCAGCGCGCAAAGCGAAGGATCATGCGCGAGGTCATGGGCCTGCTGGGCATCAGCCAACCGCATGGCAGCTCCGGATTTTTTCAAAGCCTCGCCATCGGGAGTCTTTCCAGCACGGGCGGCTGCCGACTCAATGAAGGCGGCTCCTTCCAAAATCTCGCTCTGCAAATCGCGAAGCCCAGCGGCGAATTTTTTTTCCAACTCGTGCTGCCAGGAAAAAAATACATCCCCCCATGCCTCGATTGTGTATTCCCACGCGCCCTCGGCCGTGACACAGAGGGTGGCAGTCCATCGGTCGTTCTGCATCGGGCGCATCGGCGTTTCATTCCAAGCCTTCTCCCCCGCGCGACGCCACTTGAGAATCGCAAACACCTCGTCGTGGCCTTCCTTGAAAATGTCCGCTTCCACCGTGATCTCGCCACCTACCCTTCGCTTGATGGCAAAACGGGCATTGTCCAATGAGGGAGTGATACGTCGAATGACGACTGTTTCAGGGCTTTTTATCATGACAGGGAATTGAGTTTTTTAACCAATGGCGCGAGTCCACCGAGTGCGGATGCAACTTCAAGAAGGGACCTGAGGGCAACCGGCGTATGGGTGAGGAAATCGGGGCGGTTTTTTTTGAGTCCTAGAAATCCGTAGGCGCCGAGGGCCTGCATGAGGCGCTGCAGGGCGCACCAGCGGAAAACCTCGTCGAAATCGGATTCTACGGAAATGCCGAGTTGCTCCAAGCGTTTTTTGTAGAAAGCCAGCAACTCGCAGCGCTCATCGGAAGTGAGAGCTACGTAGGGATCGTAGAGCAGGGATGCGAGATCATATTGGGCGAGCCCGTAGCGCATCCCTTGAAAGTCAATGAGCCATGCCGTGCCCTCGTTGATCATAACATTCTGCGACTGGAAATCCCGGTGCACGAGCACACGCGGACGCACAGCCAGCGCCTCGGCAGCCCCACGCAAGGCTGGAAGGGCAGCCAACTCTGCGAGTTCGGACTCGGATGTTTGGAAATAATTCCCAAGACAGTTTTCAAAAAAATACCCCTGCTCCCAAAGATAAAGGTCGGTATCAAAGACGCGCTCCAATCGCAGATCCGCACCAGAGGCCAGTTCGGTCGCCTGCGAGTGCATGCGCAAGACTCCATCAAGCGTAGATTCGTAAAGCGCACGCCGGGGTGGCCAGGAGACGTTTCGGAAACTCCAAAGATCCTGTTCACCAAGATCCTGCATCCAAATCAGTCCATCTTCAGGATCATGCTGATAAATTTCAGGAACCGGCACTCCAGCGCCATTTAGAAAGAGGGCTATGTCCACATAGTGGCGGTTTTCCTCCTTGTTGCTGGAATATTTAACAAAAATCATCGACTCGTCGCCGAATCGAATACGGTAGAAGTTTCGCTCGGAACCGCCTTTTTCGAGTGGAGTCACCGCAGCGTTACCGTTTCCGGTTTTTGGAAAGCGTTCCTTCGTTAGTAAAATAACATCAGCTTCGGCAATCATGGATGACCGCAAACTCAACACCCCCAGCCGCCTTGTGGGAAGCCCAAATCAAAAGGAGGAAGTGGTCGGTGATTGAGCCAGCATAAGCGTGTCGATCGCCTCGCGCGAGGCGGCAGCAACTTCGCGTCCCACGGGGTCGGAATCGGCAATCGTGGCAATGCGAGCGGATCGCCCTTCGAAAAGGTGGGCCCCGAGAACTTCGGAGATCAAGTAAGACCCCTGAAGAAGGCTAATGAGCGTCGCATCGAAATGATTTGGCGGTTCTTCGCTTTGGATCAGGGAGGCTAGGCGCCTTTTTACATCGACTCTCTCTTCGTTGTGAACTGTGGGATAACGCCGCAGACCGATAACCCAGAGAATTTTTTTGTCTTGGCGCTTCAGAATGCCGCGCTCAATGAGTTGATCCAATACCGCCTTTTCGATGTGGTGTTTTTCATCGGATAAAATCATAAGCCAATAGGCAATGGAATGGCACTTTTCCTCGGCGATGATCCTCTGGAGCCACGGATCCAGCAGCGGATTCCCCGTCAAAGTGGCATTGAGGACTTCGACGCACTTTGTCCGCGCCGAAATGCGCCCGGCCATTTCCAAATCCGCTAAAATAGCTCCGGCCAATCCATAACCGATGGCCTGCGGCATTAATGGGAGGTGCGCACCGGTAGTGTCATCCAACGAAAGCAAAACCATTTCTTCGACAAGTATGAGTGGCGGATTCATAGAAAAAATGTATCTAGAAATTCCACAAATCGAGCACCGGAAGGTCAAGACCCCATATGGAGCTCAGGTGTATTTCACGACTTCCTCGATCGTCGTCAGGCCATCATAGATCGAGCGCAGTCCATCCTCTCGCAGCGTGGTCATTCCAAGTTCGATGGCTTTTTGACGAATGAGAATGCCAGGAGCCCGATTGTTAATCATTTCCCGGATGGGATCCGAGATTTTGAGGAGTTCATAGATGCCCTTGCGGCCTTTGTAGCCGGTTTGGTTACAGGCCTCGCAGCCTTTTCCATAATAAAAATTCTTGTCGCCAATATCGTGGATACTGAGGCCTAGGGAGGCCAGAACCTGCTCGCTGGGCTCGTAGGCGGTGCGGCAGGCCGTGCAAATTTTACGAATGAGGCGCTGAGCGAGAACGCACTCCATGGAGGCAGAAATGAGAAAGGGCTCGATACCCATGTCCATGAGACGGGTCACCGCGCCTGTCGAGTCGTTCGTGTGGAGCGTGGTGAAGACCAAGTGGCCTGTGAGCGAGGCTTGGATCGCAATCTGGGCGGTCTCGGCATCACGCGTTTCCCCAACGAGAATGCGGTCAGGATCCTGCCGCAAAAAAGCGCGAAGAACGCGGGAGAATGTCAGCCCAACAGATTCATTGATAGGAACCTGAATAATTCCATCAATCTCATATTCCACTGGATCTTCGGCGGTGAGGAGCTTGGAATCGATGGTATTGATCTTGCGCAGGCAAGAATAGAGCGTGGTGGTCTTTCCAGAGCCGGTCGGGCCGGTCACGATGAAAATACCGTTTGGCTTTTCAATCACCTCTAAAATATGCGCCATGATATCCGGCGGCATGCCCAAGGTTTCGAGTTCGAGATTCACGCTGGAGCGGTCGAGCACACGAAGCACAACGCTTTCACCGAAGGCCGTCGGCAGCGTGGAGACACGCAGATCGACCTGTCGGCCATTGATCATGCGCTGAATGCGGCCATCCTGAGGCAATCGGCGCTCCGCGATGTTCAGATTCGACATGACCTTGACACGCGAAATAACCGGCAGCGCCAACTTGAAGGGAGGTGGATCAAGTTCGTATAGAGCGCCATCGACCCGGTAGCGAATTTTAAATTCAGTCTCGAAAGGTTCGAAGTGAATATCACTTGCTCGCGCAGAAACTGCCTTATCAAGAATGAGATCCACATATTTTACAACTGGAGCGGCATTCGCCTCTGCTGTGACCGCCTGAAGATTGAATTGCTCCTCGGGACCCTCTTCAACCGTGATATCGCCACCCAGTTGGGCAAGAATATCCTGAATATTCGAGTCCTCGGATCCATAATGCTCTCGGATAAGTTTACGGACTAGGGGAGGAAACGAAACGACCTGCACAATCTCACGGCCAAGAGCAAAGCGGATGTCTTCGAGCGGATGCGAATTCAGGGGATCCGCAAGAGCAACAAAAATGGTGTTCTCGGATGCACCCACGGGCAAAACGCCATGCAAACGCGCGAGGCCGGATGGGATCAGGCTAAGAGTGGAGGCATCGGGGGTGAAGTCGTTCAAGCTGTGCGCCTCGGCGCCTATAGCCTCGGCGAGAACGATCTCGAAGCCTGACTCGTCGACAAGTTGAGATTCGACAAAAATCTCCTCGATTGGCTTGGAATCAGACTGAGTAGCTTGAATGAAAGCCTCTGCTTGCTCAGTCGTGAGGTAGCCCCGCTCTAAAAAAATGTCGATAACTTGCTGAGAATACATGTCGGTTAATCCAAATCCGCCATTGTTGAACTGATAACTTCGTCGGCAGTGGTTAGGCCGGCGAGCACTTTGCGTACTCCATCCTCGCGAAGGGTTCTCATCCCCAACTCCCGGGCGCGTTGACGCAGAGCTATGGTGGACGCGTTATTGTTGACCATATTCCTCACTTCATCATCAACGAGGAACATTTCAAAAATACCCATTCGACCCTTGAATCCCTTGCCTCTGCACGCCTCGCAACCGACTGAGCGCATGACCCGGGCTTGGGAAAGCATGCCTGGCTCGATTTGCAGAGCGCTCATTTCATATTCCGTCAACTCGCCATGTTGCTTACAAGTAGGGCACAGTCTGCGAACAAGCCGCTGGGCGACCACGGCACGGACGGAACTTGATACAAGAAACGGCTTCACTCCGATATCCACCAAGCGAGCAATCGCGCTAGGAGCATCGTTCGTATGGAGCGTCGAGAGAACCAAGTGGCCTGTAAGCGAGGCATTCACCGCGATGCTGGCAGTCTCGTTGTCACGAATCTCACCGATCATGATGATATTCGGTGCCTGACGCAGAATTGAGCGGAGCGCGGCAGGAAATGTCATACCGATGCTAGCATTCACGGGCACTTGGTTGATGCCGTTCATCTGGTATTCGACGGGGTCTTCCACCGTGATGAGCTTGCGGTCGGGCTTGTTCATATAGTTTAAGCAACCGTAAAGGGTGGTCGTTTTTCCCGAACCGGTAGGGCCAGTTACGAGAATGATGCCGTCGGGCAGATTGATGCATTGCTCGAATTTTGCCTGGTCGTCGGATAGGAAACCCAAGTCTGGCAAGCCGAGCATAAGAGATGTCTTGTCAAGGATACGCATCACGACACTCTCCCCATGCACAGTCGGAATGGTGGAAACACGGAGGTCGACGGATTTTTCACCAACCCGCACTTGGATGCGACCATCCTGCGGGAGTCGCTTCTCGGCGATGCTCATCGTGCGGGACATGATCTTGAGACGACTTACGATGGCCCCGTGAAGACGCTTCGGCGGAGATTGCATTTCCTGAAGTACGCCATCGATACGGAAACGCAAACGCAGTTTGGTCTCTAGGGGCTCGATATGAATATCACTCGCCCGGCTCGAATAGGCTTCCAATAGAAGCATCGAGACGAGTTTGATGACAGGTGCATCGCCACCGACCGCATCGCCTTCGTCTTCATTCTCATTACGAGCCACATCGCCCCCCTCGATCGCGCCCATGGATTTGAGAAGGTCTGCAGTGGCATCAGCTGCGTCCCCGTGGATTTTGATGATAAGCTTGTGAATGGCATCTGGAGTGGCACAGACGAATTCCAATTCGCGACTCAACTTGTAGGTGAGGTCGTCCATAGTTTGCATCGCCATCGGGTCGGCAAGGGCAATGACAAGAACCCCGTCGCGAAGAGCAACGGGCACGGCGTGGTAGCGGCGGGCATCCTCCGCCGACATGCGCTCGACTAAGTTGCGTTCGACATGCATATGTTCGAGATCCACGAACTCCATGCTGTTTTGCGCGGCCAAAGCCCGACTCACGTCTTCCTGAGTCACAACTCCGCCTTGAAGCAGGGTCTGTAGCAAACCGCCCTCGTTCATGTTTGATCGGGCAGATTCGATCTGCGACTTGGTCAGCAGACCCAGATCGCGGAGAACTTCGACTGTATATTCATCATTCTGGGACACGTGGGCGAGGAAATGGAATACGTTTCCTACTGCAGCAATACCCCGAAGTCAATAAATCGCGTCCGTTCAGAATCAGCTCGAAAAAAACATCCACACCAGGACAAGGCCGAGAATGATGCGATAAAAGCCGAAGCCGATGAAGTTATGAGACTGCACATAGCGCAGAAGCCATTTCACGGCGATGAAGGAAACGATAGCTGAAACAACCGTCCCCAAGAAAAGCAGTCCCCAATGTTCAGTGGCACCGCCGTTAAGAGCTTTGAGAATTTTGTAAGCTCCGGCGGCGAGGAGCGTCGGAATACCAATGAGGAAGGAGAACTCCGTCGCCACAACACGGTTCAGACCGCAGAGCATGGCAAAAATGATTGTGGCCCCGGAACGTGAGGTGCCAGGAAAAACCGCTGCTAGAATCTGGGCAAACGCCACCATGAATACAACCGGCCAAGTGATGCAGTCAGCAAGCGGGCGGCCGCATAATTTTTTTTCAACCACTATAAAAAGAATGCCTCCCAAGATCAGCGCTCCAGCTACAGGCAGGGTGGTCTCGGGCAGTTCGATTCCGAGTTTATCGAGAGTGAGTCCGCCGAAGACCGTGATGAGAAATCCAACGAGGATTTTGAAATTGAAATCCAGACTCTGCGGACTCCGCCAGTCGGCCATCATCCGCAAGCGATTCTTGAAGAGCGGCAGAACGGCGAGCACGGCGCCGCTCTGGATCACAACATTGAACAGATCACTCTGCCGGTAATCCAGCCACTCCTGGAAGATCAGCAAATGCCCTGTCGATGAGACCGGTATGAACTCGGTGGCACCCTCGACTATTCCGAGGATGACGATGATCAGCCACTCAGGAAGCGCCAAGCGATTGCCCCCTTAGACCGCGCTATCGCCGGTTTCCTCTGTGCGGATGCGCACAGCGTTCTCGATGGGAAGGATGAAAATTTTGCCGTCGCCGATTTTTCCGGTCTTGGCGGCTGTGGTGATGGCCTGAACGGCCTTGGAGACCATAGCATCGCTCACGACAAGCTCGATTTTGACTTTGGGGAGAAAATCAACAGTGTATTCGCTACCACGATAAATTTCGGTGTGGCCTTTCTGACGCCCGAAACCTTTGACTTCGCTTACGGTCATTCCCTCGATGCCGACCTCGGCGAGAGCTTCCTTGACGTCTTCCATTTTGAAGGGCTTGATGATGGCTTCGATTTTTTTCATGTTGCTTGAAAAAAAACAGAAGCGATCTTGACTGGCAAGCATCAAGACAATGGAGAACCTTTGAGAAAATGAAACCCCTACAGTGGAGGCGCACCAGACTTGGCCGGTATCTCCGCCACCTGCCGCGCGCAAAGCACATTCGCGGCACATGGATCCACCGGATTTTTGGAGACCGCCTCTTGGCGAATGAACTTTGGCATCCCACAGGACAAAGGTTTGCCACCGGCATGGCTATTGGTGCCTTCTTCGCACTCATACCACTGCCAGGCCAGATGATCGCGGCCGCAATGGCCGCGTTTTTCCTAAGAGCAAACATCCCAGCCGCCATCGCTGGCACCTGGATCAGCAATCCCATCACTGTTCCATTCTGCGTGTATTTCCAATACCGCTTGGGATGTTTCCTGACGGG
>Ga0164293_10002641_pt1 | contig 15198 bp, 6 predicted proteins | sample GEODES118metaG_FD_111487 | JGI IMG/M metagenome (GOLD analysis project Ga0164293, IMG submission 111487) | Eutrophic lake water microbial communities from Lake Mendota, Wisconsin, USA - GEODES118 metaG | ecosystem: Environmental > Aquatic > Freshwater > Lake | place: USA: Lake Mendota, Wisconsin...
CAAAGGCGTCTTCCGGCGCGGCGAGGCCGCGTTCGCCCGATGAGGCAAACGCGATCGCGTCGTGGACGACGACATCCCAGACGGTGGGCCGGTAGGCGTCGGGCATCGTGCCCTTGGTGAGGATGGCCGACCACTCGCCCACCGGCAGTCGCTTGAGCGTGTCGTCGCCCACGATCGCCGCGGCAAACCGCTTCCGAATTTCCCCGACGATCGTGGGCAGATCCCACTCGCTGATCCGCGCGAGATCCGTGGCATCCGCCCCGCCTGCGGTCCGCTGCTGGAACCGCCAGCGGTTCATCTGAAAATAGCCCCAGGTCCAGTTGGCCTGGATCGCTTCGAGCACGTCTCGCGTCTCGGCTGGCGCCTTCTCGATCGCGGCGGCGAGCCGCATGAGCCTCTCGGGATCATCGGGGGCGCGATCACCGGTCTCGGTGAGGATCCGCGTGGCGATCGCCCGAGCCACCTCGGCCCATGCCTTATCGGCGGTGGCGGCCTGCTCGACGCCCGCGAGCGCCTCGGCAGCCGTCTTCGGCTTCCCCTCATTCAGGGCCTCTTCGACCCGCTTCCAGGCCTCCGCCCGCGGGCCGGGAGGCACCTCATCTGCACGAAGTTCGTGACGCGGCACGGTCAGTCCTCCGGAGATAGCGAGGCAAGACAAAACGGCGGCGAGTCGAACCGCACGTGGGAACACATTCCTCGCTTGCATGGTGGACACCCCTCACCGGCATGGTTCTTTCAGTCCGCAAAGTCTACGCACCTACCGAAAAACAGTCGCCGAAACGGCTCCAGACGGCGCGTTGTTGTGCCAGAAAACGAGTGCTAAACTCAAAGGGTGTACGGTGGACGGCGGAGCGCAACGCCGATTCCTTGGTTCGCACTTGCAGAATGTCCCGGCCCCCGGCCGAGGCGTGTCGGCAACGAGGAGTTCGCATGCGTCGGTCCGTGATCAGTCTCGCCCCGCTTCTCGTAGCTTTCGCGGCCGCGTCATCGGTCGCTGGCGACGTGTCCTATAACAAGGACATCCGCCCGATCCTGGTGGAGAACTGCTTCTCCTGCCACGGCGCCGACAGCGCCAGCCGCAAGGCTGAGCTACGGCTCGATCGCCGCGACGAGGCGGTTGAGTCGGGGGCAATCGTTCCCGGTGATCCCGATTCGAGCGTCATGCTCGACCGCATCTTCTCGGACGATCCTGAGGAGGTCATGCCGCCGCCGGCCCTCAAGAAAACGCTCACGGCCGAGCAGAAGGAACTCCTCAAGCGGTGGATCGCCGAGGGATCGGAGTACGAGCCGCACTGGTCGTTCATCCCACCACAGCGGCCCTATCCGCCGGTGGTGAAGAACGACGCCTGGGTCAAAAACCCGATCGACCGTTTCATCCTCTCCCGGCTAGAAGCCGAAGGGCTCCAGCCGGCCCCTGAGGCCGATCGCCGCACGATCGCCAGACGGGTCGCGCTCGACCTCACTGGACTGCCCCCTGACCCCGCGGTGGTCGATGCCTTCGTCGCCGACCCCGCCCCCGACGCCTACGAACGGTTCGTCGATTCGCTGCTCGCAAGCCTCGAATGGGGCGAACACCGCGGCCGCCACTGGCTTGACTACGCTCGCTACGCCGACACGCACGGCATTCACATCGACAACTTTCGCGAAATGTGGACCTACCGGCAGTGGGTGGTGGGCGCCTTCAATCGCAACCTGCCGTTCGATCAGTTCACGATCCTGCAACTGGCCGGCGACCTCGTGCAGGACCACGGCCCCAGTGCCTCCCCTGATCAGATCCTCGACAACCGGATTGCCAGCGGCTTCAACCGCTGCAACATCACGACGAGCGAAGGGGGAGCGATCGACGAGGAGTATCTCGTGCTCTACGCGCGAGATCGCACCGAGACCACCTCGGCCGTCTGGATGGGACTGACGACGGGCTGCGCCGTCTGCCACGACCACAAGTTCGATCCGCTCTCGCAGCGCGAGTTCTACGAACTCGCCGCCTTCTTCAACAACACGACGCAGAAGGCGATGGACGGCAACGTCCGAGACACGCCGCCGATCCTCACGGTGCCGGCGCCCGAGGACAGGGTGCGGTTCGCGGCGCTCGAAGGCGAGATCCCTGCCGCGAAAGCCGCCGTCGAGGCCCGCACGCAGGCCGCCCGCCCTGAGTTCGATTCGTGGGTGAGGGGGCTGGTGCCCGAGTCGCTCCCCGCCAATCCGCTCCGCGAGACGCCGCTGGTGCACCTGCCCCTTGCCGAAGGCGCGGGATCAACGACTCACGTTTCCCTTCTCGGCAAGGAGACCGACGTGCCGCTCTCGGCGGGCACGACTTGGCAGGCCGGGCCACACCGGTCACCTGCGATCCTGCTCGACGGCAGGGCGGCCGAACTCCCCGGCGGCGGCGACTTCGAATGGAACGAGCCCTTCAGCGTGACGTTCTGGCTGCGGCCTTCCGGCACTTCCAAGCCTGGTTCCGTAATCGCCCGCATGGGCGAGGCACCCGCGAACCAGGGCTGGGATGTCTGGCTCGACGACCACCGGGTCGCCATGCACCTGTCCCACTCCTGGCCGGAGCACGGCCTCAAGGTCGTGGCCGGCGAGCAACTCCCGGCCGATGCGTGGACGTTCGTGGCAGTCACCTACGACGGCTCCGGCAAGCCGGAGGGCGTGACGATCTCCTACGACGGCACCCCGCGGAAAACGGAGGTGAAGAAGCAGCCACTCGGCGAGAAGTCGATCAAGACTTCGGCAGGCCTGACCATCGGCAGCCGGTCGAAGGGCGGTCTTCTCCGCGGCGTCGGCCTTGCGGACCTCTCGATCTGGGGCCGGGCGCTGCCGGCGGGCGAGGTGGCCGCCTTCTGGAAGGCACACCGGCTTCGCGACCTCGTGGCCCTGCCGGCGGACGAGCGGCCGCCGGCGGCCGGCGATCTCTACGACGGGTGGCTGGCCGAGGACGAGCAACACAAGACGCTGTCCGCCACTGTCGGCACGCTCGAGGCGGAGATGGCCACGCTCAAGAAGCGCGGCACGATCGCCCACGTGATGCACGAGAAGCCCGAGATGGCGAAGGCCCACGTTCTCGAACGCGGTGAATACGACAAGCGAAAGGACGAGGTCCAGCCAAAGACGCCCGACATGCTGCCGCCGTTTCCGGAGTCGCTACCGAGAAACCGGCTCGGGCTCGCCCAGTGGCTGCTCCTGCAGGACCATCCGCTCACCACCCGCGTGACGGTGAACCGGTTCTGGCAAGAGGTCTTTGGCACCGGCCTGGTGAGAACGAGCGGCGACTTCGGGATCACCGGGGAGCTGCCGATCCACCCCGAGCTCCTCGACTGGCTGGCGGTCGAGTTCCGCGAGGGAGGCTGGGACGTGAAGCGGCTCTTCCGGCTGATGGTCACCAGCGCCGCCTACCGGCAGGCCGCCACCTCCACGCCCGAGAAGCTCACCAAGGACGCCACCAACCGACTCCTTTCCCGCGGGCCGAGGTTTCGCATGGACGCCGAGATGGTCCGCGACCACGCCCTCGCCGCCAGCGGCCTGTTGGTTCGACAGATCGGTGGGCCGAGCGTACGGCCCTACCAGCCCGAGGGCGTCTGGGAGGCCGTGGCCATGGAAGGCAGCGACACGCGAAACTACGTTCGCGACAAGGGGGAAGGGCTCTACCGTCGCAGCATGTACTGGTTCTGGAAGCGGTCGGCGCCGCCGGCGTCGATGGACATCTTCAACGCCCCGTCGCGGGAAAACTGCTGCGTGAAGCGGGAGCGGACCAACACGCCTCTCCAGGCGCTCGTCACGCTCAACGATCCGCAGTTCGTGGAGGCGGCGCGAGTGCTCGCCGATCGGGCGCTGGAACTCGCGGCCGGCGACGACGACCAGCGACTCGAGTTCATCGCCGAGCGACTCCTGGCGCGGAGATTCTCGGCCGACGAGTTGCCGGTCGTGAAGAAGTCGCTGGCCGATCTCGCCGCCTGGTACACCGCGCACCCCGACGAGGCGAAGCAACTGATCACCGTCGGCGACTCGAAGCCCCGGGCAACCGACGCGGTGCAGCTCGCCAGCTGGACGATGCTCACCAACGAGCTCATGAACCTCGACGAGGTCCTCTGCAAATGAATCCTCCGATCCGCTCGCCCCTCGATGCACTGGGCCTGAACCTCACCCGTCGCCGGTTCTTCGAGCAGGGCAGCCACCTGCTGGGTGGCGCGGCGCTGGCGTCGCTCGCCGCCCAGGATGCCGTCCGCGGCGCGGCCTCCGTGGGTCCGGCGATCGACCGTGTTGCCAGCGCGATCGGCCCGCACTTCGCCCCCAAAGCGAAGCACGTCATCTATCTCCACATGGTCGGCGGCCCGCCGCAGCAGGACCTCTTCGACTACAAGCCGAAGATGGACGACTGGTACGACAAGGACCTCCCCGAGAGCATCCGCAACGGCCAGCGGCTCACCACGATGACGTCGGGGCAGACGCGGTTTCCGATCGCACCCTCGAAGTTCAAGTTTGTCCAGCACGGCGAGTGCGGGATGTGGATGTCGGAACTCCTGCCCTGGACCGGGAAGATGGCCGACGAGATGTGCTTCATCCGGAGCATGCACACCGAGGCCATCAACCACGAACCCGCGATCTGCTACATGCAGACAGGCAACCAGATCGTCGGCCGCCCGTGCCTCGGCTCGTGGACGAGCTACGGCCTCGGTAGCCTCAATAGCGATCTGCCCACGTTCGTCGTGCTCGTGGCCAGGTCAACGAAGCCGGAGCAGGCGCAGGCGATCGGTGCCCGGCTCTGGTCGAGCGGCTTTCTGCCGGGCGAATATGCGGGCGTGAGCTTCCGAAGCGCCGGCGACCCGATCCTCTACATCAACAACCCGCCGGGTGTGTCGGATGCCGTCCGCCGCACCACGCTCGATGGCCTCCAGGCCCTGAACCAACGGACGCTCGAGCAGATCGGCGACCCGGAAACGCGGACGCGAATCGCCCAGTACGAGATGGCCTTCCGGATGCAGGCGAGCGTGCCTGAACTCACGAACATCGCGAGTGAATCGGCGAGCACGCTCGCCCTCTACGGCGACCAGGTGAAGGACCCGGGCTCATTCGCCAACTCGGTGCTGATGGCGCGGCGGATGGTGGAGCGGGGCGTGCGGTTCGTGCAGATCTACCTCAACCATTGGGACACCCACGGCAACGTCGTGGGCCGCCTCACGAACGGCTGCAAGGACATCGACCAGCCCTGCTACGGACTCATGCAGGATCTCAAGGCCCGCGGCCTGCTCGATGAGACCCTCATCATCTGGGGGGGCGAGTTTGGCCGCACGGTCTACTCGCAGGGCGGCCTCTCCAAGGAAAACTACGGCCGCGACCATCATCCCCGATGCTTCACGATGTGGATGGCCGGCGGCGGCGCGAAGGGGGGCACGATCCACGGCGAGACCGACGACTTCTCCTACAACATCGTGAAGGATCCGGTGCACATCCGGGACTTCCACGCGACGGTCATGCATCTGCTCGGTTTCGATCACGAGCGGTTCACCTACCGTCACCTCGGTCTCGATCAGCGACTCACCGGCGTCGAGCACGCCCGCGTGGTGACGGACCTGCTCGCCTGATCGGGTGGGTTTCACAGGCTCACCGCGCGACCACGCGTGGCGATCCGACGAAGTGCGGGGATATACTGCTGGTTTCCCAGGCGCGGGGCAACGACTGTCCCGCTGTGCACAGTCCTCTACGCCGGAGCCTCTGATGCCCAGTCAGTCATCGTCCCGCAGCCTCTTCCGTGGCCGCGTCGCTGGAGCTGCCTGCTTCGTTCCGCTCCTGCTGACGCTCGCGGCCACGGTGATCACGGGTGCCACCGACAAAGCCACGGGACAGGACACCGATCCGTTCGCCACAGCCCGCGAGATTCTGGCCATTCCGCCGCGGCCCGCCCGCCCGGCCCTGCCTCCCAGCCGGCTCCCCCTTGAGGTGCTCGACGGCGAGCGGATCGCCTTTTTGGGCAACTCCACCGCCGAACGGATGAACCTCTTTGGCCACTTCGAGGCCCTCCTGCACCAACGGTTTCCCGGCAAGCACCTCGTGGTCCGCAACTTCGCCCGCCCCGCCGACGAGGTCGGCAACCGCCAACGTCCGGGCGACTACACGAAGCTCGACGATCCCGTGGCTGCCTTTGGCGCCGACACCTACCTGCTCTTCTTCGGCTTCAACGAATCGTTCGCCGGGCCGGGGGGCGTGGCCAAGTTCACGGCCGACTACGAGAAGCTCCTTGATGAACTGGCACATCAGTATCCCCGCGACGACACCAAGGCCGCCCCGCGGTTCGTGATCGTGTCGCCGATCGCGGTCGAGGCTAGCGGCAGCCCCTACCTGCCCGACGCCGATGCCCAGAATGGTTCGCTCGCCCTCTACCGCGACGCCGCGAAGGCCGTCGCCGAGAAGCGGGGCCTCGCCTTCGTCGACCTCTTCGACGCCACCCGGAAGGAGTTCGCGACGCAGCCGGGCCTCCAGCAAACGATCAACGGCTGCCACGTCAACGAGGCCGGCGACGCCTTCGTCGGCGGCCTGCTCGACCGGTCCCTGTTTGGCGGTCCCGCCTCCAGCCAGCTCTCCGCATCCGCATTTGAAAAGCTCCGCGCCGCAGTCAACGACAAGTCATGGGTGCACATGCAGGACTACCGGATGGTCAACGGCTGGTATGTGTACGGTGGCCGTCGCACGTTCGACACGGAAACCTTCCCGCGCGAGTACGCGAAGATCCGCGGCATGGCGGCGGTCCGCGACGGCCGCGTCTGGAACATCGCCGAGGGTAAGCCCGTCGCCGGCACGCCCGACGACTCCGCCACGGGTGAACTGATCGTTCCGAATACCCGGTTTGGTGTACCCGGGCAGGCCTACAGCGAGAACAAGGAGGGTGGGCCGACGATCCTCCCTCCCGACGACTTGATCAAGACCTGCACGGTGCCCCCCGGCTTCGAGATGAAGCTGTTCGCCGACGAGACGAAGTTTCCGGAACTCGCCAAGCCAGTGCAACTGGCCTTCGATTCGAAGGGCCGCCTCTGGGTCTCGACGATGCCGAGCTACCCGCAGTGGCAGCCGGGCGATCCAGCACCGACCGACAAGCTCGTGATCCTGGAGGACACCAACAAGGACGGCTCGGCCGACAAGAGCACGGTGTTCTACGACAAACTCCACTGCCCGACCGGCTTCCAGTTCTTCGACGGCGGCGTGCTCGTGATGGATCAGCCGCGAATGCTCTGGCTCAAGGACACCGACGGCGACGACAAGGCCGATGTCGTGGTGCACGTGCTCGACGGTTGGGCCACGGAAGACACCCACCACACCGCCGGCGCCTTCGAGGCCAGCCCCGGCGGCCTACTCCACATGCTCGAGGGCGTGGCGATGAGCACCGCCGTCGAGACGCCGTGGGGCCCGTTTCGCAACTACGGTTCGTCCGGGGCCTATGTCCTCGATCCGCGGACGTGGAAGCTCCGGCACTTCAAGACGCCCGGCTACGGCAATCCCTGGTGCTATCTCTTCAACGAGTGGGGCCAGGGCATCTGCGGCGACGGCACCGGCGCTTCGCAGCATTGGGACACGCCCCTCTCGGGCGCCCAGTACGGCGGCCGCAAGGGTCTCAATGCCGTGTTCGACACTGAGAATATGCGGCCCGTCGTGGGGAGCGACTACCTCCGCACGCGGCAGTTCCCCGACGACGTGCAGAATCAGTTCATCTACGCCTGCGTGATCAACATGAACGGCATTCCGCGGTGGACCATCTCCGACGACGGCGCCGGCTACAAGGGCGAGCGGGTGCGGCACGACCCCGCCGATCCCAAGACTCCCTTCGACCTGCTCAAGAGCGCCGACAAGCACTTCCGGCCGGTCGATCCCCAGATCGGCCCCGATGGCGCGCTCTGGTTTGGCGACTGGGCGAACCCCCTGATCGGCCATATGCAGTACAGCCAGCGAGACCCGAACCGCGACCACGTGAAGGGGCGGATCTATCGGCTCTTCTACACGCAGAAGCCGCTGGTCACCCCCGAGACACAGTTCGGGAAGTCGACCTTCGACGTGCTCAATCAACTCAAGGCCCACGAATGGCGGACGCGATACCGCGCCCGCGCCGACCTCCAGTCGCGTCCGCGGGACGAGGTGCTCTCCGCAGCGCGGCAGTGGCTCGGCACAATCGCCGCCGATCCTGACGCCGACCGCCTGAAGACCGAGGTCCTCTGGCTCCAGCAGAGTTTTCATGCCGTGGATGGAGGCCTTCTCAGCGACCTGCTGCAGGCGAAGACGCCCGACGCCCGGGCCGCGGCCACGCGGGTGCTCGCCGACGAGCGGGACCTGATTCCGGGCGCCATCTCCCTGCTGACGTCCAAGGCCACCGACGCCAATGCACGCGTCCGCTGCGAGGCGGTCCGTGGCCTGAGTTTCGTGCCTAACCTCGACGCCATGAGGGCTGTCATTGCCGCGGCCGAGGTGGAGCCGACCGACCGCTACGTCGACTACACGTGCGATGCGGCGCTGGGGGCGAACATCGGGGTCTGGAAGAGCGAATACGACGCCGGTCGGTTCGTGACGGATGGCTCGCGTGCTGAGAGCATCATCGACAGCGTGCTCGGACTCGAGCGGAAGGCGCAGGAAATCGTGCCCTACCTCGCGATCCTCACCAGCAAGGAGCCGCAGCCCGAGGAGGCGCGGAATAAGGCGATGCAGGCCCTCGCCGACGTCAGGGGAGGCGACCGCCAAAACGGCAAGGTGGTGTTCCGCCGCGTCTGCATCGCCTGCCACAAGATCGGCAAAGAGGGATCGGACTTTGGGCCGAACATGGACGACGTCGGCAAGCGGCTCTCGTCCTACAAACTCGTGGAGTCGATCATCCATCCCAACGCGGAGGTCGCCGAGAAGTATCTCTCCACGTCGATCCTCACGAACGACGGCCGGAGCATCGTCGGTCTGCTCGTCAGCGAGACGCCGGAGGAGGTGGTGATCTTCGACGGTAAGGAGAAGAAGACGATCGCCGCGGCGGACATCGACGAGCGAACGCAACTCCGGCAGAGCAGCATGCCTGAGGGCCTTGCGGCCACGCTCTCGCCCAACGAGTTTCTCGACGTGATCGTGTTCCTGAAGAGCCTCAAGTAAGCACTGGGCATCGCGGAACGCCCCATGAAGCCCCAAGCGAATCGTGGATCCCGCTGCGAACAAGCCCAACGCCGTGAGGCGTGGGGAGCGGCCAGGAACGGCGCAGCGCCCAACGTGTCGCGCCCGACGGCTGACGCCGTTCGGCTTGTACGCGATCACGCCGAAGCGGCGATCGCCGACACGATTCTCCCTGTTGCGTCGGCGTGGCTCTTGGTGATCATCGCCGCCTTGAGCACCCCGGCTCAGGGAGTCGATTTCGCGCACGAAGTGGTGCCGATCCTGCGGAAGCACTGCGGCGAGTGCCACACCGGCGACGCCAGGCAGGGGGGCTTCTCGCTCAACACCCGCGAGGACCTGTTGGCCGGGGGCGATTCCGGCACGCCCGGGCTTGTTCCGGGCGAGTCGGCCACCAGCGAACTCGTGGCCCGGGTCACGAGCGATGATCCCGACTATCGGATGCCGAGCGAGGGTGAACCGCTGCCGCCCGAGGCGATCGCGATCCTGAAGGCCTGGATCGACGAGCGGGCCCCATGGGAGCCCGGCTTCGCCTTCAAGGGCACTGCGTGGGAGCCCCCACTCGCCCTGCGCGAGGTCGCGCTGCCACCGGCTGTGGACGGCCGTACAAACCCCATCGATCGTGTCGTCGATGCCGCGCTCACAACACACGGCGTGCCGCGGCCGCCTCGGTGCGACGACCGCACCTTCATCCGTCGGGCGAGCCTCGATCTCGTGGGCCTGCTGCCCGAACCCGACCGGGTCGAGGCGTTCGTGGCCGACACCGATCCCGACAAGCGCACGCGACTCGTCCGTGACCTGCTCGCCGACGATATCGCCTACGCCGACCATTGGCTCACGTTCTGGAACGACCTTCTCCGCAACGACTACACGGGCACGGGCTTCATCACCGGTGGCCGGCGGCAGATCACCACCTGGCTGCACCGCTCGCTCGCCGCCAACGTGCCGTTCGACCGGTTCGTGCGGGAACTCGTCTCACCCGCCGACGAGTCGCGCGGCTTCGTCGACGGCATCGTCTGGCGAGGCACGGTGAACGCCAGCCAGACCGTACCGATCCAGTTCGCCCAGAACGTTGGCCAGACGTTTCTCGGCATCAACCTGAAGTGTGCCAGCTGCCACGATAGCTTCGTCGATCGCTGGACGCTGCGACAGACGTACGACCTTGCCGCGATCGCCTCCGAGCAGTCGTTGGAGCTCGCCCGCTGCGACAAGGCGACCGGCGTGATGGCGACGCCGGCGTGGATCTTCCCCGACCTGGGGCAGATCGACGCCTCGCTACCGCCGGCAGGCCGGCTCGCGCAGCTCGCCGAGATCATGACAAAGCCCGACAATGGCTGGCTGTCGCGAACGCTCACCAACCGCCTCTGGCACCGGCTCATGGGCCGCGGCATCGTGCATCCGGTCGACAGCCTCCGCACGCCGCCGTGGAGCGCGGATCTGCTCGACCTGCTCGCCGGCGACCTCGTGTCGCACGGCTGGAACGTCCGACACGTGCTCGAGACGATCTGCACGTCGGAGGCCTACGCCGCCGTCACGCCGGCCGTCGAAGGCCAGCCGCAGGGAAGCGAGTTTGTGTTTCGCGGACCGCTGCCGCGGCGAATGACCGCCGAGCAGTTCACCGACGCCGTCTGGACGCTCGCCGGCACGGCTCCCGCGAAGCCCGATGCGGAGGTGCTCGCGGCCCCGGCCCCGGCGTCGCTGCCGATGGTCCGCGCGGCGCTCGTGAAGGCGACGCCGCTGATGGCCGCCCTCGGCCGGCCGAACCGCGACCAAGTCGTCACGAGCCGCCCTTCGGACCTGACGACTCTGGAGGCGATCCTGCTGGCCAACGAGCAGTCGCTCGCCGACGAGATCGCCAAGGGGGGCGGCCGCATTCTCGCGGAGCACGGCCCCGATCCCGATCGAATCACTTCGTGGATCTTTACCGCCGCCCTCTCCCGTCCGCCGACGGCGGACGAGGCGGCAGTCGCCCAGGATCTGCTGGGTTCGACGCCGACCGCGGAAAACGTGGCTGATTGCCTCTGGAGCGTGGTGATGCTGCCGGAGTTCCAGTTGGTGCGATAATGGAGCAGGAGTGCCCGACATGAAAACCCGCCGCGATTTCCTCGAGTGCCTGGCCGCCGCCGCGACCACCACGCTTGCCCTGCCGGAGCCGCGGGCCCGTGGCTCGGAGCAGGGCCCCCGCATCGTGCATCCTGCGCCCCGGGCCGACGCGATGATCGTCCTCTGGATGGCCGGCGGCATGGCGGCTCCGGACACGTTCGACCCCAAACGATACAAGCCGTTCGAACCCGGCCTTGCGGTCGCCGACGTGATCAGCACGTTCCCCGCGATCCCCACCGCGATCGACGGCGTGCAGATCTGCAACGGCCTGCCCGAGATCGCCAAGGTGCTCGACCGGGCAACGCTCGTCCGCTCGCACGTCCAGCCGGATCTCGGCAGCATCCTCCACTCGCGGCACCAGTACCACTGGCACACGGGCTACGTCCCTCCGCAGACCGTGGCCTGCCCGCACATCGGCGCGTGGATGGCCCGCGTGCTTGGGCCGCGCAACCCCGTCATGCCCGCGTTCGTGAACATCGGCCAGCGGCTCGAGGGAGTGGGCGAGAACGAAGAGATCAAGGCGTTCACCACCGCCGGCTTCTTCGGCAGCGAGTTCGGGCCGATGAACCTTCCCTACCCAGAACAGGCGGCCCTGGCCGTACGCCCCCCGGAGGGCATGTCGGCGGAGCGGTTCGCCGAGCGCTACGCGGCCATGAAGCGGCTCGCGGCGGCGTCGGCACACCGCGAGTTCACGAGCGACTTCCACCAAGAGTCGATGCTCCGCAGCATCGACAATGCCCACCGGCTGCTCGGTGCCAAGGAGCGAGAGGCCTTCGACATCACGCGCGAGCCGAAGGAAGTTCAGGAGCGGTACGACACCGGCCGCTTCGGCCGTGGCTGCCTGCTCGCGCGGCGGCTCGTCGAGAACGGGGCCCGCTACGTCGAGGTGACCACGGAATACGTTCCCTTTGTCCACTGGGACACGCACGAGAACGGCCACGAACGGGTGGCGGCTCTGCACGCCGAGATCGACCGCCCCATCGCGGCCCTCGTCCGCGATCTCGAGGAACGCGGCCTGCTCGATCGCACGCTCGTGGTGATCGCCAGCGAGTTCAGCCGCGACATGATCACGGAGGGTCAGCCCGGCTCGGATGCCAAGGACCAGGCGAGTTCGCCGAAAGACTTCCTGCAACTGCCAGCCCACTACGGCCAGCACCGCCATTTCACCGCCGGCTCCACGGTGGTGCTCTTCGGAGGTGGCATGAAGCGAGGGTCCGTGTACGGAAAAACTGCCGACGAGCGGCCCTGCATCGCGATCGAGAACCCCGTTTCGATCACCGACCTCCACGCGACCTTCTTCACCGCCATGGGCATCAGCCCGAAGACGGTTTTCGACATCGAGAACCGCCCCTTCTACGCGACGCTGGACGGCAAGGGCCGCGCCGTGGAGTCGTTGTTCGCGTAGCCATCTCCAGCCCTACCCGTAGCCGCAGGTTGGTAACCTGCGGTGTATCATCGCCAACCTCGCTTCATGTGCAGGTTGACAACCTGCACCTACTTTTCCCGTAGCCGCAGGTTGGTAACCTGCGGTGCATCACAGCCAACCACGCTTCATGTGCAGGTTGACAACCTGCACCTACTTTTCCCGTAGCCGCAGGTTGGTAACCTGCGGTGCATCACAGCCAACCACGCTTCATGTGCAGGTTGATAACCTGCACCTACGTGCGAGCCGCGGTATCCTGCCACGATGGTCTGGGAACACACCTACGATCCGCTTGGCTCGCCCGTTCTCTCCACGCTCGTGGCGGCGGTGCCCCTCGTGGTGCTGCTCGGGTTGCTCGCCTTCGCCAGATGGTCGGGCATGCGGGCGGCAGTGGCGGGGCTCATCGCCGCGCTCGCGATCGCCGTCGGCGTGTTTGGCATGCCGGCCGATGCGGCGGTCGCGGCTGCAACGCACGGCGCGGTGTTCGGCCTGTTCCCAATCGGCTGGATCATTGTGACAGCGATGTTTCTCTACCGGCTCTGCGTCGAGGCCGGTGCCCTCGACGTCATGAAGCGGTCTGTGATGGGGCTCTCCGCCGACCACCGCCTCCAGGCGCTCCTGATCGCGTTTTCCTTCGGTGCCTTCCTGGAGGGGGCGGCCGGGTTTGGCGCCCCCGTCGCGATCTCCGCCGCGCTGATGGTGGGGGCCGGGTTTCCGGCCCTGGAGGCGGCATGCCTGGCACTCCTGGCCAACACAGCGCCCGTGGCCTTCGGTGCCCTCGGCACGCCGATCATCACCCTCGCGAAGGTCACCGGCCTCGACGAACGGGCCATCTCGGCGATGGCCGGCCATCAGTTGCCATTCTTTTCGCTTATCGTGCCGGCTTGGATGGTCTGCATGATGGCGGGCTGGCGAGGCCTCGCGGGCGTCTGGCCGGCGGTGCTCGTCTGCGGGGGCACGTTCGCCGCGGTGCAGTATGCGATGGCCACCTTCGTCGGGGCCGCGCTCGTCGATGTAGTCGGAGGCGTGGCGAGCCTCGTGGCCCTCGCCGCATTCCTGCACTGGTGGAAGCCCGCGTCGGTCTGGCGTCACGGTCACGGCTGGACCAATCGAACCGCAGTTCCGTCGGCGCACCGGGATTCCACAGCGCGGATCGCCTGGGCCTGGATGCCGTGGGTATTTCTGTCGCTGGCGGTCTTCGCGTGGGGCCTGCCGGCGGTGAAGGCGACGCTCGAAGGGAAGGGCGAGCCTTCCCGCTTGTCGCGTGTCGCCGTGGCGCCGGAACTCCCAGTGCCGTTCCTCGATGGCCGGGTCGCCAAAGTGCCCCCCGCCACCCGTGAACTGCGGGAGATCGAGCGGGCCGTGTACCGGTTCAACTGGCTCTCGGCGGCGGGCACCGGCATCCTGGCCGCGGCGCTGGTGTCGATCCCGTGGCTTGGTGTCTCCTGGCGGCGGGCCGTGGCGATCTGGCTTGAGAATCTCTGGTCGCTCGGTGAATCACTCGCCACGATCGCCGCCATGCTCGCGATTGCCTTCGTGACCCGTTACTCCGGCACCGACGTCACGCTCGGCCTCGCGCTCACCGCCACCGGCGCGGCCTACGCCTTCTTCGCGCCGCTCTTGGGCTGGCTCGGCGTGGCCCTCACCGGCTCCGATACCTCGAGCAACGCCATGTTTGGCAGCCTCCAGCGGGTGACGGCCGAGCAGCTCGGCCTCGACCCTTTGCTCATCTGCACGGCCAACAGCACGGGCGGCGTGATGGGGAAGATGATCGACGCCCAGAGCATCGTCGTCTCCGCCACGGCCACCGGCACGCACCGCCGCGAAGGCGAAATCCTCCGCCGCGTCTTCCCGCACTCACTGGCCCTGGCAGCCCTGATGGGCCTGCTCGTCTGGCTCCAGGCGGGGCCCCTTTCCTGGATGATTCCGACGTCCCGCTAACGAAACCTGACTCACCGATGGCCGATACCTTCTTCTCCGTCACCAATACCGTTGCCCTCGTCGCCTGGGTGGCGCTGGTGCTCCTTCCCACGAAGCGTTTGGTGTCGCACGTGCTCTGCGGCATCATCGTGCCGACCGTGCTCGCCTGCGGCTATGCCGCGGTGATCGGCTGGAAGCTCATGCAGGACGGCCCACCCCCCGGCGATCTCTCCACGCTTGGCGGCCTCAAGGCGATGTTCGCCGACGACTGGGTGTTCGCGGCGGCCTGGGCCCACTACCTCGTGTTCGACATGGTGGTCGGGGCCTGGATTGCCCGCGACGCTGTCCGGCTCGGCATCCCCTGGCCACTGCGGACAATCTCGCTGCTGCTCACGTTCCTGCTCGGACCAGTGGGATTTCTACTCCACGTGATCACACGATTCGCCCTGCGGCGGGCGGTGGCGACCGACGACCACGGCGTGTTTGATTCTTCGTCTCAGGAGATCGTGATGAGGTCCTTGCTCAGTTTGGTTTTCATCCTGCTGTTCAGTGGCAGTGCCTTCGCCGAACGCGCCGTCTTCACCTTGCTCAAGACGGTCAAGGCCGCCGAGCTGACCAGGATCCTG
>Ga0164293_10002645_pt1 | contig 15183 bp, 25 predicted proteins | sample GEODES118metaG_FD_111487 | JGI IMG/M metagenome (GOLD analysis project Ga0164293, IMG submission 111487) | Eutrophic lake water microbial communities from Lake Mendota, Wisconsin, USA - GEODES118 metaG | ecosystem: Environmental > Aquatic > Freshwater > Lake | place: USA: Lake Mendota...
GCTAAGATCTCTAATCGCCGCTTCTTCCAATCCCTACTTACTCTAGGATCATTACGCTTACTTGCCATCTATTAATAGTATCCTTTAACTTTGAAGAATGCCCATGCATTACATGGAGTTGAATATCTTGCGCTGATATATTTTAATCCTAAATCTATTTGACGAAATGGGTCCTTCTCTTTCATCTTTAATAGCTGTGGTATGCCATATGCACTACTTCTCTTATTCTTAGCTATTGCAGACCATTGGCTCTCTTTAGCCCATAATGCATTTAAACACATAAACTCTTTAGCATTTATAAGCTTTACATAGGCATATAATTTATAAGCTTCTTTATTCTCTGTTATTGCATTAGCTGTAGTTGCCGGCATAATCCCATTAAGCAATAGACCGGCCCAAATCATCTGCAACGCCTTGCGAGCTATACCGGCCTTGCCGGCTCGCCCAGCGATGCGAGATGGTATCAGCATAGTCAAATTCATTCAGATAACCGCAGGTCAGACGGCATGTCTAAATCTAGAATCTCTGGATTTAATTCAATACCTAGCACACCGCATTGATTACATTCTAGGCATTTAAGGCCCGGCGGTAATAGCTCGCTAAATTCTATTACCACTTTGGCATCTGTTTTCTTCTTACATATTCTGCAATTAAAACGAGCTATCGCCATAAATACTCCTTTTAAGATCTTCGATGGGAAATAGGTTTGGCCTATCTATCCAGTATGAACCATCCTGATTCCTGTATCTAGGCTTCTTGGCCATTGTTATCGGTATCCATCCGGCTATCACATAAACCGGACTTCTACCCGTAACCAATACAGCTATATCATGCTCTCGATCGTTATTCGTTACGATTAGATGGCCATTCATGTACTTGGTCCATTTAACCTCGATCCTCGCCCCTATATCAGCTTCATTCTTAAAAGTATTAACCGTAGGCTGAAATCCGCTTATCCCAAAGTATTGGGCTACAGCTATCTCGGCCCCTACAGCTTCGCTAGATTCCATAACGGCTTCGTGATAATTAACGCCTTTATTTCGCCTAGAAGTTGCATCGACCCTAGCTTGCACCTGGGTAATTCGCTCGAATCCTATGCTGTGAGATTGTTGCTCCTGAGCATAATCCAGAACTACCCTTATTTCTTGCGGCACTTGGAGCAAATCCATAATACGACCTCTTTATCGACGTTCGTAATTTCTATTCCGCCATCTGGCGAGACATCGCAGAAGCAAGCATCACAATTTTTAGCCGGCACAGCTGAGACGAAGGCACCGCCTTCCATTCTGTAAGCAATACCGCCAGCACTAAATTCAACGTAGCCCATTTTTTTACTCCTTATTTTGATAGTAGTTAGATAAGTTATTTTCTCTAGTATTTTAGGTGTCGCCATTTAACATCTCATTAACTAAGTTACGACCAGCTTTAACTTCAAAGGCTGGCTTCTTCGGCGGATGCCATTTACCATCGGCTCCTATTTTGTACCAGATAGATTCGCAGGATTCTGCGCCTTTGCCTAGTTGGCAGGTATAACCGTAGTAATCACGATTATTCTTATTACCCTTCTTTAGCACCATTATCCCGTGATTACAGATAGGCGGTTTATCTAATTCTTCTGCGCCTAGTTGATCTACGAGCATGGCCATAGTGTTAGCGACAGGCTCGGCAGCTTGTCGGCTGGCTCCATTAATATCGCTTTTTACTGGATCCATGATTTTAGCTTGGGCCTTTTCCATGTCTTGCCGGGTAGCTCTTTTATCTGTACCAAGCAATAGCCCAGCGGTACGGCCATAGCTAGAAGTAATACAGTTTTCTACCCAGAAATCACGGTTTACGCCACGATCGCTACGAGCTTCATAGGCAACATCTACCGCAGCTGGCTGGGCATCGTTAGCATCTCTGTAGATTTCGGTAACGGCGTAACAGTATCCGGCTTGGTGATCGATCTTTAACTCTCTCACATTAAATCGAACCATCGGGAAATTATCGTGGACCCTTTTAATTCTAGTGGCCACATCTTCATAGTCGTTTAAGTTGAACATTATCTAATAGCTCCTTTTTTAGTTTGATTGGGTCTAACTTCTTGGCATACTCCATCTGGTCAACTAAAGGCCAAACTTCGCCTTTGGCCCATTCGCTTAACTCGGCTCGATGCTCGGCACAATACGCCCGTTCATTATTTTTACCTAGTGGAGTTTCTGAGATGCAAAGTACGACAGCTGCGGTCCTAGCCTTTAAGTGCCATTGTGTTTGGCCCGGCCCGTCGTATTTAACTTTACCCCATTCGTTTTTACAGTAGTCGCACCAGCGACCCTCGGGAGCCTTTACGATCATCTTCTAAGGCTTTTCTGAGCTTCATGCCTACCTGACCATTTACCTTCTTTATGGCCATCCTTATAACCTTTGGCCCATCCTGCAATAAACAGAATAGGGCTCATTAGGCCCAGCCAGTAAATCAGCTGGAGCCCCCATGTAATTTCTATCATTAGTAGCCCTTACTGTCGTACCCGTCTGATACGAACTATAAAAGGGTAAGGCTAGACACCGACATAGTGCAAGAACCGACACGGCCTAAGCTAAAGGATCTTTAACCTTATCTTTAGGTTTAAGGCCATTACCAGCCAGTACGCCACCTAGTGAGCCTGTTAAGAAAATAGCTAGGGTTTTAAGTAGATCGATAAAGGCCGCATCGTTAGGAGCTTGGGCCCCGATCGGCTGAGTAATAAACATAAGCGAATAAACTACGCCTAGAGTAACTAAAAAAAATGTAAGCGATAAGGTTGCGCCGATCATAAGTATCAGCCGGGCATGAATATCCTGCGGATCTAATCTATTTTTTTTGCTCCTCGATAATGGCTTCTCCAAGAATGTCTTTAGTGCATGTTCCGGTAGGTATGCACTCCGGCGGATTACATTCTGGCTTTTCCCAGTTTTCGTATTCTTGGCATCCATATCTGATCCATCCTTGATAACCGCAGCTAGTTAGGGCCAGCGAAAGGATGACCAGCCCTACTAGCCGTTTCATTTAATTATTTAGTACGGCCGAATTCTGGAGCCGATGTATCTAAATACTTCAATAAAGGCCCAACTAGGCCAGCGATGCCGGCATAAGCTAGGGTCTTAGGATCTGTAGTACCGGCCAGCCATAGAGCACCGACAGAAGCTACAGAGGCACGAAGCCACGTTAAAAATACTTGCTTAAATTGATCCATTAGATCTCCTTAATTTACTACGGAGTAAATCTGTACCAGCACCGTGCTGTTACCGACTACGCCGTAAAGAGCTTCGTAAGCTCCTAGCGGAAAAGTTACTACGCTTTTATGTTCTATTAAGAATCCGTTAGATGTAGTTACTCCAGCGTTTCCGATGTAAACATCTGATGAGCCGGCTCTAATTATTACGGTCTGATCGTGCGGATCAGCTGCAACTAAAAGGGTAGGGGTAGTAGTTACGGTTACTTGGGCATTAGCCATTTTTTAATCCTAACTTGACGATAAGAGCTGCGGCCTTAGCCGGGTTTAGATTCACTTCCCAGTGCATTTCATCCTTACGGTTTACGTAATCTCCGCCCCACTTTAGGCCGTACTTAGCAGATAAGGCCCGGATCATAGGTACCTTCTCCGGTGGGAAAGTGCCTACCTTGCCTAGAGGATGCTTAGGCGCATTTAGATCGATAGCTGTACCGCTTGAATGATTCGACAGCTTGTCGGTGGTACCCCTTACCATGCGAAAGGCGTAGCCCCAATCATCCAAAGTACCTTCATCGATAGGCTCTATCAGCTTATGAAATTCAGCTGCGAAACCGATTAATAATGGAGCTGCACCTTCGGCACATGCTAGTTTTGTTTTACAGCCTGGTACCTGATAACTCTTAATCCCTATTTCGGCTCGATCTTTACTTGCTGGCCAGCCGTTATATGAAATAAGGCTCACGAAAGCAAAGCCGCAGCTTCTTCTTCGGTGAGGCCAAGTCGCTTTAGTACAGCTGATCTAGTAGCAGTTTTAGCAATTTTAGCCGTTTCTTTTGCTTCAATTTCCGCATTATCTTTTGAACGTTGAATTAAAAAATCTTCTTTGTCTTTGCCAGTTAATTCAATAAATTCATTATCGATACCAATAATAATTTTAGATTCCGTAGCCATAAATTGTAATCCTTCCGGTAATTGTTCCGCTTTGTGGAAAAATTGTAAAACCATCATAAGAATCTGTAACAGTCGTACGACCAGCGATATACTGGGCATCCACATTTGTATCATCTGCGCCAAGACTTTGATTATTAAAATAAGTATTATCAGTAGCAAAAGGATTAATCATATCGATAACAGCTGTACCGCCTCGCCCGTTATCAATTCTCATTAACTGCCAAGAACTACCAGTTGTTCTGCTACCACTAGCAAAATCTGCTTCTTGTCCATAGTTGCTGCTAGAGTTATCACTACCACTAGCCCTCAAACGTAGTGATGATTGAGCAGCCGTAGTACCGGTAACGCTAATAAACATTTTATAATTTCTATAAGTTGCAGAAAATACGCTATTAACCGATTGGCTTGAAACTGCGCTATAGGTAGTATCGCTAATCAAGGTAAAACCACTACCCGAAAGAGAAGCCCATTTCATACCCGTTGCAGCTGTACTATCAGCTGTTAATAATTGACCATTTGATCCAACACCTAATCTAGCAACTGTATCGGCTGCAGTTGCGGCAATTAAATCACCTTTAGCATCTACGATATTAGCTGAAATTGGATTACTTGCCGATTGCGCTGCCCATGCGGAACCGGTGTAAACTTGAATCACATCCGTATCTTTTAGATAACATGCGTTACCTTCCTGCGGAGAAGTTACAGCTGCATCTCTAGCTGTTGCATTAGCAAAAACCCAGATACCTTGCATTAAGTAACCATCAACGTCAGCGGCGGTTAATACCTCGCCTGTAATAAAATCTTTAAATCCTAATCCAGCTGCCATTTTTTCTCCTTAGTACGAAAGCGTATTTATCCCAATACGCCCGTAATCTGTGCCCAGTATAAACCCATCGATGATAGCTTCTAGGGTAACGAAATTGACTAAAAAGCTGTTCGGTGTTATTCGGTTGGATACGCCGAAAATTTGTAGGGTTTTCTCTAAATACGATCCGCCTGGCTGAGTAGTTTTGACGGTGATCGGATCAAAGAAATCTAGTTCTAAAGCTGCAATTATGCCAGCGTTATAATTTGGCGTATAAAGGTCCAAACTTAAAGAATCGCATCGGACCGAGGTTTCTTGCCGGGAAGCGGTATAGGCTCGGGCATAATCTAGGGCTTCGGCATCGGTCTGCATTAATAGGTTATCCACGTAGTAACTATGCAAAAAATACTTATCTATAGAATCTTGGTTTAAGGACACTTGCGGAGATCCACCAGCTCTTACTACTGTGGATTTATTAAACACTAAAACGTCATTTAATACCCATGCGGCATCTTTATAGATAATCCCAGTACCATCATCGCTAAAAAAAACGGGAGTACCGCCGATCGAGCTTACGGTTACTCCTCGATCTTTAAAAACGAATGAGCCCGAAGCATCTACGTAGAAGGCACCGTACTCGGTAGTAGATATATTTTGGCATGCTGATAAAGCTGTGCGCTGTGTACCCGGATCATTTTGGACTCTGGTTAATCCGGCATCTACATCACGGGCAGAGTTAGGCCATTCGATCGTGTTCAGAATTTGATTAATACGGGTACCAGTTAGGTCGCCAGCGGTAGCCCCGGTTACCGTGCTTATCTGGGCATTCTGAGCCAATCTGAGGGCATCTACGGCGGTAATAGTAGTAAGGGTTACATCTGTGGCTTCTTTAGGCTGGGTAGTCTGATAGCCCGTAATAAAGCCAGCAAAAAGAGGATAAGTAACTCCGCCATAACTAGCAGTTATTGATACTTTTTTCATAGGTGTAAGAAGCTCGTAATATGGGCTAGCGGGATTCTGTGGATTAAAGTCGCCATTTTGATCGACAATACGAAGGCTACATGTACCTACCGTAAATTGATCGGCTGTAGCGTTACGGCCTCGGTTAGTTTGAATTAAGTTAATTTGATCAGATACGTCAACAATTACAGCGGCAGAATCGCCAAGAATATTTGTTCCTAAAATTCCTTGATCTAAAATCATAGTTTGAGCAAAGCTAGGACCGGTTGAAAAGTTTATAACTGCATTTACGACGGGTACGGTCATTATTGAATAGATCCTGCCGGCGTTAAATTGCCATTCTGTCGCTGGATCCGAAGCATCGCATCCTCGATCGCTTTATCTAAATCCTGTAGAGCCAAGATAGATCCATTTACTGTTACTTCTACTTTGTTATTTACGCTTTGTTGAGGTTGAGAAGCAGCAATTCCTTTAATCTGGCCGTAAAAAGATTCTACCGTTTGTATTTGAGAAGGATCTTTGACTTTTGTGCGTAACTTTTCTAAATAACTTAGTGTTTGTTCTGTTACTTTGGCTGTTTCTGCAGCGAGATAATCATTAACCACTTTAGAAGTTGTCGGATCCATAGGAGCCGATGGAGAAGTACCTGTCGCTATGTATTGATTATAGTTACTAGATTGAGCACCTAAGAATTTTTGAATATCAGAAATTGATGCGCCCATTTGCAAAGTTAAACCACGGGTAGCCGCATTAAGCATATTTAGACTATTAGCAGCTTCCAATTCAGCATTAGATTTTTTGGCTAAAGCGGCATTATTATCTAATATCGCTAATTGGGCTCTTAGGCGTTGTTTAGTTTCTTCATCGGTTGCAGCGTTAAGAGCAGCCATTAAGCCGATGCGCTCTACGTCAAATTTTTCTTTAAGTTTATCGACCTCTGTTTTTTTCTTTAATAAATCATTTTCTACAGTACGTAAAGTATTAGTAGTTTTTAATAATTTAGCTTCTCTATTGCGATCAGCCATTAACTTTCGTTCAATTTCTCTAGCGTCTTCTCTATCGGCAGGTTTACCTTCTGCGGTTAAAACACTACCCAGCGCAGCACCGGCAAACACTTTAGCTAATAAATCAACTCGGCCGGCTCTTAATAGAAGTAGGGCTACGACGGCTTGAAAGGCCGGATTAGAAGCTATATCGCCCATAGTTTTAATCATTTTAGCCAGGTTAGTAGTTACGTTAGATATATTGTCGGCAAGGTTTTGCATACTATCGCCGACGTTTTGTATCGAGTTATCCTCGCCTAAAATCTTTATAGCATCTAGTAAACCTTTACCAATAGTTTCCTGAGCATCTGCGGCGTAAACTTGAAGCAAGGACATCTGGCCAGCGTAAGTAGATAATCTAGCCTTCGCCTGACCAGAAAATTTCTTATTAAGTTCGGCCATAATCTTATTCATGTCGCCGCTGGCTAGTAATGTTTTATCTAATCCTGCTCCTAGACGGCTAAGGCCTGTGGTCTGCCCGGAAAATCCACGAGTAAGAGCTAAGGATACTGTTTGTAAACTTCTGCCGGTAGCAGCTGAAACGTTAAGCGCAGTATCTAAAGCTTCTTGGCTTAAAGTTAAATCACCAGTTGCAGTAACTAAAGTTTGAAAGGCTGGGCGTAATTCGTCATCTAGTACGCCGGTCATTCTTTGAAGATTGTTGATGTATAGCTCTATGCCTGGAGCTGCGAATCCTAGCCCTAAATTGTTTAACGCAACATTTAAAGACTTAGCGGCCTTCTCGTCATCCATGAATGCTTTAACAGCATTTTTAGAAAAGTTTAAAATAGTAGAAGCGGCAAATACTCCAGCGAAGGTTTTACCTAGATTCTTTACCGTTTTGTCGAATGCCGATACATCCTTTTCAGCCTTCTTTAATCCTTTATTGCTCCAGGTAGATAATGCGGATACGACTAAACTGGCCATTATGCCGCCTTCGCTTGTTTAGCATTAAATTTATTAGCTGTCTTTTCTACAGCATCTACGACCTTCTTATAAACCTTACCGCTATCTTCTGACCATGCTTTATAGATTAAGCGACCATCTCGCTTACGACCAGTAGTTTTATAGTTATTGGTCATCTCTGGCAAAGATTCGATAAATTGAATAGAAGCATTAGGGTTTAAAGATGCTCCGCCTGTAGTTCCTCTAGGGTTTTTACGGCCGGCGGTTTCAAAAATAGCACCGGGAGCAGATTCGTTAGATACGTAATTAGTAACCGAGAAGCCATTACGATTACGTTTATTAGATCCGGCTTTATATTTAATACCAGTTTTAGCGGTTTGATAATCATAAGCCGGAAATGCCCGGTAATTGGCAGTAGCGACAGAAGCCGTAGGCCTACCCCATCCACTTAAAACTTCATCTTGCCGAGGTAGGAATCCTCTAGCCTTATCTCTGATCGGAAGCATGACGGCTTTTATACTGGTATTCATTTCTTTAAATAAATCATCATCTACAGCACGCATAGCCTTCTGGAGTTGCTTAACGCCGGTTACGTTTACTGGCATCGTTCATCTCCTTTGCTCTATCGTTAAATACCTGGATGATATGACGTAACATCTCGTCATCCATTTCTAAAAATTCTCTAGGCGGAATCCCGGTTTCTACGCTGAGCTTTGCGATCAGATAGGCCATCGAACTCCGACTAATAGCTATTTTTTTTCTTCGAGTACCTCGACCAATTCTAAAGAATCGACGAATTCCGGACCGAAGGTAGGCACGGTAACTCCAGATCTGCGTAAACATTCATGCGCAAGCCAGAAGATTTCTGTTTGTTTTTCTGTCTCCCGCAAAATCTTAGAGATACCGGCCTTATGAACCAACTCGAAGGCGTACTCAATTCCCGGAGTAATACGGTGTTCCGTTACTTCTCCGTTAGCCCTTGTAATTTTTAGCTTTGCCATTAGTTATATTCTCCTTAGAAGGTTCCTGTAGTTGTTTGTACTACTGTCGAATTACATGTAAAGGTAATTGAAGATGCGTTAATGCTTGCTACATCTCCGGCAATAGGGGTTAAATTATTAACCAAAATTGAGACGGTGTATAAAGGATTAGCGGCTCCTACTGCGGTTCCCTTTACTGGGATTAGTACAGCTGTAACGGTAGTACCGTAGGCAGCTTGAAGGGTAGGTGTTACCTGTGAAGCTGCAAAGTCATTAAAGAAGTCTAGGCTTAAAGTAGAAGCTTCTAGGCCCTTTACGAATTTATGAGAAGCATCTCCAAGACTGGTGATTTCCAGCTCGTCGAAGATCTGTGAAAGTGTTGCACTTGATACGTGGTCGCTGATATCAACAGAGTTGATCTTAACGCCGACGGTAGATTGTAATTGTACGGCCATTATTCTTCTTCTTTCTCTGCTGGCGCAGCTTTAGTTTTTACTTCTTCTTGCTTAATCTGACCGATTCGGGCCAGAAAATTATTTTCGTTTATATCATGTAGATCAGACATTTTAGCTCCAACTCGTGAGGATTGATATATTAAGTTCAGCTGTTAAAAGTGCTCCACTTGCCGCATCTGTAATAGATGGAGTAGATACGCTAGTAACATTATAAGATAGTGCGCTTGCTTCTAGTTTATTAAACACAGCTACGATAAAATCTTCTATACCGGCTAAGTTACCTCGGTTATCTAGGGCAGGTACGGCCATTAGAATACGAAAGTTAGCTAGTGGCGCAATAGTGTTATAGCCTTCATTCGTAGGCTGTAAATAAGGATCGCCTGGCAATACCGTTACAGAATTAGCCAATAAAGTTGGGCTCGGAAAAGCGAACGTGCTCCATACTCCGTTATTTGTAAGAGCTGTGGCGATTGTGGATCGAAGGGTAGTTATAGCTACTGGCATCATCCCACCAAAGAAGAAGGATTAGCGTATGGCTGTATAAGGCCCCTGATCCGATTTATAAGCTGGTAACCGACACGGTATGGACTAGGCGTAAACCCATCCATTCCTACTCCGCCTGTTTGGGATACTTGCCGGGCTTGCCATATATCTACAGCTAATATCATCGCCGCCTGACGGATAGCCGGCGTATTAGCGTAAGTGGCTGTCTTTGTATCTGGCCCGGTAGCCGTGCCGTATGGCACGATTCGATGAAAGTTATCATCGGCCGCAGTTTTTGTAAATTGAATAAAAGAATAACCGTTAGGCCAGTTTTGCCATGCCCACGGCCACCAAAGCATAGGCAGAATATTATTAGTACCGCTAGAGAATGGCACCGTGCCGGTAATTGTGTAAGTGCCGTTATAGGTAGCACCGCATCCAGCTAGCGTTACAGATTCTCCGGTAACGAATAGTCCTGGATTAGCAAGCATTACTGTCGCTACGTTATTACTTATCGTTGCGCCTACTACTGGAGCAAAGTCGAACCACAGATAACTATTGAGAAGGTCCTGACTTGTTTGGCACACAGATTCCACGTCAGAATCGGAGTAAAGAGTACCTATGCCAAGATTGGCCCTCAGCTCGGCGACAGTTACGTAAGTAGCTGGCATTCTCTTTACTCCTTTTCTAAAAAGCTCCCCTAGGGATAGGGCTACTAAACCCTAGAGGATTCCTTATTGTGTTTTAGATCTTTGCGTATTTGACGATTCCGTATGGCATTTTAGCGATCGTTGCCATGAATCCGTAGATAGCAATTTGAACCTGTAGATTGCTTACTACGTTTACGCTCATGTAAGCCTGAGGGCTACGGTAAACGGTGAAAGCTTCTGGAGCCAAGATTACAGCTGAGCTATCATCGAATGCAGTTTGTGAGAAGTTCTTATCTACGTATAGATCAAGACCTAATACATTTCCACGAATAGATGATGGACGTACTTGTCCAGCTGCGTTCATTGGTTGGATCGCATTGTAAATCGGGCGACCAGTTGTATCAGTAGCACCTAATAGAGCTTGGTACTGCGCTGGGTTAGCAATGTAGTTCTGTGCGAAGTAACCTGTATTTTTGTAGATTGCAGCTGAAGCTTCTGAAGTGTAATCGATGATACCTGTTGAATCTGCTGTTTCCGCAGTACCGAATGAACCAGCTGCTAGAAGTGCTGTAAGTGCAGCTGTATCGATTGCAGTTAAGTAAGCATTTTGTAATTGCTGGGTCAACTCTGAGTAAAAGCCAGGATATCCGCTGCGCTCTAGGAGCTCCACAGATAGCGTATTCATGCCTGAATACTTCTGGACAGTTCCATTCAGATAGACGGTTTCCATTCCGGTATTTTGTACTGCACCGGCTTCGGCTTCTACTGTAACTACTGGAGCTACACCAGTTCCGCCAGCTGCTGAAGTAACCAATGATGGAACGCTTATGGTCATACCAACGCTAGGCAGAGTTCCTTGACTACATGCATCGATTGTAGGAGTTCCAAAACGTGTATTCGTTACGAATTCGCTTAGGTATTGAGTAGGGTTAAAAGCTGGGTTAGTTGAGAATGAATCATCCGCAGCTGAAATAAATAGACGTGATTCATCTGATCCTAGAGCAGCTTTAATTTTGTGCTCTGTGTAGCTCGCAAAATCATTGATAGGCGAACGTACAGTAGTAGAGATGAACGGAGTAGATGTTACTGGGCGAGATGCTTCTACGATTGGAGTAGCTGCCTCTGCCTTTTCTTCGGTTGGCTCTGGAGCTTTGTTGTCCAAGATAGCCTCGCTTTCTTGTTTGGGTTGGTTTTCTTCTACCGCATCGCCTTCGCTAGCGGCTACTTTGGTTACGATTGCATCCGGATAAGCCGGGCTCTCGACCAAAGACACTTCGACCATTCTGGCAGCTGATACGACTAGCACACCATCGGCATTCTTCTTAGCTTTAATAACGTCAACTCCAATAGACAGAGATGAAATTAATTCTTCTTGGGCCATGATTAAATAATCATTACCTTTTTGAGATGCAGAAATTTTAAAAGTTCCGTAAATTGCATCTTGGGTAACTTGAAAGCTTTGTGCTCTACCGATTGGATCATTTTGCGAATGTTGCGCTAATAATTTAATACGTTTAGCATCTGGGATCTCTACAGATCCAGAATTAAATTGAACCGGGCCAGCTGAGGTATTGCCAATAGTGTTGAATGGCAATACGACCCCAGAAATTAATCTACGGCCGGCATCGCTAGATTCAATTTGGCTAGCAAAGGTTAAGTGTATGTTTTCTAGTTCCATTTATAGTCCTAACTCGGTTTCGTTATCTAGTAGATCTTCTTCTTCTGTATCTTCTTCTTCCATCTCTGAATCGTTACCATCTGGCGTTAAATCTTCCATCTCTTTAGCTTGATCGATGTCGATTAAGCCAAGATTAAGCATCTTCTCTATAACGTTTAATCTTTCCATAGCATCGGCCCGTAAGAATGTATCATCGATCGCAAAGCGGACCACGTTTTGAGAATTTGTTATATCGTTCATAGATAGACGATTTTCTACAGCTGAGATGTAAGGCTGTAAGGTGTAGGCTAAAAATTCTTTTCTACCATCTAGGATATTTTGATAGGTCATACTGTTATTCATATCTGCCGATACCATAAAAGCCGGTACGCCCATTAATCTCGCTACCTGGGTCGATAAGAATTGTAAACTCTCATTGTAGGTCATGTCCTTAGGTGAGAATCCTGTAGTTTCATAAGATAAGGTAGAAGTTAAATAAGCTGTAGATCTATTCATGCGACTAGATTTCCAAGCTGCTAATAATCCGGAGATTTGAGATTCTGGTAAATCTGCTCCGGTGTTTTTAATGTATCCGGTAGGCATTGGAGTAGCTGCGCTAACAGCTGCCGCCTTTTCTAAATCTAAAGAAGCTTGGATAGTACGTGCGCCAGTTTGTAAAACTCCGCCACCGTTTAATCCTTGAAAAGTTACAATAGATTCCATAGGTACGGCAATTCCATCGATGTAATACTGCTCGATCTCTGTACCAAATTTATTAGTTGTAAAAGTTACTCTGTTATTAGCAACCCATTCAAAGCGAGAAGGTCGCCCGTCATCGGCATACTGCTCGGTAATCCGCCAGTAAGCTAAATTATAAAAAATTAATGAATCGATAGTCCAAGCCATCGTAACGCTTCTAGGTTGTCTTACATCCGGTTGCTCTAACCATCTAGGCTTACCTAATTCTTTACCTGTGGTTTTGTTATAAAGTTCTAAATCTAAAGATGCAATTACTCCAGCGATTAAGTTACGACATCTTGCAACTGTTGGCACTTGCATCGCAAAATCACGACCGACCGAGCCAACTCCTAAAGAATTAGCAGAGCCAGTATTAAAATAACCGATACCGTATGATGAATCCATAACAGCCGGCGCATATTGCGCTTCGACTTTAGGCGTGCTCGCATTACGAAGGCCCAGCGTTTGAAGTAATCCCATGAGCATATTCTCTCGTAAAAATCAAGCATATTCGGGTATTCGTTGATCGTGTCTAAACGTAGATTTGAGCTATCTCTGGCGGATCTGTAAGTAGGTAAACGGCCATAGCTGCGCCGATTGCAATATCGACGGGCCCAGCTGATCGCCTTCGGATGATTCTCCAACTTGCATCCGATTGCTTAGCTGCGCAGTTATTGAAGTGAGTTATAAAAATATCCTGCCCCGAATGGACCAGTTTTTTATTAGCCAAAGCATCGTGGAGCATTCCGCAAGCTTGGTAAAACTGTTGACCCGATACATCCCTAACGGCGCATCCGGATCGCTCTAATTTTGTGGCGACCGATTGAGTAGTATATTTATCAAAGGCGATAACCCTCGGAAAGTAAATATCCGACCATTTTTTTATAGCTGCCGCTACGACGGTATCGTCAACGGCTACCTGGCTAAAGAAGGTTTCCAATACAGCTACGCCGATCTTGCCCGATGGCGTTATTTGGCCCATTACTAGCGAAGCATCTCGACGGCTCGGGCTAATATCGAAGGCGAATATAGTAAGTGGACCCGGCGACAGCTGTAGCGATTTATCGCTGGTATCTTCGACCGAATTATGCGGCCACGGACTAGCTAGCGAGCTAATCCATTGGCAGAGCGTTTCCGTTCTGAAATCCTCGATCGTATTTACAGCCAAAGATTCTTCGATGGCGTTTTCTGTAATTAGCGTGCCTAGTGATGGATTGGCCATAGCCCAACCTTTACGATCTGTAACCGGAGCGAATTCGGGAGCAGAGTATTCATAGAATCCTAAACTCTCCGGCGGATGGCTTAGGCACTTCTCCCGTAAGTTATTTAATACATCGCTAAAGGCATCGCCACTATTAGAGCTAAAGTAACTCTGGCTATTAGGTTGCGCCCGGGTAACTGGCAGAGCTGCGGCGTAAGCTTCTTTATTTACTTCTCGTAATTCATCGATCCAAAGAAAAGAAGCGGAGCGACCACGGCTACCATCTCTGGTCGAAGCTACTACATCTAATCGACCGCCACCATACTTAGGCATTATCTCGATCGATTCCGTACCGTTAGCAAAGCGGATCTGTTTAACCATCGGCCGTAGATAATCTGAGCTCTCGAATAGGTAGGCGATCTCTCGAAAGTTGGTTAGTGCCATACCTCGATTTGAGGACATGATTAATTGATTCTTTTCGCCGAATAACACTAACCCGGCTATGGCCCTAATTCGACCTATATAACTTTTACCATTTTGCCTAGCGGCCAGCAACAGGCTTGAAGTGCGGATGAACGAGTTATCTTCTCGCACCGATAACATGTCATTTAAAACGTACTTCTGCCATTCTAAAGCTGGCTGGCCGATAGCTTCTGCAAGCTCTAACACTTCCGGAGCCCGGCTCTTAGTGTTAAGTGGTTTGGAATGTAGCCGTGGGATTATGGCCCCCAACAGCGGTTTTTTAGATTGGCTCAAAGTGTTATCAATTCTGTTGAGGCTGGCCTAAAGCCGGACCAGCATGGACCGTACTGGTCGTAAACCGCATCGGAGAGATATTGTCTCGAAAATCAAGGGGGGTAGGCGTTCGTGCTAAAAAAAAGGCTTCTGATTTACTACCCTTTGCACTATTACATCGCTTACAGCAAGCCACTAGGTTAGCAGGTTCCATAGCCAGGTGAGGATCTTTCTTAATAGGTATCAGATGATCCACAGTATTAGCATCTCCATTACCACAGTAGTAACAGATGTAGTTATCTCTAGCTAAGATCTCTAATCGCCGCTTCTTCCAATCCCTACTTACTCTAGGATCATTACGCTTACTTGCCATCTATTAATAGTATCCTTTAACTTTGAAGAATGCCCATGCATTACATGGAGTTGAA
>Ga0164293_10002648_pt1 | contig 15175 bp, 28 predicted proteins | sample GEODES118metaG_FD_111487 | JGI IMG/M metagenome (GOLD analysis project Ga0164293, IMG submission 111487) | Eutrophic lake water microbial communities from Lake Mendota, Wisconsin, USA - GEODES118 metaG | ecosystem: Environmental > Aquatic > Freshwater > Lake | place: USA: Lake Mendota...
AATTTATTTGTTAACTCTCGGTTAATGTATGTTTGCTTACTTTTACCAGTAGTTAATAATGCAATTGCGGATCTATTCTCCAACAAAACATCATACGTAGTTACTTTGTTAACGATTCGTTTACCAATAACTACTCCAACTCGATTTACACTATCTTGTGTAACAATTACACTATCGCCTTGTTTATATGCCATCGTAATACTAGTTTAAAATTTTAATAATTTTACTCGCTGTAACTGATTTTACTTCGAAGTCAAACTGAACTCCTCGGAAATCTTCGATAACTTTAGCTTCTGCTTCTGTAACAGATAACGCTTCTACTAAATAGGTTTCTGTAATCTTTTTTTGTTTGGTACCTTTTGGCGTGTCAACTTCTGAAACTAGTTGAACTTTTGCTACATAATAACTCATTATTTTTTAATTTAAAATTTATAACCATAATATACGAAAAAATATTGTAATTACAAAGAACTACTTTGCATTATCTAATAATTTTTGTAAACGTTTTTGATTGCGATGAAATTCATATGATTTTTTGATTTGAGCCGGCGTTAACTTCAAGTTTAATTGTAATATATCTAGCATATCGGCTATCAATCTTTCTTTTTCATTCGCAGTTTTTGTTTTAGAGTCAATGATATCTAAAATTTTACGTAAATGATATACATACCCCACTGGCAATCTTTTCAGAATTCTAGTTTTATTAGTAGGTATTTCTGCAGATTTTTTTTGTTTTTTCGGAGCTTCCGTAATTAATTGTTTTACAATTTTAACTGATTCTTGCAATAATGTTCCATATTTAATTACAGACGCTACCTGCATTGGAGGTGCAATTGGTAATGGCGGAATTCCGCCAGCAGGCATTGGTTGTTTTTCAGTTTCTATTTTTTTTGCGTCAGCTTGACCTAACCCATTAACATCATCTAAACTAAGTTGTAATTCTATCGTATAATCATCATCTCGTCCTAAACCACCGTGTGGTACAATTTTAATTATACCTAATTTAAGTAAGTTTAATAATATACCCGGTGTAACATTTAAATCTGCACCAGATCTGGACATAAATTCGCGAATTCCTACATCTGATAATGAATATATTATTCCTAGATGTTTTGTACCATATGCGTCAAATTTACCTAAAAACTTTTCTTCTGCCGGCGTAAATGCTGACACATCTGCATCTGCTGGTGCATTGTCAGTCTCGGGCACTCCTTTTTCGAGCAGCATACGTTTTAATGTATATTCTATAATACGATACTTGTTAGAATTCATAATTTACAATTGTTTTGATTCGGTAAGTTGGGTACTTCTGTAAGTGCTAGCAAGTTTCTTAATTTCTGTGCTAGTTTTTCGAGCAATCGCTGCCGCTTTTTTTATTCCTTTTGATTGATATCGATCGTGGTTTTCTTTAAATGTTTCCCATAACGCACTCATTTCTACAAAAATTTCATCTGATGTCATAAACTATTCTTTTTAATATTATTTTAATATAAATACCAACTTCTAAACAAATCGATCCATAAATAGATCAACATTATCATATGTAGTAACAATTGTAGTGTAATCGGTAAGTTCCACAACAACACGTTTGTCTTGTATATAGACACGAAGAATATGCATTATATTTACATATGATATAATTTGTTTATCATTTTCTATATGTGGTATTGGTATAAATTTTACCATATCATTGTAAACGTTCTAACTTATATACAGTAGTATATAAAAATTCAATTAAAACTTCGAGTTGACTTAGTAAAAACGGATCTTGTTCTATTTTATCATATGTTTTCTCTGTGAATTTTGCTAAAGCTTTAAAATATTTAACTACATCTGTATCATCTATATTGTCAAATTGTTTTGGTGCACTATAGTTAGTTATAATTCCATACTTTCCTTGATATGACTCAGCTAATGAATCTATTATGTCTACGATTTTGGTATAATACTCATTTAATGCACGATGCTGTGCATATGAATTTGTTTGTAAATGGAAAATATGCGCTTGATCTCGACTTGTTAATAAGGTTGATAATAATTTTTCGAACATGTTATATGTATTTAGATTATAAGATACTATTTAACTAAAAATTGGTGGTGGGTCTACAGACTTACCAGATAAAACTCGCGTCACGCCAGCGCCAGTTCCCCATGTGTATAATGAATTTGTGTTTGCTAATTCGGCTGCTGTAATATTATTATTATTTAATTTTGTAACTAGATCTGTGTAATATGACAATTTCAATGTTTTTACTGTAGCAGTTATTCCGGTTTGTTGATCTGGATAATTTTTTACCCCAACTGAATTATAATTAGTTACACCATCAACTGGCATATTCATGGTTGTATTAAACGGATTGTTTTTGGCTCGGCCGCCTTCTGCTTGTCGCCACGCTTTAAGGAATTTAATTTTTTCTGGAGTTGCCTGTACACCTAATGATGACAATATTGCTTCATAAAAAGCTTCATCTTCCTGGCTTGACAGTGCAACTACGGCATCAGATGGAATTGTAATATTAGTTGTAGTTGGGGTTTGAGGGGTATCATCTGCAGCTGTTTTATCGGTACTTTTAGATAAAAAGTTAGGCAATAGTTTTACTAAAATCTTCGCAATCGTTTTAATTGCATCTAGATTTAACTGCTTAGTTTTAACATTTACTGATCCGCCGGATTTTACAAGATCATCAATTACAGTAACAGATTTTAATTCCATCCATTTATATAACAACTGCATATATATTTGCTGTAGTTCAATTAACTTAGTATTAGATTTTATATCAAATGGTGTTAATATTAGAAGTACCTCGGCGCCGCGAGATCTAGCAACATTAATAGATTGTCTGAGTGTTGCTAATGTAGTTCTAGGTGTTGATAAAGCCGTTTCATCATGACCGTACATTATAATTACTAATTGATATTTTACAGTTTGTAGTTCAGCTTGTATGATTCCCAATAAATTTGAAGCTGTCAAGTTAGACTCGGATATAACTTTAGCATTAACTAGTTTATTCTTAATAAACGGTGTAATAAAATTATTATTTTCTGATAATGTAGAATCGCCTACAACTAAAATATTTAGTGTTGGTTTACCATCAACCAAACCAAATAATTTAGACAACACCTCTACTTTTTTTGGACTATTAGAATCTGATTGTTCTTGGATTTTCATATTGGTATTAATTTATTATAAATATATAACCACAAAAAAAGACCCCATAATGGGGTCTTTACATATAAAGAAAGGTTATAAAAATAAATTAATCAAATGCAGCTTGCATTTGCTTTGTTAATGGATTAACTTCTTGTTGCACATATTTCATTACATGTGCCGATTCAGTTGCTAATGTTCCATGTTCGCCATGTGTTACGATGGCACGGCCTTCTGGAATATTTAATTTTAAAATTCCGTGTCCTAAATCGTGCACGTTAATTTCACTCGAATGCATAGCATGAGTATTTGTACTAGGTTCTAATGTTACTGTTTTCATAATATATCTTTTTTTAATTATACATAAATATACACACGAAACCAAATTATTTCTAACTTTGTGCGGTTAATAACGAAAAGTATTGTTCCGAACTAAGTGGTACCATGTTTCCAAGTGGCTCGATATCACCGGTAAGTTCTACTAACAAAATATCTCCTTGTCGTTTTAACTCTTTTATAAATGGAATTAGATTTTCATGCACTCGGAATGTTGATGCAATTGCTTCTAATGGTTCTGTTTTATATTTATCTTCAATCCACAACCAATGTTCGTTGTTAGTTGTTGTGCACCAACATCGAATTGCATATATATCATCTCGTAAACCTAACTGAGTTGCATTAACACGATGAGTTTCAAAAATTACATCATATTCCTTGTAACCTGTAAATTCACCGTTAATATCAAATTGTTTATGGCGTACTGGTTTACCTGCAGATGCTATGCGAGAATGCCCAAGAGCTTTAATCATTTGTGGTACTCGGATCTGACCAAACACAACTGACTGAAATTCTGGATTAGTAAGTTCAAATGCTTCAGCATATGAAAACGGGTCTGTTTGATCGTATGCATGATCTAAAAATTGCACAACCAATTCAAATTTATCTAGTTCGTCCTTGCACGAAACAGATTCATCATATACTGTGGTACTAATTTGATGTAGTTGTATCATATCGTTTATGGGTTGCATAAAATTTGATTCAAATACACCTCGATTTCGAAATCTCATTTTAATATACTTGAGTATAACTGTTGCATCTAAATCATCACAATTGCGTGAGAATCTGCTTTCAATTTTAAATTGACATGTACTAGTGCAAAAAAATAATCCAGGTACATCGGAAAACATGTGTATATTCATATGATTTAGATTTTATAAATTTAAATACATTTCGGTATATTGATTGCCGTTTTTATCCCAATATACCCACAATCCTACTTTCATGCCATTTTTAAATTCTCCATAATACTGAAGGCGGCCGCTATACCAATAACCATGAAATTTTCCAGTTTTAGAATTACGAAACCCATTACCAAAAACTTGAGATTCTCGTTTTGCCGTGGCAACATCTCGCATATTAACAACTAATTTCATATATCTAATTTTATATCACAAATATATGAAAAAAATTGCAATTAACCAAGTTTATGCTGGTAATTTTGGAGTGTATTTAGGATTTTTATATTGATACGTTCCAACTGGTGCAATTTTTGCTGTACTTCTAATACTAGGAGTACGATTTCCAGTTGGATTGAACCCACGTTGTGGCTGATAAAATGGTACTCGAGAAACTTTGAAATTGCTAATGCGGTCTAAACGAAAAATTCTCCAACCGGTCACTGGTTTACCATCAATAGGTGCAGTTGTGCCATCACGTGATATCTGATATGCTGATATTGCATTGTTATTTCTAGTAGTAATGTTTCGTTGATATAATTGACACCATCTGTTGCTAGTAACACCATCAACTGTATAATCAAATGAAACGTGATAAAATTTTCCATTATCACCATCTAATACCGGATCAACTTGACCGGTAGCTAGTTGTTCTAATATGATAGAAACACGTGTTGCATTTGGAATTAGTGATAACAGTGAAATCATATTAATATATATTTACAAACATAAAAAAAGTGCCAACGTTACTGCTGACACCTTTTGCTACAATATTATTTTTTTGTTTTAGTTATTTCCAATTAAATTTTTCTTGATTCTATCTATTAATGGGACTTCGCGCAATTGTTGCAATCCGCCTTTCGTAATCAAAGTGGATTCATTTTTACGCATCTTGTCTTTGATAGCTTCAATTTGTGCATCTACGTGCATCAATGCGCCTCCATAATAATCGGCAATTGGGCCACCTTCTGGTTCAGCTTCTTGTTCCATGTCAAACTCAAGCTGTTTGCGCTGTGCTTTAAGTGCTGTTAATTTTTCACGATAAAAATCGCTAGGAGCCTTTTTTGCGGATTTGCTAGACTTAGGCATATTACTTGATATCATATCATTTGACATTTGCGAAGTGTTAAATTGACGTTGCCATCTTTGTTGAGGTGTATTCCAACGTGCATTAATCTCGTCATCAGACAATTCATTGATAGATTCATTTTTAGCTTCTTTATCTTTAACAGCTTTTTTATACATTTTCATAATACTTCGTAGCGTGGGAATTCCATCCCATTCCATATTGCTTTTTTTAATAATATCTATTTCAGGTTTATTTTGATTGTATAGGCTATATGAAGTGAGTTTCAATGCGCCATTTTTATATTCAATTGGTTTATAAACATATGGTTCTTGCCAAGTGTTAGATGTATCAATAACTCCTATAGGATCGCCATCTTCATCGATTGCAGCTTCAATTAACTTATTTATCTCTGACACCATTCTTTCAATTTTTGGATCGTTAATGGCTGGTGCTTCTGATACCATAGATTTCGCCGCGCGTGCGGCCTGCTTCATTGGTTCTTCGGTATCACCATCACTATCTAGATCTAGAAAATCTGGTTTAGCTGATTCATCAACCGGGTTATCATGCTCCATTTCATAATAATATCCAATATCATTTAGCATGTCTAACAATTCATCGAAAGCTTGTAAATATCCCATTTTCTCAGATCGTCTCAATATGCTATTAGTAGCCATGTTACTTTTAACATTTTCAACAGCGTCGATTGCTTGGTCTACAATTGTTAATAAGTCAGAATCTCGATACTTATCTCGTTGTTCTGAAATTACGTTTACTAGTTTATTCATTTTTATTGTGGGTGTTAAATGTATATATATATTATTTCTAATAAATATAGATTAATTAACTATTTTTATTTTTTGTCTAATGCAATAACCGGAAACTTGCTAGCAAGTTCATCGAACCCTCGCCGGGACTTCACTGCACTAGCAGACCGATCAACCCGACTTGCTCTAGTATGCATATCGAATACGGTTATGCGGTTTTGTTGATCTAATCCAATATTATCAGCATGCACTTCAGTTTTGTATATATTATATTTTTTTAAAGCTTTCATGATATCATCGCGTTGCTTGATAGCTAATTTAGCAAACTCCGGATCGGTAAACTTATTTAAATCCATGTTTTCTGTATCTTGCCAATGCCCAGTATGATCGAAATAATCACCCGGCCCGGTCAGTCGGTCCCATGTTTCTTTCTGTGTAAGTGTTAATGGTTTAACATATGGCATAATCAATACAAATCTAGAATTATACCATTCCATATTATCTGCATCCAATGTTACCGTATATATACCATAATATGTAACTACATGTGGTACGATTTGTCCGCGTCGGCGCATCGCAGTAGTTACTTCTCGTTCATCTGGTGTTAATTTTAATACTCGTCCAGATTCACATAACCAAGCAGTACCAAATGCACCTGATCCTAATTTTTCTGTTATTACTTCGCTAACAGCAGCTGCTATATCATCAATATGGGCTTTTAACTGTTTTTCAGTTTCCATGTACATTTGATACGGGGTTAAAACATCAGTTTCAGTTAACAGTGATTTCAATTTTATATGACTCATTGATTAATCTCCTATCCAACCACCCTTACTTGGACGACCTGCATCCGTATCTCTAGGATTAATTCCATAATCTGCACTCTGTGGTCTAGATCCAGGTGTATCTTCAATTGCATCTATTAACTTCTGATTCAATTGTTGCAATTCATCTGCATCGAACATTTTTTGCTGTTCCCAACCAGATAGCTGTTTAAACATTTCAATTAGCTCCAATTCAAACAATTGTTTTAATCGATCATTGCGTTTAATCAATCGCATGTTAGCAGCTGCATACATATCAGCTGACTTGGATTCATCTATCACATTGTGCATGTTCTTAGTGCGAAAACGTTGCATGTTTTCAAACAATAATTTTTTCATGATAATCTTTATTAATAAATATGAAGTACGTTGTAAACGCTCACATTCGAACGCCCATACAGGGCATTCTGCGCAGTAGCACCATTTAATCTTGCGTTAACGCGTTGTATCGTGTTGAAGCAGTGCGCACAATCCAAATGCGCCCACCGCGCCACAAGGTGTCATATCCCAACTGATTTAATCGCGTGGCATGATAACTCAGCAAATGTCGATACAAGCGTGTCTTTTGCAGGTCCTTGCGGGCATTCGTGTCAAACCCGGTAACATCCACAGCATCCGGCGCATGTTGGGCTAAAAAGTCTAGAAGCGCTTCCAACGCAGTGCGCAGCACGCGCAGATAAGACAGTTGCCCGTGCACTGCAGATTTAGCATGCGATACCGTGAACCCGGTAGTAGCGGGTACCGCATACGCGAATGCATATTCGTCACCATCGCGAGACCACGTGCTGCTCATGTCAAATCGCAATTCTACCGCATCGGCTTGTGCATCGGCTTCATACCCGTCACCACGTGGTACCCAGGTGAACTGTGTTTGATATGGAGTAGCAGTTTCCAGGGAAATTTCTGCAAGTAGTGTGTGTAATCGTATCATGCTATTAATATATATGTTTCCGCATAAATGCTGGAAACGAGTATACGGGCTAAAATTTGTGTGTGTTGTTGTTATACTCGACGAATATCGTTATCGCCATACTCATAAGGTACGGTAATTACGTCGCCATTATTTTGCCCGCCCTTAAGTTTAAATACATATTCTTCATCTGCAGAATTGTATCCGATAAACATTGCCGGTACCCAGTCACCCCATGCATGATCATATACTTCATACATTTTGCCTTCTTCAAAATCGATCGATTGAGTTGCATCTTCTGTTAAGAAAGCTTTCCAACGTTGTAAATATGTTCTTTCCATGTTGTTCCTTTTTATATATAAATATTTTCTAATTAGAAAAGATATATGCATTTTAAAGACTTATATAGGGCAAATACGTAACGGAGGCGCGTATTGTATTCTTATGGGCACCATATCCTAATAAAGAGCACCTATATAGCAAAAATTTTAACCGTGCGGTGAAAACATATAATACAACCCGCACATATACACCCCCGTACGGGGCTTAATGAAACCACCCCCACCCCCCTGGTTTTGAGGGGCTTTAAGGGGGGTCAAATGGGGGTCAAATGGGGTGGTGGGGGTGGGTGCGTGCCAGGGGGGTGGTTAGCAATGCTCCAAACACGTCGGGCACACTCGGGTGTCTCCTAGTTCGTCCCCACAACATGATATCCATGTAGCTGCTTTACATATTGCAGCTGCGGTGCTCGTGGTGTCAAACTCGTCCCATCCGATATATCCACTTTCGGCATCCTGGGTGTAGAATCCACAACCCTCAGCATCTGGTTCTACTTCGCAGAATAGTTGCTGCATGAGTTGCATTTGCGGCAGCCATGTGAATGCACATAAACCATATGGCTCGGCATCTAGTCCCCAGTCTATGGTATAGCCTAGTCGCTCCAATCGAAATCTCAATTGGCTTAATGCTGCATATGTGTCTTTGCTAACCACTCGTGCTGCATGTGCATCTAATTCGGCTTGCACTGCGGCTGGGATTAAGTGTGGGGTTTCAAATAAATCTTGCATGGTGTTTTATTTTTAATTATACATAAAGATAAGCAAAATATCTGTGCGTGTCAAGCATTTTAGGAAAAAAGTTTCGAAAAAGTTTTGGCTGTCTTAATAGGGCCTTTAAATGCATTTTCGCGTCCCCATATCTCAGCTAAGCCACTGTGCCCACACTTAGGAGTAACCGTGTATACTACATCGCCTGTTTCGATATTGCATATACGGAAATCATCATACAATGGGCCATTCATCGGACAATTATTTTTAAAGAACACATAATGCTCCAATAAATCAATTTGCTGGTTATGCTTTAGGAATGTCTTTACCTGCTTCATCAACTTCCAGGATTTGTTACGTAAACTGGAATCCTTGCAGAACCAATCGTAAAAGTTATAACATTCATCGTTCTGGCCTTGCGAATCGATAATTAAGCCGTTAGCTTGTGCATTTAATTGATCTGCTAAATTTGCTGTCTTTGTCATATTTCTCTCTTTTTAATTATACATAAAGATAAGTAAAATATTAATGCGAACCTAATCTTTTGGTAACTTTTTTTACTTTTTTTACAGGCCGGAAAATTCACCATCGACGAACAACAAGGCCTCTCCTCGAGCTAATCCGTTAACAATCACATCGAGATATCCATCATTAGCATCCATGATGTTGTCTTGGTCTATGATTGTCGGATCCAAGCCGGCTTGTTCTGCTAAGGCTAAGAATGCTGCAGCATCATTCGTCTCTGCTGCTTCGATAATTTGGGGTCTTGTCATAACTCTTATTTTACAGGTTGGAACCAGGCTTCACGTTGTTTATGAGGTTGACTAACAGATTGACTATTGAGTGAGAAGCTCATTACCTCTGATTCAATTATGGTAAACTCAATACCATCCAATATAAACGTTTCCAGTTTAGTAAAGCAACGACTATCTTTATCAGGATAGTAGGGTCCAAAGTTTCCCATTTTCCTATATAGACCTTTTTGATTGAGGAGGTCCTTAGCTCGTCTAAAGTCGGTACCAGCGTTAATCACCGGTATACCGTTTTTGTATGTTTGTGTTCTTTTCATAACTCTTATTTTTTAATTATACATAAAGATAAGTAAAATATCAATGCGAACCTAATCTTTAAGCAACTTTTTTTTTCTTAAAGATATTGTGCTAACAACTTGGGTGCGGTTGTGCGCAGGGTACTCATGCCGTTGTCGACTAGTTGATATACTCGATTCTGCGTGCAACCCAACTGCACAGCAATTTGATCTGCTGGTTGTGGATAGTCATATCCTAGCCCGTAGTATCGGGTAATTGCTTCGCGTTCTTTAGGTTTGAGTTGCATCAAAGCTCTTTGTAGGTCGAATCGGAGATCTTTGTGCTCTTGTGCGGATTTCACTTCATCAGCAGCCAAATAGCGATCGGCCCAGGTTTCTCGATTCTCGTCATCGCCTACCGGATCGGATATGCTTTTTACTGTGGTAGTAGTGGTTGGTGCGTTGTGGTGGGGTACACGTATTACCGATCCATATTCTTCACAGGCCTGCTGAATCGTGCCTCTGATGCTCCATACCGCAGCAGTGATGAATTTTACCCCGCGGGTTGGGTCAAACCGATTGATTGCTGCAATTAAGCCTTCATTGCCAAAGGCAATCAAATCTTCCATTGGTAAACCTTGACCCAGAAATTTCCGAGCCACTTGTGCAACGAATCGCAAATTGCTTTCTAAGATTCGGTTAATTGCCTGCCGATCGCCTTGCTTAGCTGCTAGCATTAAATCTGCTTCCTCGGCTGCAGTTAACCGAGTAATGCGAGCTGTGTCTGCGAGGTATCGTGTTACTGAGTCGGTACCGGCTACAATACCGTTTGATATGCTAATTCTTTTTGACATAACTAGTTGGTTTATGTGGTTACTATTTACCTGTGAATAGGAATCTGAATGACATGCGTGGTGAGTTGTCTGCCGGTAGCGTGGCTACATATACATCTCTGCGTTTTGCATTGCGCATTGCTACCGCAGCTGCACTATTGTTGCTTGGTGCTTGCTTAGCTTCTCTTTGCATTTGACCAATTGCTGCGTCTTGACGCGAGAATCCTGAATTTTTTGTGAACTTTGCCATAACCTTCAATTTTTAATTATACATAAAGATAAGAAATAAATCAATGCGAAACACACTTTGGTGAAACTTTTTTTTACATACATCTATAGGTTTCAGACTGAGTCCATCGCTCGTACCAAGCGCGCTCATCCTCCTTCACTAACTCGACAGGAATTCCTTTGTGGTAGATGTGCTTACCAAAGATAGATCCTAGGTTAACTTTCCCACCCTTAACGCAAGTCACTCGGTAGTTCCCTGAGCGGCCGTTTTCTGTGTACTCGACGATCATTCCTTTGGTGATCTGTCCTGCTGTGCTAGTTGAATTTGTCATATCTTTTAATTTTTAATTATACATAAAGATAAGTAAAATATTAATGCGAAACGCGGGTTGGTGAAACTTTTTTTTATTTTTTTACATGTCACCGGCATCTGCTAGAGAATTATAGGCAGTCTCGGTTAATATCAAATGATCTAGCAAGTGTATACCAAACAACGATAAACCTTCTTTTACTTGCTTGGTAATCTGCAGATCTGCTTCTGATGCATTCAAATTGCCAGACGGATGGTTGTGTGCTAATATAACAGCGGATGCCAAAGATTCAATTGCGTATTTAGCCACAATGCTTCGATCCACTACCGTACCGGCAACACCTCCTTGTGATATCTTAGCATATCCTATAGTATGATGACTGCGGTCCAGCAACAAGATGTACATGGACTCAAATATGCTGATATCATCGGAATAGAATTGACGAATAAACTGCTGAGCTGTGTGTGCACCATCTATATGTACGCGCGGGAATGCGGTAGCGTTGCTTGTTAAACGAAATCTAGGAGTGGTTTCATATGCTTTCATAACCTTCAATTTTTAATTATACATAAAGATAAGCAAAAAAACCATGCGAACCACTCCTATAGGCAACTTTTTTTTTATTCCGGGGCAATTATTTGTTCAGCCACCATTGCAACTGGGTCTGCATACTGCATTGCACATATTCTAGCAGCCTTAATAAAACTGCGCAGATTCACACTTACGCCGCGGTATTCTGCGTGCAGCTGCTGCATGATATCCAATGCTTGCAATTTAAACTCCATGGATATGCATGGTTCGATGGTCGCAGCCAATTGTTGCATTCTTTCAAACATCTGTGTGGTAGTCATGCTAATGTCAGCCACAAAACTGCGACTACGGATAGCCGGATCCAATTTGTGCTGGGAAATATTGCTAATGAATATGATGCGACCAATAAACTCGAAATGTGCTGGTATAGGATTACCAAATTCATCGCGAAGTGGTTTACTGGATATGTATGATATCTTTCTCACGTCATAGCTATCCAAAGCCGCTTTAAGTATGTTCACAGCATCATCATCTTTAAACACAGAATCACAGTCATCTAATAGTATAAGCTTATCCGAATTTTCATATAATGTGATCACCAATCCGGCAGCAGTAGCACGTCCTTTAAAATGCACAAATTCATGCGACTCACGCAACCCCATGCTTCGGAGTGTTTCTTTAACCAAATGCGTCTTACCAGTACCCGGTAAACCAGTTACCATCAGGCTGGGCTGAATGCCTTTACCTACCATGCGAGTCAATTGTTCCAAATTATCAAACATGATGCTTGGGTCGCGCTGTTGCACCACATCGGCATAGCTAGGCTTCTGCATTTCCTCGATGGTTTGTTGTGCACTGCCCTTTACAACTCGACTTACTCGGCCGTGGGCATTCACAATAAGCAGCTGACCTAGTCGGTATGCGTTCTGCAATTGAATCAAACGAATTAGACCTTCAGGTGCAATTTCCTGGGTAGCTACATTGCGAGCTACCAATTGGTCGTCTAACAATACGGGTTCAAAGATGTTGTTCATGTGTCTGGGTTTAAAATTTAATTACACGAATATAAGCAAAAATATCATGCGAGTCGCAAGTTGCTGCAACTTTTTTTTCAATTTAATTGTGCGGCCGTAACACTGAAGCACAAGTCCAGGCTAGCAGAAGCACCAGCTGGAGCTGCAGACCACACAATCCAATCTGTGCACACATCGCTTAACTGAGCTAGCATGGTATCATCTGCAGAATCCAACGCAATTAATATGCAGCCTAATATGCGACCTAGGTGCATTAATGCAGCATCTGGTGTTTTTTCGCTGGCTGCAAATATAGTTTGGTCTAAACGCTCAAGCGTTGCAATGATGTTTTTTCGAAGCTGGGTTTTTTCTGATTGGTTCATGGTATCAATATTATTAAGTTCAACCTTTGGTTTAAGTTCAATCGTTACTTTAAGTTCAACCTTTGGTTTAAGTTCAATCGTTACTTTAAGTTCAACCTTTGGTTTAAGTTCAACCTTTGGTTTAAGCAGGTATAAGTTTTAAACCTAAATATGCTGCGGCATAATTCACGTGCTTGGTAGTCGTGCGACTCCACTTACCTAATTCTAACAAAGTGCCGGCTTCTGCATCTATTACCGCAACTCGCGTATTATAAGATATAACAAAGGTACCGTCTACACGTAAATTCTGCTTATAACGTGGGAACTGCGATTGATTTGACTGGTTCATATGCGTGGTTTTAATTATTTATACCACAAAAATAAGCAAAAAAACCATGCGAAACTACTTTTTGCAAAAAAAATAGCAAAATTCCGGGAATTTACGCAGAATTCCCGGAAGTAACTGGTTACTCGTATAGTCGTGGTGACCTAATGAAATGGGGCGAAACCGCCGGTTTTTGCTGTTAACACTGAAAAATACCGGTTAAACACGTGTATATTACCCGGATTAGCGCTAAAATGTCGGCCTTCCGCACAATTCAGTTACTCTGTATAGCTAGAGAACCGAACAAAACCACCCAAAAGCACTGGTTTTACGCTGCATGCACACAACGCATATATTATATACACAGCACTTTTGTCGTATCACATCGCCCGCATATACTAACCGCACACTCGCCACCACATGCATCACAATCGGTGGTACCTGGTGACCTGGTGTCCTGCTATATGCATATTATACGTGAAAATTGTCTAAAAACCAAGACGTAGTATACGCACATATACGCGGAGATCTCCCGTGTGGGTAGGCACTGATACCCGGGTACTGGTAATAATGTGGCTATGCCCCCTAAAAATGCAGTATAGGGAGGGAGATATACCTATTCATCCACTCACCCTAGTGCTACATGTCACCTTCGGTACCGCTAATACACTGTGTCAAGCACTTATACATGCAATTTGCCACCCGCACCGGCTGCTGTAAAAAGTGCTAGACTCGAGTCAGAAACCCGCGCGGCCCAGCACTGCCGCCCCGGTGTGGTGGGCCGGTGCTCGGCTGCACATATCCGCTGCGCGCGCGGGGTTTCATTGCTTTTATTTGCCTTACCACCAGTAGTCACCGACATAAATTCCTCTTGCTAATGATGTTATGCATATTAAAATTGAAACCCAACAGCTGATTGCGAAAAGTGTATTATTTGGGTGTCTACTTATTCCACATGGAACGGTTACATGGTATGACCCTTCGTTAGTGTCCATCAATGTTTCTCGCAATTTAATAAGAATATTGCTTTCTTCCAACTGTGATATGCTATCCGAATCAATGGCATCGAGTTGATTGTATGCAGACTTTATGTTGTTATACCAAAAACCTATGTCTTCGTTTGGTGTGGTATACATTACCGAAGTATAACCGGTAGTTAGATTTTCTTTTTCTAAAAAGTCTAATGCTACTTTTAATTCGGTTCTGGCTATATCAATAGAATTAGCATTACCGGCTCTTTCTAAATAACCACTACAATTTCTACCAAACCGAACACTAAATACTATTGCAATTACAGCGGTTGTTAGTAAAACTATGCCAGAAACTATAGCAATAAGAAACATAATTTTCGAGTTTCTTTTAGCATTTTCTCTAAGTTGTTTATACGTTGTTGTCATAACCTTTTATTTTTTAATATGATTGAATATACGAAAAATTATTTAACAATTATATTCCCATTCTCAAAATATATAAATAATAAATCACCATTATCCTCCGAAACCGTTATATTACCATTTTCGGTTAGACAACCATCAATTACTTTTAA
>Ga0164293_10002652_pt1 | contig 15170 bp, 16 predicted proteins | sample GEODES118metaG_FD_111487 | JGI IMG/M metagenome (GOLD analysis project Ga0164293, IMG submission 111487) | Eutrophic lake water microbial communities from Lake Mendota, Wisconsin, USA - GEODES118 metaG | ecosystem: Environmental > Aquatic > Freshwater > Lake | place: USA: Lake Mendota...
CAAATAGCAGACCTGGAACTAGTAAATGTTTAAATATGAGATTAGAACGACCATATTGTTTTACTAAATTAACAAAATTAAATGAAGAATATGTTATTGTTTTAGAAACATTACAATCAAGTTCTAATATTATAAAATTAACCGAAACACAATTTAAAAATATTAAAAATATAATATAGGAATATAAATTATGAAAATATACACATTTTATACAGATTCACATAAACAATTATTAGATGATTTTTTCTTACCATCATTTGAAAAAACAAATAAAAATATGGAATTAATAGTCACAAAATTTGATCAACAATGCAAAAGTGGAATTTATATGTCTGATGGATGGATGAAGTCCATGCATGATAAAGTAGATTTGATCATAAGAGGAATTGAAGAAAATTGGAATAGTTTTTTTGTTCATGCCGATTGTGATATTCAATTTTTTGGTGATATAAAAGAAGATTTGTTAAATCAAATAGAAGATAATGATCTAGCAGGAACAGATGATGATCCCTTTAATCAAAATTCTGAAATTAGTTGTGGGTTTTTTATTTGTAAGGGAAATGAAAAAACATTATCTTTATTTAAAGAAGTAAAAAGAATAATGGGTGGAAATTTACACGATCAACATGCGTTCAATCACATTAAAAATAATTATATTAGTAGTAAAAAATTAAATTATAAACATTATAATGTTTCACATTCAAATGGAGGAAGAATATGGTATCCAGGTATTCAACTGAATCCATTTAATACAAATATTTTAACACATCATGCTAATTGGATTATTGGAGTTGAACACAAAATTAAAAATTTAGAATTGATCAGGAATATAATAAATGAAAATAATAACTCCTGATATTTTTAGACCAAAACCAAATTATCCAGTATATCCTCCATATCATTTTGGATTATATCTAGAGGATTATTTTATAAATGAATGGGAAAAATCAGAAGTAAATAGTGATAGAGATTTTATCGCAGTTTCATGGACAAGTTATTATAATAATGGTTGCGATAGAGGTACACTACAATCATATCTAAATACATTAGATAAAAATAAAAAATACTTTGTTGTGTGTCAACATGATGATGCACCTATTGAGGATTTGCCACCTGATACTTTAATATTTTCTGCTGGTGGTAATTTTTTAAATAAAAATGTAATACCAATTCCATTAATTTGTTCTCAAATACCAGAAATTCCAAAATCTAAAAAAGATATTTTTTGTTCATTTGTAGGATCTAATACGCATCGTATTAGACAAAAAATATATGAAAAATATAAAAATATATTTTATTTCGATCAATCAAATTGGCAACCTTCTATAAGTAATGAAAAATTGAATAACTTTTTAAATATAACAACTAGAAGTAAATTTTCATTAGCACCGAGAGGATATGGTCCAACAAGTTTTAGACTATATGAAATATTTCAATTAAATTCAGTTCCTGTATATGTAAGTGATAGACATTATTTACCATGGTCTGATGAAATTGTTTGGAAAGATATTTGTGTATTAATTTCTGAAAATGAAATTAATGATATTGAAAATATACTCAATAATATTTCAGAAGAAAAATATAATTCTATGTTAAAAAATATTAATAAAATATATAGTAAATATTTTACATTTGAAGGTGTATATGCTAATATAATAAAGAGGATATTAATATGAATACAGAATTGTGTTTAATAATGGCAGAAGAAGGAAGCGATAAGAGTCCGATTAAAAATAAATGGCATAATTACACTATAAAATATCATTCATTATTTAATTTACAAAAAAATGATATTAAATCTGTATTTGAATTAGGTCTAGGTACTAATTTTGCAGATGTACCATCATCTATGGGTCCGAATGGCATACCTGGAGCTTCACATCGTGGTTGGGCTAGATATTTTGAAAATGCTAACATATATGGAGCCGACATAGATAAACGAATATTATTTGAAGAAAAAAGAATAAAAACTTATTTTGTTGATCAGACTAATGTAGAAACAATAAAGGAATTATGGAAAAATAAAGATTTAAATATTCAATTTGACATAATGATCGATGATGGATTACACGAACTGAACGCAAATATTACATTTTTAATTAATTCTTTTCATAAACTTAAAAATAATGGTGTATATGTAATCGAAGATATAACACATTCAGAAATAACAAAATATAAAAATAAATTAGATAATTTACAAAATGATTTAAATTTTACTTATGAAATAGAAATTTTAAGTTATGATAATAATAATTATGATAATTGTTTAGCAATTCTTAAAAAAGATAATTAATTATGATAAAACCAAAATTAGATACAGAAAGAATGATTGGAATAACAGATTCATATTTTTCAAAAGTAAATACTTTATATGGATTGGATAATTTATGTAATGATATTGGTTTAAATAAAGAATCAATAGTTTTGGAAATAGGTTCCCATAATGGAGTAAGTACTTCATTATTTGCATTTTACGCAAAGAAGGTATATGCAGTAGATGTTTGGTTTTCTCCAAAATTAAAAAATGAAATTATGCCAATATATAAAAATATTAATTTTATAGGTGGTAGTAGCGTAAGTGTAATACCAACTTTAGAAAATAATTATTTTGATATGATTTATATTGATGGCGATCATTCATATGAAGCAGTTAAAAATGATATAAAACTTAGTATGTCTAAATTAAAACAAAATGGATATTTGTGTGGTCATGATTATGACAGTAATATAAAAAATGATGTATATAGAGCTGTAAATGAAATTCTAGGTATTCCAGAAAAAGTATATGAAGATCAAAGTTGGGCATTCTTGCTATGAAAAAGATATTATATCAAATTGCAAATTATAAAGATCATAGACAAACGATATTTGAAAATAATTACGTTCCAATAACTAAAGAATTTTGCAAAAGACATGGATATGAATATTATCTTTTTCAAGATGAATGTTCTTTTAGAAATTGCTCTTGGCAAAAATTGTTTAAATTAAAAAAAATGATAACTAATCTAAATTTAGAGGATGATGATCGTATTCTATTTTTAGACGCAGATACTACCATATTAGATTTGAACGAAGATTTTCCATATATTAAAAAATTTAATTATGCTATTGATAATGGTAATACCCATTGTATGGGTATTTGGTCTATGATTATATGTCCATGGACTAAGAAATTGTTAGATAACTTAATGGATGATGTTTTATATAATCAATGTAAACATCAAGAATTATGGTATCAATTTTCTGAACAAGGAGCATGGTATACCTTAGCAGGCATATCGAGACATAGTTGGATTAGTTATTTTGAAACAATTAATTATGGATGGAATAGTACTACTGATAATTTCTATATAGATAAAATAAAATATTCTGTAGAAGAATTAAAGGAAAATGTTCAAGTTCTTGGGCCTGAATGGAATAGTACTATTTTAGAAGAAGAATACAATGTACCTGGAATTGCTGTATATGAAAATTATGTAAATTATCCTGATTATTTAAAGCAATATAATATTGTTAAAAGTAAACTTAAAGATGTAAAAATAAGGCATTTTGCTGGAGGTCAACCATGGAGAATTTACAAACATTAAGCGCAATTATACAATGCTGCACTGAAAAAATGGCATTGTATAAAACAATAGAATCTTTTAGAAATTATTACCCTTCTGAATTTATAACTATTGTTTCTGATAACTGCGAAGATTTTTCAGAAATTTCTAGAAATTTTGATTGTGAATATATTTACTCACCGATAAAAGCAAATCCTGGTGGATTTGAAAACATAGAATCGGCAAAAGAATACTTAAAAAGAATATACGATCATTGTAAGATTTCAAAATCTGATTATGTTGTACTATTGGAACCTGATGTAACAACTTTACGAAAAGTAAAGTATTTTCCAAAAGTATGTGGTGGTCCTAGATGGAACCATTTATCTAAAAATTTAAATTCATATATTAATAATAAATTAAATACTAATAGAGAATACGGTTATGCCATGTGTGGTGGATCTTGTTTTAATAGAAAAATTTTTATAAAATGTTATGAAGATAATAAAATAAATTTTGAACAACTAAAAATAATAGATGATTCTAGTGTTAGATTTGGAGATATAATTTTAACTTTAATTTTTATATTAAATGGTTATGAATATGAAATATGGACAGAAACTTCTGAAAAAAATCATCCACTTTCAGAATTTAAAATTCTAAGAGATAGTGCTTTCGATCATCAAGATAAATATTGGTATGGAAAACCATTTATTGTAAAGGAAATTTAAAATATGGATCATTATGATACAGGTATGTTTGGAGAAATTTGGTTCAATTATCAAGATTTTTATAAATCAATTGTTGAAAAATTTGATAATGCACATTTTGTTGAAATTGGATGCTGGAAGGGAAGATCTGCTTCATTTATGTGCGTAGAAATTATAAGAAATAATAAAACTATAAAGTTTGATTGTATTGATACATGGAAAGGTTCTTCAGAACACCAACATCTACCTGAAATACAACACAATACTCTTTATGATGTATTCATAAATAACATGAAGCCTGTAGAAAAATATTATACTCCAATTCGTTTACCGTCAGTATCAGCTTCAGAATTATATCCAAAAGAAAGTTTAGATTTTGTTTTTATAGATGGTGATCATTCTCACGATGCTGTTATTTCTGATGTTAAAGCATGGATTCCAAAAATTAAATCTGGAGGAATATTAGCAGGGCATGATTATCCTTCATGTGATACTGTTAAAAGTGCTATAGATATTATTATTAATAATAAATATTTAAAAACTACAAATACAAATGTATGGTATGTAGAGGTTGATGATGTTAATAGAACTAAAATACTTAATTAATAAATATAAATTTACACCAAAAGGTATAATTCATTGTGGTGCTCATTTAGGTGAAGAGCATGAATATTATAAACAATTTAATATAGACAATGTTATATGGATAGAAGCAAATCCTGATATTTATAGTAAATTAATACAATTAAACACTGAATTAAATTATAAATTTCACAATAATTTATTGTGGAGTGAGAGTAAATTAATTAAAAATTTTAATATTACAAATAATGGACAGTCTTCATCTATATTGGAAATGGGAAAACATAAACAATATTATCCAGAAATTTCAAATGTTGAAAGTATTGAACTGGAAACAATAACTTTAGATGATTTATTTGAAAATAATAATTATAATATTAATGATTTTGATTTTATCAATTTAGATCTACAAGGAGTAGAATTAGATGTATTGACTGGATTTTCTAAAAATATTTCTAAGTTAAAATATATTTATACTGAGATAAATACGGGAGAAGTTTATAAAGAATGTTCTTTACTAAAAGAGTTAGACTCATTTTTAGAAAAATATGATTTTATCAGAGTTGAAACTGCCATGACACGGGCAGAATGGGGTGATGCTTTTTATGTTAAACGATAACATGGTATTGGAAATTCACCCTTATGATGGAAATCAATATAATGTAGGATTAGCAAATAAATTAAGAGCAATAATTAGTAGTATTGATTATTGTCAAAATAATAATTATAAATTAAATGTTGTATGGGATTTATTTTATCAATTATTCCCACATATTTCTAGTAATGAATTGTTTACTAGAAATCCTGGAAATGTAGTGGTGAATCCTATGTTTTATCCTATTGGCGAACAAAATAATAAATATGGTGGTTTCCCTGGAGATGAAACTGTTGATTATTATTCAAAAACTTTCCCATTTCAAAAAATATTTAAAAGTTTGATTCCTTCAGAAAATATTACTAATAAACTAGAATTTTATTCTAAAGAATTTAATATAGAGGAGTGTTTTGGGGTTCATTTGAGACTTGGTGATTTCATTAAATATAGTCAAGAAAATAATTATTATTTACCAACATATGAAGATTATATTAATAAAATTGATAATTTATGTGAAAGTCATAAAGTATTTTATTTTACATCAGATGATAAAACTTCATATTTAAGGATAAAAAATAGATATGGTAATAGAGTTTATTTTATTGAAAATAAAAATTTAAATAGAAAAGATGAAAATAATTTTTATGATGCTTATATTGATTTAAAATTATTAAGTAAAACTAAATTTATTTTAGGTAATAAATTCAGTACATTTTCATATCACGCAGCAAGAATAGGTGATAAAGATTTAATTTATTTGGAAAAATAATATGAAATATTTAGTAACTGGTGGAGCGGGATTTATTGGATCAAATTTGGTAGATCGTCTTATTAATGATGGTCATGAAGTAATTGTTATTGATAATGAATCATCTGATGCTCACGATAAATTTTATTGGAATGAAAAAGCAAATAATTACAAATACAATATTTGTGATTATGAACTGTGTTCTGATGTATTTAATCGTCACAGACCAGATATGGTATTTCATATAGCAGCAGAGGCTAGAATACAACCATGTATTATAGATCCAATTAAAGCAATTGAAACAAATATTGTAGGAACAGGAACAATTTTACAATTATCACGTAAATATGAAGTTAAAAGGGTGATATATTCATCAACATCATCTGCTTATGGATTAAAAAATACACCTCCATTAATTGAAACTATGCCAAATGACTGTTTAAATCCTTATTCAGTCTCAAAAACATCAGGTGAAGAATTATGTAAAATGTACTCTAAATTATATGGATTAGAAACTATTATTTTTAGATATTTTAATGTTTATGGAGAAAGACAACCACTTAAAGGTCAATATGCTCCAGTAATTGGTATATTTTTAAGACAAAAGGAAGCAGGAGAACCACTGACTATTGTTGGAGATGGGTTACAAAGAAGAGATTTTACTCATGTTTCTGATGTAGTGTTAGCTAATATAGCAGCTGCAAATTTTAACGCACCTGAATATATTATAGAAAATGATATAAAATATACCAAATACGAATGGGGCCAGACGTACAATATTGGAACTGCTAAAAATCATTCAATATTAGAAATAGCCAATATGATTAGTAATAATCATAAATTTATACCTCCAAGACTTGGTGAATCTAGAATTACCTTAGCTGATGCTTCAAAAGCACAAAAACATCTTGGATGGAAATCTAAAGTAAGTTTAGAAGAGTGGATTTATAAACATAAATAAGATAAAGGATCTTCATTATGCATCGACTTTCTTTGTCAATGATTGTAAAAAATGAATCACATGTGATTCTAGAGTGTCTTAATTCAGTATATAAACTTATAGATTATTGGGTAATAGTTGATACAGGATCAACAGATGGAACCCAAGATATCATCAAAAATTTCTTTCAAGAGAAAGGCATTCCTGGAGAATTACATGAAAAGGAATGGAAAGGTTTTGGTAAATCAAGAACAGAAGCATTAGATCTTTGTAAGGGTAAAGCAGAATATGCTTATATGATCGATGCAGATGATTATCTACATGGTGAATTTAAATTACCACCAGGAAATAAAGTTGATTCATATGCTCTTCGTCTAGGAAGAGAAGAATTTTCTTGGTGGAGAAATCAAATATTCAAAGTAGATGCTGAATGGGAATACGTTGGTGTTCTTCATGAATACGCTCGTTCTAGAGCAAAAGAACAACCAATCATAGCAAAACTTGAAGGTAATTATAGGGTAGTCGCTCGCACTGTTGGTGCAAGAAATGTTGGCATTACACCTGTTGAAAAATATACAAAAGATGCCGAGACATTAGAGAAGGCTCTTATAGATGAGCCAGATAATATTCGATATATGTTTTATCTGGGTCAATCATATTTTGATTCACAACAGTGGGAAAAAGCAATTGATGCTTATATGAGAAGAGCCGAAAAGGGTGGATGGGGTGAAGAAGTATATTATTCTTTATATCGAATTGCAGTAGCCAAGGCCATGTTAAATCGTCCATGGGGTGAAATCATGGAATCATTTTTGCTTGCCTACAATTCAAGACCAATTCGAGCAGAACCACTATATCATATTGCTCAAATCTATCGTACAAAGTTTAACATGCCTGCAATCGCATATATGTTCGCAAAGGCAGCATCAGATATTCCATTCCCAGAAGGAGATATCTTATTCGTACCTGATATGATGTACAATTATGCAATATTAGATGAATTGGCTGCTACAGCACATGCAGCAGGACAATTTCAATTAGGATATGATGTTTGTCGTAGACTGTTGCTTGAAAATAAGATTCCAAAATCAGAGATTCCACGAATTCAAGGTAATTTGGAACAATATGCACATATATTGGAACAGATGAAGAAACAACAGGCTGCTTTTCAACAACAGATGAAACAAATTGAGCCTGATCCAGAACCAGAAAAAAAGAAACAAATAAAATACAAAGAACGTAAATAAAAGATAAAAACCCGCTATATGCGGGTTTTTATAAATAGCTTTATAGGAGACTCCATGCCAAAGAAATTCGGAATCGCAATCACAAATCCATCGGCAATGTATACTGTAGGACATATTGCAGCAACTGCGGACACCTACACTTCTGCAAATGCTCATGTTACTGGTACGAGTACTGGTGCTTTAAATGATGGTGTTTTAGTAAAGAATGTTGGTCCTCTTGATATAAAAGTTGCATTTAGCGGTGCGACTCATGGTTCAGCTACAGGATTTATTCTTGGTCAAGATGAACAGATTTTTGTCGAAACAGCAAGTTTATCATCAGTCATTGTTAAAAATAATACAGCATCTCAAGGTATTACATTTAGCGTCTACGCAAACTAAGGATTCACATGGGATTTAAAAACGATTTTTTAAATTATCCTGTAAAAGTATTTTTCTCAAATACAATACCTAGTGGTGAAGCAAATGATTTTGTTGTTATTACAACAAATGTATTAAATGTAAATACATCACTAGCAAATGTCGGTTTCCAAATAAAAAATATAGGAACCGATTCTGATTGTTATTTTTTTGTCAAACACTCTAATAACAATCACGGTAGTAATACTGGATTTAGAGTCAATATTGGAGAAAGTATTTTTGTAGAGTGTAATAATATATCTGATGTTTATATAAAATCAAATACGGATCAAACAATTTCATATCAAGTAATTGGAAATTAAAGGAAAAACATGTCAAAAAATCCTGGAAGTATTTCAGAAGAAAAAGGTTCACAAAACTATACTCCATCTGCAAATCCATATAATTTAAGTAATGTTGGAGCACCAACACAATATAATAGTGCTACTGTACCAGTGACTTATAATGGTTTTAAATGGAGTTTTAGTTCTCCTGTGACATGGGGTAGATTTGTTTCTGGAGAACCATATATTATTCTTCCTCCCGCTGGTGTTATGGTAACTGGTGTATCTTATGAAAATACACCTGGTGTTTATGAAAATTGTCCAATTCTAAAAACTGGTTACACCAGTGAGGCTGGTCAATTAAATAATGTTGGTATTACCATGTGGGTAAATGGTTCCATGAAGAATCCAGTTCCGTGGTATCATATTGAATTATTAAATTGGTCATTAGCAACAATTGGTACTACCATCCAAAAATGGTCATATGATGAAAGATATAGCAATAATATTAATGCAATTAAGGGATGGACAGTAATAAAGGATATAGATGAATCAAAATTCCCAATGAGTGAATTTTTACTATTCCCAGTTGGTTTGTGTGCTGGTGATGTTCTTGTTACTACAAAATCAAATTTCAATCCAAATTGGCAACAAAGCAATAGACCACAAGGCGTGTCTAGATTTGTTGCTTTTACTGATCCATGGATGAGTCGTTTAGGTATAGAAAAATATGGAATTTTAACATCCATACCACAAGGTAAAGGTCCAACCTATGCTGATTGTTATAGACCACCTGTAATGTGGAATGGATCTTCATTCTCTGATAGACCAATATTCTACCGTAGAGATATGGTGAAGAATACAGAAGATTACTTGTTGAGTATGCCTGAGAAAAATGTTTATGGCGAAGATATAAATTTGAATAGTATAAGTATTCAACAAGAATTCAATAATTGGAATGACAAGATCACCAATTATTGGAAATCTTCAGTTATGCCATATCATTCCCATCACCATCGTCAAGGTGCTGTTGGTGCTTATGATGTTTACAACTCAACACCAAATGAAACAAAATATGGTTATCACGGCTATAGTTGTAAAATTATCGATCAGACTGCACAATCAATATTTGTTCCTTGGGTATCAAGGACAAATAGACAAAAAGCCTTAGATAAATTTACACAATATGGTATCGATAGCTGGGGAATGATTAATGCTGGTGGTGCTGCTGCTGGTAACGGTGGTCATAATCAAGGTATATTTGTTCCATCATTAGCATTTTTAGGTTGGGTGTATGATAGAAATGATATCAAACAATGGCACAATAATAAACAATTATTAGATAAGTTAAAATCAACACAAATTCACCAAACAACTGGTGCTTCTATACCTGGTATTTCTGGTGGAAGATGGGCTATAGGACAAATACAAGTTCCTTCCGACTTTTATGTAAAATCTCTTGTTTCCCAAGATTACAACCAAAGAGTCAAACTTTTTGGTTCAGCCATTACAAATAAGCAAGGATTTACTCATGCTACACTAACTAATTCAGATATTAATCTATATCATGGTTTAACATATCCAAGTGTAGCATCAGGAGCAACTGGTGAGGGGTGGGGATATAAGCTGACAGGTATAACCTGTGCATTTGCATATAGTGTTCCATCATTAGAACTAACTGGTCAAATTGTTTCAGGTAATTTCGGTGTTATTGTTGCTCATAGAGACTTTGTTGGTAGACTTAATGGACTTGGACCAAAATCAGGTAAAGGTGGTCCAGCAGAATTACCATTGAAGTTGAATTCAAATGGCTACTTGATGAAGAAAGGTTTTCATTCAGAAGATGATGTTACTGATTACTGGGGCTTTACATCACAAACATTAGTTGGTTCAAAGATAAAAATAACTTCTGGTCCTGGTGCTGGAAATACAGCATATGAAATTCTAGATGTAAAAAATACTTTCGTAGATAGAGGAAGTCTTCAGGCTGGTGATGAAGAAACAGAACAAACAGTAACAAACACAAACCTACAAAAATTACAATATGCTTCATTTATATTGGATCGTGATTTCGATAATAATGTTGTTCCTACAAGTGAATCAACATTTAAGATTTATCCAGCTGAAAATAATTACTCAGGGTGGGGATTCTATGCAAATCCATGGTTACAAGGATACACATACAATATGAATCTTACAACCATATACAATCAACATAACTACAATGATATTGCAGATGAAAATATCATGAAGTTTTCAGCAATGTATAATTGGTTAGGTATCACTCACGAACAATATATGGTTGATTATATTAAGGATCTATATTGGAATACAGCCATTCCATCATATATAAGACGTAGAAAAATTTTAGGTGGATCATATCTAGGTTCAATATATGATTCTTCAAATATAGTTGGTGGCAACGTAATTGTTCAAATGTTAGGAATTACTGGCGCAACATTCTTACCAAGATCAATAAATTTGAATGATTTGGCTGGAATCAACGACACAGTGCCTGCTTTAGATTTAAATGGAATTACACTTGAATTTATTCCTGAACCAATTACAAATTATACAGTAATAAATGGAAGTGGAATAAGTTATTCTGGCTACGGTAAGATATTCAATACTCCACAGACACCGTTTAAGATTGATGCAATTATCGATGATAAGATTTTCATTAATCCATCATTCTCATCATTGTACACTTTAATTAGCAGATTCAAGGCAAAGAATGGTCCTTTCTTGAGTGATGATTTGATCATCGAAACACAAGAAACAGACAATCAATATAAAGACAGATATGCAATTTATAACTTTTTAAGTAAGAGAGATTTTACTAATGTCAACAATGTAGTAAGTAGTGCTGAATATTTAAGAAATATTCCATCACTGCAAACTTTAAATCAGACAAATACTAAATTAAATCTTACCTTTATTAGTAATCAATATGGAGTTGCTGGTGCAGCTGGCATATTACCAAATAATGGTGAAACTAATCTATTAACTACCTCCTATGGTATGAGAGCGATTACTAGAAATGGCAATTTGCTCACAATAGTGATGGATACAGAGACAGTAGGTGGAACTATAGATTTAAATGATATTTGGTACTGTGTTGCAAATCCAACAATTGCTGCTGGAACCACTGCAATGGCAGATGAATATATCATTTCAAATTGGAAGAAGGCAGAGAATGTATTTGGTTATTTTGCTGGCACTAATATTGGATTCTACGCAAATAATCTTCCTGCATCTGGATCATTGATACCAAACTATAATCCAAGTACAACCGATGATAAATTAATATTCTTCAAATATTTAACAAAATTAAATATTGCAGATACTCAAAATATGATTTCTGTTGTACCAGCTCCAACTGGTATTACACAATCACAATGGAGTAATATTAATTCAATAAATTATGCTGGTTGGACATTCTCAGATGCCTATAAGATTCATAAGATAGATTCAATAATAACAAACAATACCCCAGGAAATGCTGGTTATTTTAGATACAACTTCATTAATTCAACAGCAAATGATTATAGAAGATATGCATATAATACATTTAGATTGTGGTACAATAACTTTATTGACATGGAAACCATCCGTGGTATTCCAACATTCAGTATAAGACAAGAAGTTGATACTAATGTCTTTGAACAGATGGATATGTCGGTCGAGAAGTTAACATTGAATGAAACCATATTGAGTAATCAATTCTATAATCCAAAGGGTAGAAATATTTTAAATTCTGGTGTTATAGGTAGTGATTATGAACATAATGGATTCTATAACACATATATTCATGGACTTACATTCAATTTATTACTTCCACAGACTCCACATACATTGTTATGGTGTTCAGGGGCTACAATTTAACAGAGGATAATATGTCAAAAAATATAACACAAGTCATAAATCCACCAAAATTAATGATAACATTGTCTTTATCGAATGATGAATTTGAATATTTGACAGATTTAGTTTCTGTTGATTTTAGTTCAATAAATAATGGTGTTTTCATCAAAAATAATTCAACTGGTCCTGGTCAAAATGTTTCTGTAAAAATTGCCAATGTTACAAACGTAGCAAATACAATTGAATTAATTAATGATGATAATATTTTTATTGAACTTGATACTATATCGAATCTTCAATTAAAGGGTGATTCGACTACACCAAGATCAGTAAGTATTTTTGTTAATTAATTAGCAAATTCATGAAAACACGGAGAAGAAATTCTCCGTGTTTTCTTTTATAAATATTCATAATGCCTTTAAATTTTCCAGCAAATCCCATTACTGGCGCAACATTTTCATTTGAAGATGTATCATGGACATATAATGGTTATGCTTGGCAAAAATACGACACAACAACAAATGAAGTTTATACTATAAATGGTCTAACTGGTGATATTGGTTTATCTGCTGGTCCTGATATTTCTATATCAGTAACAGGAAAAACATTTACAATTTCATCAGAAACTCTTTATGGTGTTTCTGGGAGTATTTACGCATCTAATTTAGCAACAGGTCTTCTTCATGGTGGCATCATAAGTATAAATGCTGGAAACACAGCAACATTTGATATCACTGGTGGTAGAGGTCAAATTCATGCTTCTGGATCAACATATACTAGAGATCCTTTACCAACTTTAAATTATGTATCATGGCCTGGACAAACTGGTATCGCAGTTACAAACTTAGCAACATCTGACACAACCTGGTTGTATATTGATGGGTCTGGAGTATTACATCAAAGAACAGAATATTATACTGATAATCAGGTAGAAGAAAATATTATAATTGGTCAGTTGGTCCATCCATCTAGAACTTTTATAAATTTGGCAAGAACAAATCCGAATGTTGCTTATGCTACGGATAAACAATATGAGCAATTTATACGAGCATTCGGACCAATTAAGGTATCTGGTCATACCATCACCGCAAATGGTGCAAATTTAAAATTAAATAGATCTTCTGGTAAGGCATTCAGTCTGGGAAGAAATTGGATTAATAATACAGACGATCCTAGCGTAGTATCTGATGCTGCCAGAACAGACTGTATCTTTTACCGTTATTACAGAGGTGCTACTGTTGGTACATTCGTTACAGTACCAAATCAAACTGTAATTGATCCAGCATATTATGATAATGGTTCTGGTGTATTACAATCTGTTCCTGGTGGTAAATATACAATTCAAAGAATCTTTTATTATCCAAATACACCAACATTGTTAGGTGTTTATTATGGTAGAAACTCATATGTAAGTTTAGCAGAAGCAGCGGCAAATCTTAATTTAGAAGATTTTAGTGAAATTGAAAATACAAGAACAAATGCTGTATTTGCTGCATATTTGGTTGTAAAAAGTAATGCGACAAGTCTTTTAAATCCATCAGACGCACTTATTATACAGGCGGGAAGTTTTAGAAGTACCTCCAGTGGTGGTGGTTCTGTATCACTGACTATAGATGATTTAACAGATGTTATAATATCATCACCACAAAATTATCAAGTTTTAACTTATGTGGATGGTTTGACAGGATGGGAAAATAGATCAGTATCTAGTTTACCATTAGTTTATTCATTGAATGGTTTATCAGGTGCTATTGGTATAACTGCTGGTGATGGCATAAATATTTCTACTGGGTCAAGTAATATAACAATAACAAATACATTATTTACATTAATTGACGGCGGACTTTATTGATGTCGGATACATCTATAACCATAACACAACAAGGTCAAGCAAGAACTATTACAGCAATAGCACCTGGAGTAGCATTATCTGGACCACAAGGAATACAAGGTCCAACTGGTCAACAAGGTTCAAGAGGTGCTACTGGTCCAACTGGTGCTTCTAATTTATATGAATTATTAGATGTTTCTATTGATCCAGAAATAGATTATCTTGATGGTAGGATATTAATCTATAGAACATCTGAAAATAAATGGAAAGTAGAAGATAACACAAATTTCTTTCTTCCTGCAAATAATGGTGCTACTGGTCCAACAGGTCCAACAGGTCCAACAGGATCTCAGGGTATTCAGGGTCCAACAGGATCTCAGGGTATTCAGGGTCCAACAGGATCTCAGGGTATTCAGGGTCCAACA
>Ga0164293_10002653_pt1 | contig 15168 bp, 14 predicted proteins | sample GEODES118metaG_FD_111487 | JGI IMG/M metagenome (GOLD analysis project Ga0164293, IMG submission 111487) | Eutrophic lake water microbial communities from Lake Mendota, Wisconsin, USA - GEODES118 metaG | ecosystem: Environmental > Aquatic > Freshwater > Lake | place: USA: Lake Mendota...
CCCCCGTCCCCCTCGGCAAGGACGGCGGCCCAATCTCCCCAAACGTAATCTCCCGACCCGCGCCGGATGGAAAGGACAAACGGCCGCCCTGCCAGCACCGCCGCCTGCCGGCAATCGATCATGTGATCGCGAAAATCGGAAGCCGCCCGCTGGACCTCCGATTCGGCCAGGGGACGGGTCAGGCGTGGAAAGGCGATCCCCACCACGCCGACCATCACCGTCAGGACGATCAACAGTTCGAGCAATGACCAGCCGCAGCGGACAGGGCCCAAGCGCGGGGTCATGTCTGCGGCCGCGAAGCTTCCTTTTCTTCCTCCTGACCTTCGGCGGAATAGTTCGAAATGTCATCCGCAGTCCCGGCTTGGCCGTCCGGGCCCAGCGAAAAGATCCGCGGGAAATTGGCGACCTGACCCGAGGCCTCGGAATCCGAACCTTCCGACTCGGTACCGGCCGATTCGAACTCGTACTGGTATTCGCCCCCCCACGGGTCGAGCGGCAATCGGTTCCCGTCGATGTACGGGCCGCTCCAACGCCGCGCCAACCGCTCGTCCTCGGGCCGTTCGATCAGGACCTTCAACCCTTCCTCCGTGGCGGGGAAGGTCTTCATGTCGACGACGTACATTTTCAGCGCCGCGCTCAGGTTGCCGATCTGCGCTTCGGTCGTGCGGATGTCGGCTTTCTGCTGCGAGCCGAGGAACCGAGGCCCCGCGATCGCCATCAGCCCGACCAGGATGATCAACACGATCATCAGTTCCAACAGCGTGAAGCCGCGGCGCGGCCGGCGTTTCGGACTCGACGATCCGGTCACGTTTCGCATACCCATAACAAAACTCCAAAGCAGGTTGATCCGAAAGTCGAACTTATCCGACGGTCGAATTGAGATCGAACACGGGCAACAACACGCCCACAATCACGAACATTACCATGCCGCCGATCAAGACCAGCATCAAGGGCTCGATCAGCCGCACCATCACCTCCAACCGCCGTTCGATCTTCTGGTCGATGCGATCGGAGATCTTGACCAAGACTTCGTCCAACGTGTTGGACTCCTCGGCGATCCGAATCATCGCCATGATCTGCGGCGGGATCAATCCGCTTGCGGCCAACGGCTTGGCGAGCGTGTCGCCCGAGGTGATGTTGGCGGCAGACTTGAGCATCACGTCCTGCAACACCCGGTTCCCGGTCGATTCGCTGCTGATCCGCAACGATTTCAACAGCGGGACGCCGTTGCGGAGCAGGGTCCCCAGCACCCGACAGGCCCGCGAGACCGCGGCGTCATGAAAGATTTCTCCGATCACCGGGATCTTCAACCGCCAAGTGTCCCACCGCAGCCGACCGGCATCGGTCCGCACCGCCCGGCGGATCAACAGCCCGATGCCGACGATCATCAGCGGCACCAGCCAGCCGAATCGCATCAAGAAATCGCTCAGCCCCAACAGCAACACCGTGACCAACGGCAAACCTTTGCCCGACTGCTCCAAGCGGTCGAAAAATGGCTGGAACTTGGGGACCATGAAGACGATCATCAGCGCGGTGATCACCGTCCCGACGAAACCGAGGATCATCGGGTAGGTCAGCGCCCCGATGATCTTCGACCGCATCTCGTCCTGCTTCCTCAAAAAGACCGCCGTCCGCTGCAACGCCTCTTCCAGGAACGCCCCCTCCTGACCGGCCCGGACCATCGATAACGTCAGCTCCGAAAAGATCGCCGGCTCGGCCGCCATCGCCTGGTCCAAATTCACCCCCTCCGAAACGGCGTCGCGAATCCGCCCCGCGGCACCCTTGAGCTTCGGATGGACCGAGACGTCCTCCAAGATCGTCAGCGCTTCGAGCATCGACACGCCGTTGGTCAACAGGTCGGCGAGCTGGGTGCAAAAGTCGGCGATCTGCTCTTTCTTGACCGGCGAAATTGAAGCGAGATCGAAACGGTCGGCGGCGGCCTTTTGAGGCGTCACCGTCACCGGCCGCAGGTCCCGCTGACGAAGCCGCTGCAGGGCTTCTTTTCGCGAAACGGCATCGATCACCCCGCGCGTCCGCTGGCCGCTCGTCGTCACTGCGTCGTAAGCAAAATCGGGCATGACCGGGGCTCCCCGAAGATCAATCGGCCTTGCTGACCCGCAGCACTTCATCGACCGTCGTCGTCCCGGCCAAAACCTTGTCCCAACCGTCACACCGCAGCGTCTGCATCCCCGCCCGGATCGCCGCTTCCTTGATCAGATTCGATGGCGCCCGACGCGTCGACAAGTCGCGAATCTCCTGGTTGGAAACGAGCAGCTCATAAATCCCCATCCGACCGCGGTACCCCGTCCCTCGGCATTGCTCACAACCGCCCGGACGCCACAATTTCCCCGCCAACCGATCGATCGGAAAATCCTCCGGCAACTCGCCCCGCTTGGGCTGATACGTCTCCCGACAATTCGCGCAGAGCTTCCGGACCAACCGCTGCGCCATCACCCCCTCGACCGTGCTGGCGACCAGGAACGGCTCGACTCCCATGTCGCACAACCGCATGTACGCACCCGCCGCGTCATTGGTGTGCAGCGTGCTGAAGACCATGTGGCCGGTCAGCGAGGCCTGCGTCGCGTTCTGGGCCGTCTCCAAATCGCGGATTTCCCCAACCAACACGACGTCCGGGTCGTGCCGCAAGATCGCCCGCAAACAGGCCGCGAAGGTCAAACCGACCTTGTGCTGCACCTGGATCTGATTGATCCCATCGAGCTGGTACTCGATCGGGTCCTCGGTCGTGATGATCTTCGTGTCTTCCGATTTGATCTCACTGAGCGCGCTGTACAGCGTCGTCGTCTTCCCCGAACCCGTCGGACCGGTGACCAACACGATCCCGTGCGGCAATCGGATCAGCTTCTGAAACTGCTCGTAGGTACGCTCCGACATCCCGATCCCCTTCAGCGAAAAGCTGAGGTTCGACTTGTCGAGCACACGCATCACCGCGCTCTCGCCATGCAACATCGGGATGATCGACAACCGGATATCGACCTCGCGACCCGCGACCCGTAATTTGATCCGGCCGTCCTGCGGGATCCGCTTCTCGGCGATATTGAGCTTCGCCATGATCTTCAAACGGCTGACGATCGCGGCCTGGAACTGGTTCATTTCCGCAGGCGTGCTCTGCTTCTGCAGGATCCCGTCGATGCGATACCGGATCTTCAGCGTCCCTTCCTGCGCCTCGATGTGGATGTCGCTGGCTCGCAACTCAATCGCCTCGGTCAAAATCTCGTTGACCAACCGGACGACCGACGCCTGAGAGGCCGCCTCCGCATCTTCCGATCCGTCGAGGTCGAGCTCTTCGAGCATCTCGACGTCGCCATATTGCTGACGCTGAAGCGCGATCAGGCCGTCGACCGTCTCCGCCCCAACCCCGAGGTGCCTCTTGATCAACTGCCGCACCTGCTCCGGCGACGCCACGACCGGACGCACTTCTAACGATACCGCCGACGCGATCGAGTCGAACGCCTCAAAAGCGAACGGGTCGCTCACCGCCAACCGGATCCAACTCTCCGTCCGCTCCAACGGAAAAATGTCGTAACGATGGATCAACTTCAGCGGAAAACCTTCCAGCGCCGACCGGTCGAACTCGATCTCATCCGTCCCCAACCACTCCAAACCCAACGTCCGCGCGACCCGCTCCAGCAACAAGTTCCCGCTCTCGAAATCCCACTGCGTCGCCAAATCGGCGAGCGACCCCGGGTTCCGAATCGCCTCGGCGATCTGACGCAGTTGATCCGTCTCTAACGACGGGCCGAGACTGTTGGCGTTGGTAATCATCTGTGAGTTCTCTTCATACGCTGATTGAACCTGTCACACGCGACGTCCTATCGCGGCGGCGATAACCGAAAGGCCAACCCGCTAGGCGAAAATCACTCGCCAAAAAGGAGGATGGACTCTCGACCGCCGACAACCCACCGGTCGCTACAAACGACCCGCTACGCTGCCGGCTTCTCTCGCCTAAAGTTCAATGCTGGAGGTGGGACTGAGTTCGCTGGTCACTTCCCTTGAAATGTGCCTTGGATTGCGATCCCGGCCTGCCTTGGCCTCGATCTCAGTGGTTAAGGTGGGATACTCATTCAGGTGGGAAGCCGAGAAACCATCGCGGTGGGTCAAGCCTCAATCTGCCGTCTCGGCAACCTATTGGCATCCCCACCACGTCGTCATCCGATTCCTCGACCGGTTCGAGATAGCATAAAAGATGGCCCCCACCGGGTCAAACCCAATCGATTGCGCAAACCCTTCCCACGAGGCAGACCCTAACCCCTCAAGAGAACGATCTAAAGGGGCCTAGGCCGCCGTTAATCGGGCGAAACGGGACCAATAAAGCCCCAAAACGAAAAGAAAGACGGGGAACAAAAGTCACATTAGGCGACAGAACACCTCGCTAAGCGGGCCTAAAGGGACGAATCAACGCATTCAACAACGAAAGCAAACGAGTTCTACAGCAGCCACTCTGCCGCCAACGGGATGCGACCCTAACCGATCGTCGCACCCCGCCTGCGCCTCAAGTCCGCCGCCGTCTCAAACCCGCCGCCGCCCGTGACACGGGTACGGCTCACTCGTCTGTCACACACCCCTCGCTGGCGCTCTTCACCAGCTTGATGTACTTGTACAACGTCCCACGGGTCACCTTCAGCGGCGGGGCCTGCCAACGCGAGCGGCGAGCCGATAACTCTTCGGGGGTGATGTCGACGTCCAACGAATTCGTCTCGGCATTGATGGTGATCATGTCGCCATCCCGCACCAACGCGATCGGACCCCCGACCTGAGCCTCAGGGGTGACGTGACCGACGATGAAACCGTGCGAACCGCCGCTGAACCGACCGTCGGTCAACAGCGCCACGTCGCTCCCTAAACCCGCACCCATGATCGCGCTGGTCGGGGTCAACATCTCGGGCATCCCCGGCCCACCCTTGGGACCCTCGTATCGGATGATCACGACGTCCCCCTTGGCGATCCGATTCTGCTCCAACGCGGCGAGCATCTCTTCTTCGCTGTCAAAAACCTTAGCGGGCCCACGGAACAACAAACCTTCCTTGCCGGTGATCTTGGCGACCGCACCCTCCGGGGCCAACGACCCGTGCAGGATCCGGATGTGACCCGTCTTCTTGATCGGATTGAGCACCGAATGGACGACCTTCTGACCCGCCTTCAATCCCGGCAGCTCGCTGACGTTTTCGGCGAGCGTCTTGCCGGTGACGGTCATGCATGAACCGTCGAGCATCCCCTCTTCGAGAAGGTAGCGGATAACGGCCGGCGTGCCACCGACGTCATTCAGGTCCTCCTGGACAAATCGCCCGCTCGGCTTGAGATCCGCCAACAGCGGCACGCGATCGCTGACCGCCTGGAAATCATCGAGCGTTAACGGCACGTCGACGCTCCGCGCCATCGCGATCAGGTGCAGGACCGCGTTGGTGCTGCCGCCCAAGGCCATCACCACCACCATCGCATTTTCGAACGCCGCCCGGGTCATGATGTCGCGTGGCTTGAGGTCCAACCGCAACAGCTCCGCGATCGCCTCCCCGGCCCGTCGGCATTCTTCAACCTTCCCCGGGTGCTCGGCCGGCAGCGTCGCGGAATAAGGGAGCGACATGCCGAGCGCCTCGATCGCCGACGCCATCGTGTTGGCCGTGTACATCCCGCCACACGCCCCCGCCCCCGGGCAACTGTGCCGAACGATCGCCGCCCGCTCTTCTTCACTGATCTGACCCGAGATGAACTGGCCGTAACACTGGAACGCACTGACGATATCCAGCGACTGGTCGCGATACTTGCCGGGCTTGATCGTTCCCCCATAGACCATCAACGCCGGACGGTTCAGACGCCCCATCGCGATCAGACATCCCGGCATGTTCTTGTCACAACCCGGGATCGCGATCAACCCGTCGTACCACTGTGCGCCCATGATCGTCTCGATCGAATCGGCGATCAGGTCGCGACTCTGGAGGCTGAAGCTCATCCCTTCCGTCCCCATCGATATCCCGTCCGAGACCCCGATGGTGTTGAACCGCATCCCGATCAGCCCCGCCGCCGCGACCCCCTGTTTGACATGCGCGGCCAAATCCAACAGGTGCATGTTGCAGGGGTTCCCTTCGTACCAAACGCTGGCGATCCCGACCTGCGCCTTGCCCATGTCTTCGGGACGCATCCCGGTGGCATAGAGCATCGCTTGGGACGCCCCTTGGCTCTTCGGTTGCGTGATGCGTCGGCTGTATTTATTCAGTTCGGCCATGGTGTGAAGGGTCGCGAGGAATGCGGGAAAAAGGTTCGTGAATGACGGTTCGAAAACGATGCCTGCGGAGGGAACCTAAGCACCAACGAAGGGACGATGCGCAAACCCTTCGTCAGGTCAGAACCGCTTGATGCCACTTCGCGAGCCCACATCACTGGGCCAGCCGCCCGCGCGGTTACCGCGTGATCGGTTACCGCGTGATCGGTTACCGCGGATCGCAAAACCGCACATCGCTTCGTCCCCGTCAAGCTGTCGTCCAGTTTGACCGCCCAATCGGATTCTCGCAACGGCCGAATTCTCGCAACGGTCGCGAGCTGTCACATCCTCGACCCGCCGCATCGCCACCTCGATTTTTTCCTACCTTCTTACCCGCTGCACCCGTTGCGGCAACCTTGATTTTCGCCACACTGATGCTGCGAACCGGACGTTCGCGGCGGAAGCAAGTTTCGATCGACTCCAACCATTCTCTCTTTTCAGGAGTATCTCCGTGGCCATTAGCGTTGCTCAAGCTCGCCTCATCTGCACCAAAGCGGAGCTCGACCTCGTGCTCCAAAGTACCAACCAAGCGATCGGTACGCTGGACGCCAAACAGCTCCAGGCATCCGTTCGCCGGGCTCGCACCCTGCGGGACAAGTGGCGAGACCTGTCGAATGACCAAACCCGCACCACCAAAGCTTCCGACCCCGAGAAGCTCGATGCGGCCAATGCCCGCTCCGCCGAAAAGGTACAACTCTTTTCCGAGGTGCTCGAACGGTTCGAAAAACGGCTTGCCAAAGCCGAACCCGTCGCCGCCGCCACACGCACCAAGGCAACCCCCAAGGCACGCGCGGCCGAACATCGCCACACCCGCTCCCAAGTTCGCGGCGATCTCACCGCCAAGGTCGACGAACTCAATACGCCCAAGCCCGCACCGGCCGCCAAGAAACCGGTGACCAAAAAAGCCGCCCCGGCCCCGGCAGCACCCGCGACCCCCGTCGCGTCAGCACCCGCCGCCCCGACCAAGAAAAAGGCCAAAGCCCCAGCCGCCGCCGCAAAAACTGCCAAGCCGACCAAAGGGAAAAAAGCCTCCGGGATCAAGCCGCCCAAACGGAAACCGGTCCCCAAGCCCCAAATCTCCTTGAAGGCCCCCGCCGCCGTCCCGACCGCTGATGGCATGGCCGCCGCCGCGATCGCCGCAGGACACTCCATCGCCGGCCACTCGACCAAAAACGTCGATGAAAAACGCCGCAACCTCAAGGCGACCACCGCCGCCAAGGCGTCCCGAATCCAAATCAGCGGCGCCCACCAACTGCACGGCCACATGGCCGCCCAGTCGCGGCGCAGCCAAGCCAAACGATCGGGCGGCGCAGGCGGCAAGTAAACTCCCGCCTCCACTGCCACGACGGCCCAAAAATGGGCACACCCGAATAGTCGAAAATCTGGGGAACCGATCCGATCCTCCCCAGGTTTTTTTATTGCCGCTCGCCAACCCTGCCCAAAACGAACCTGCCCAAAACGACCATTACCGAAACCACCCATCCGACTCGAAAATCACCCCGCTCAGCCCACCCCGATCCCGGCGATGCTGACAGCCGCACCCCGGCGGCTTTGTTCGACCAACGCCCGATAAAGCCTCGCGTGCGTGCCCACCATCGCGTCGACCCGAAACTGACTCGCGATCTTCGCTCGCCCCGCCGCACCCAACCGCTCGCCCAACGCCCGGTCCTCGAACAACCGACGCGTTTGCCGCGCCAAGTCGGCACTCGAACCCGCCTCGAATAACAACCCCGTCTCGCCATCGGTCACCAAGTCGCGATTCCCTGCGATCGACGAAGCGACGACCGGTACCCCCGCCTGCATCGCTTCGATCAAAGCGTTGCTCTGCCCCTCGTACTCGCTCGCGTTCCAAAAGACCTCCGCATGCGGCAACAGCTCAAGCACGTCATCCCGATGACCGACGAACCGCACATGGTCGGGCCGTGAAATCGCGTCGCGGTGCCGCAGCAACTCGCCGATCTGAGGCCCGTCCCCGACGATCACCAGCACCACCCGCTCGTCGAGCGTCGCTAACATCTCGCCGGCCCAGATCATGTCCCGATAACGTTTCTGCGGCCACAACCTCCCGACCGCCAGGATCAATCGTCGGTCGGCCGATAAACCCAACCTCCCTAACGCCTCGCCCCGCGGTACGCACCCGGGCGGGCGCGGCGGCACGCCGTTGGGGATCACCGCGATCCGATCCGCCGCGACCCCATGACCGACATAAAAATCGCGCACCCCCGCGCTGTTGGTCGTCAAACCCGCGGTGCGTCGTTCCAAATAACGGTCGATCGCAAAATAGGCCTCACCCTTCCACAAATCGACGCACCGCTCGCTCCCCAAAATCACCGGCACCCCGACCGATAACGCCGCGGCCCGTCCGTACGCGTTCGCCGCGAAAAGCCACGTGTGCACGACATCCGGCCCGATCCCCGCCAACTCTCGCTTCAACCTTCGATAGGCCAGCGGATCGAGCTTCCCCCGTTTGCCGATGACCCGCGTCTGGATCCCGAATCGGTCGAGCTCCGATCGCATCGGACCGTCACGGGTCAACACGACGACCGACGGGACGACTCCCCATTCGCCAAGCCCGCTCGCCAACAGGCAAAGCTGCTTCTCCGCACCGCCGCGGTCGAGCGTCGGGATGACCAGGGTCACGCGGAGCGGCGGACCGGAGGAAGCTTCAGGGAGCGTCACGGCATCGATCGGGGGCTAGGGCCTGAGGATCTGCTGGAAGGGGACGATTCGATCAATTGCTTGAAGGCCAAGACGGTCTGCTGGTAGGGCCGACGGGTCAACATCTCGCGCCGCAACCGCTTCGCCGCCTCCCGGCGCTGCACCAGTTGCAACAGACAGTCTTGGAGCGCATCCCGCATCCCCTTCACCATCCCCGCCTGGAACCAACCGACCAACCCCTCGACCCCGGCAAAAAAAGCTCGCGTGTCGGGACTGTCGACGACGACCAGCGGCACCGCCGCGGCCACCGCCGACGGCAGCGTATCCTCCAAACCCTCTGCCGCGGAAGGGATCACCACGACATCCGCCGCCCGGTAAAGGTCCTCGAAATCGGTAAACGTCCCCGGCATCGCGACCTGCGGCCGAAGGCTCTGGTGGCGAAAATAGTCGTGCAACTCGCCCCGCCGCGGGCCGTCCCCGATCAGCCACAGACGGAGGTCGCCCCAGCCGTCCGGCAGCGTCGCGAAGGCCTCCGCCAAGCCTCCCATCCCGCCACCGGCCGTCATTTCCCCGCAAGCCATAACGACCAGACTCTCCGCCTCCAACCGCAAGTCGCCGTTGATCTCTGCCAACGCACGCCGCGATTGGCCCGGCGTCGCCAACCCGCCAGTGACCGGTGAACTACCCCACGTCTCCGCCGACCCGACGGCCGAAGCGACCCCGATGTCGATCCTCCGCAAACGCCCCGCCTCCACCCCCAAACCGACCAACGCCCGCTGCGCCGATGCCCAGGAAACGACCACCCCGTCGGCCTGGCTCAACTCCGCGACCAGCCGACGCTCCCCATGAAGCTGACCCCAGACGACATGGTCCGCGCCCCCTCCCGTGCCGCTATGCCATACGAACTTACGCGCCTGCGGGACGTCGGCCCGCAGGACCGTCGACCAGTCCTCGCCAAACCCGCTGCAGACCCACGCCCCGAAGCGCGTTCCCTGATCTTCCAGCCACGCCCGCAACGATCGCTGATACCGCCTCGCCGCCCAAGGCCCCCGAGGCCACACCAACGGGCGATGGACGACCGACTCCCGAAACTCGAACCGTTCGTTCCAGCCAACCGCATGCCTGGGGGTCAACACCTCGACCGACAACCCCGACCTCCGCAGCGCATCGACCAACCGCCGGTCACGACACGCCGTGTCCGATCCGAGGTGCGGCCAAAATCGTCGGCTAATCATCAACACGCGCTGGGGCGTGACCGCGGCGGAATCTTCCATCTCGGCATCATCCCGTGATCGAGTGCCCATCATCTGCGGCAGCTAACATCAAAGCCCCTCCAAGTCGTGCGACTCGACCACCGCCAGGTAGGGCAGGTTCCTGAAATGGTCGCGATAATCGAGCCCGTAACCGACGACAAACTCATCCGGGATCTCGAACGCCGCAAAATCGGGCCGGATCGAAACCTCCACCGGCCTGACCTTCTTTAACAACACCGCCGTCCGCACCGAGGCCGCCCCCATCCCCGACACCTCGGATGCCAAACGATCGAGCGTCTTGCCGGTGTCAAAAATATCATCGACCAACAACACGTCACGCCCCGTCACGCCGATCATCATCCGCAGATCGATCGACAACTCCCCCGACGCCATCCCGTCGCGATAACTGCTCGCCTGCACCACCCCCACCCGCAGCGGCATCGATAGCATCCGGATCAGGTCGGCAAACAACACGATCGAACCGGTCATCACCGCGATCACCGTCAGCGGCCCCCCCCGATACGCCTCGTCGATCGACCGGGCCAACCGCTCGACCCCCTCCCGCAACTCCGCTTCCGTCAGCAACGTTCTCATCTGACCAACATTCCCCGCCAAAATCGCCCGGCCATTTCGGCCTCGTCCGACCCGATACCCAAACCCTCGCCGAATCAGCCCTCGCCGAATCAGCCCTCGCCGAATCAGCCCTGGCCGATTCCCGCCGCGACCACAAGCGATCTGGCAAACCCGTTTTTTTCGTCACAGATCGGACCGCCCACGGCCGATAACTCAGCATAGCCTCAACGCCCAATGTCGGGGACGGCGCTCGACTGGGCCATGCCATTTTTCCTGATGCCCGCGGTGATCCCATGACGAACTTTCAACGTTTGTCGGCTGTTCGTGACTGCATCAAAGGCTGGATCACCCAACACACCAACGACTCCGGCGCGACCGACCCCCGAGGCGAAACGACCCTCATCCAGGATGGATATTTCTGCGGCCGGCGGTTCCGCTTCCCGCACCACCACGCCGTCTGGTTTCTCGAAGAGGACTTGATCAAGATCCGCGACCTCCAAGGAAACCTCCTCGCCACGTTGCAGGGGGATCAAATCAACCAGACCGCCGAAAACTGGCGTGCCGAGCTGATGACCCTCCGCTCGACCATCTCGATCGCTTCCGAAACCTCCTCGAAACGGACTTCGGTCTTCGAAACGACGCAGCCACGCCGCCAAGCCGAAGCGGTGCCCCAACCCCAGCGCCGCGCCGCCTAACCCGTTCGCAACGTCAACAACGACAACTCCGGTCGACACCCGATCCGGACCAACCGCGACGCCCCCAAACCCCGCGTCACGTGCATCGTCGTCGGCGGCTCGTAAAAATCGCCCGACGCGTAACGCGTGCCGTGCAGGCTCGGACTCAACACCGGCCCGATTAACGGGAGCCGCCCCTGGCCCCCATGGGTGTGACCCGCCAACATCAACAGCATCCCGTGCCGGCGGGCCCATCCGATCTGGTCCGGGCTGTGCGACAGCAGCAACCGAAAAGGCCCCACCCCTGACCCCGCCGCAGACTCCCCGAAGTTCGCCCCTCCCGCCGATGCGATGTCGACCACAGGGGGTGGGTGCCACGGCGCCTCATTCCCAAAAATCATCGCGGGGACCTTCACAGCCCGGTCGTCTCCCCGCCCCGCCGCTTCGCCACCCCCGCCCACTCGACCGCTCAGATCCACCGGCACACCCCGCCCACCGACGTCGATCCAACCTAACCGAACGATCTCGTCGCGGACGCCCTGCGGGAGCACCCTCCGGACGTCGTGATTCCCGAGGATGAAATAGCACCCGTCGCGGGCCTCGGCATGCCCCAACGCCTCGTCGAGCCAGCGCAGGCAATCCGGCGCGTCGATGATGTCACCCGTCAACGCCATCAGGTCGGGACCAAAGGCGTTCGCCCGCTCGACCGCCTCCGCCGTCCATGCCGCCGCCAAGTCGCCGGTGAAGTGGAGGTCGCTGAGGTGCGCGATCCGGTATCCGTCCAGCCCCTCCGGCAATCCGACAACGGGCAATTCGATCTTCTCGACCGCCAGCTCCAACATCTGGTTCAGCGGCGCCTTCGCGAGCCACGCCGCTCGCCGCGTCAGCGTATAACGCCCCGAATCGCCACGCCCCAACCGCACCACCTCGACCTCCCGACGCGCCGCCACTTGGCCGATCCCCAACAGCGGCCGCGATAACAGCCAAGGGATCCCGAAGATCACCCACACCGCAAGACAAACCGCGCCGTAAACGGACCAACCGACCGGGACCGCCATCGACCCCGACCGCGTTAGGATCTGCGACCCGATCTCCTGCGCCGCCCACCACGGGATGACCAGCGAAGTGATCGCCACCAACCGCGAGATCACCTTCACCAGACGGTAATCCAACCCCAGACCGCCGCTACGGTTGATGATCGCGATGTGCAACCCGAAATGCCCGATCAACACCGCAGCGACCCACCCGGCCCGCCCCCAAGACAAATCATTCATCGGCGGTCGCGGCGTCGAGAATGCCGATCCGTCCCGTCATCATCGCCGTCCCCATCCCCCGCCGCACCCGATTCGCCATCCAGGACGATCTCCTTGGGCCTCGCGACCTCGATCACATCCCGCACCCGCGGGCCCGCCAAATCGTCCGGCCGAAACGCCTCGCAACGAAAGATCGCGACCGCCGCCGTCGGCATCCGCGTCGGGACCCCAACCCACTGGCTCGTCAAACTTTCGATCCCCGGGTTGTGGGCGATCAACATCACCGCTCGCGGCCGCCGCCCGTCACGCCCCACCGCCTCGCACACCAAATGCTCGCGCAACGTCGAAGCCGATGCGAGGTAAAGCGATTGGCTGAACAGGACCAGCGGGTCGTGCGTCCAAACGCTGAGCAACCCTTCGATCGTCTCCCGAACCCTCACCGCCGTCGACCCCAGGATCACCTCGGGAAGAAAACCCCGCCCCGCGAGCCACCGCGCCATCCGCGGCGCGTCACGACGCCCCCGCGCGTTGAGCGGCCGGTCGTGATCCGAAAGCGCCGGGTCATCCCAATCGCTCTTCGCGTGCCGCATCAGGCATACCGTGATCGTACCGCTCATCCCCCCGACACCCCTTCAAAGAGCCTCGAACCGATCCGCACCATCGTCGCCCCTTCGGCGATCGCCGCGACAAAATCGCCGCTCATCCCCATCGATAACTCGGCCAACCCCAACCCCGTCTGGGCCGCCAATCGCTCGGACATTTCCCGCAGCGACGCGAATTGACGCCGCGTCTGGTCGGCCGTCGCATCCAGCCCCGCCATCCCCATCAATCCGACCAGCCGGACGTTCCGCACGCCGACAAGCGACGGGGCCGCCGCGTACAAACGCTCGGCCGTGAAACCGTGCTTCGACGCCTCACCACTGAGGTTGACTTCCAACAGCCCGTCGATCTGCCGACCCTCCTCACCCGCGACCCGATCGAGATAAATGAGCAACTCCGGCGTATCGATCGAATGGACCACCGCCGCGACCCGGGCAACCTTGCGGGCCTTGTTCCGTTGCAAACTCCCGATCATGTGCCAACGGACCTGGGCCAGATCGGCGAGCTCCCTCGACTTCTCCTCCAACTGCTGCGGACGGGACTCGCCCAAATCGAGGCAACCGCACCCGACCAGGCTCCGAGTCACTTCGGCCCCGACGTACTTCGTCACCCCGATCACGCGCACCGAACCGGGGTCTCGCCCCGCCGCCGCCGCCGCCGCCGCGACCTCTTCGAGGACGCCTTCCCAATTCGCACGCAGCCGCACTCCGATCGGGTCCGCACCTTCCAACGCCATCGTCACGCCCCCACCTTTGGCAGACCGCAACCCGCAGCCCGAAACCCTCCGCGATCGACTAATCACGGATCTCGAAGATTCCCTCGATCTCGACGGCGATCTGTCCTGGTAAAGCACTCGACCCCAGCGCGCTTCGCGCCGAAACCCCGTTGGGATCACCGAAAATGTCGCGGAACAACTCGCTGCAACCGTTGATCACCGCCGGCTGCTGACCGAAATCGTCGGTGCATCGGACCAACCCCAACAGCTTCACGACCCTCACGATCCGGTCCAACGACCCGAGCGACTGCTGCAACGAGGCCAGCATCGCCAACCCCGTTACCCGCGCCGCCTCGTAGCCCTGCTGCACATCCAAGTCCTCGCCCACCCGCCCGGTGATCAACGTCTTGTCGGGCCGCAACGGGCCATGCCCCGATACGTAAACGAGGTTGCCGACAACCACGCATGGCTGATAGACACCGCCCGGCTTCGGGGCAGGGGGGAGGACGAGTCCTAACTCGGCGATTCGTTTCGTCGCAGACATGGCGATGATTCCTCAGGTAAAAGATTGCCAGTGACAGTTGAAAACCGGTACCGACCGACGGACCGGCGGCTCATTGCCGATAAACGACTTGCGGATCGACGAGTCTCGGTTCTTCGACCCCGATCGACAAGTCGGGGTGGACCGTTCGGAAAAAACAACTCGCATACCCCTCGTGACAGGCCGCACCGACCTGCCGCACCTGCATCAAGATACAGTCGGCGTCACAATCGACCTGCACCTTAACGACCCGCTGGCGATGGCCGCTCGTCTCCCCTTTCCGCCACAAGCTCCGGCGACTGCGGCTGTAATAACAAGCCTCGCCCGTCCGCAACGTCTCCTCCCAAGCCTCCCGGTTCATCCAGGCCATCATCAACACCCGCCCCGTCGCCTCGTCCTGCGCGATCGCCGGCAACAGGCCGTCGACCCCGGCCAAAAAATTGGGGATCACCACCGCCGGCGAAGCCGTCTGTGTATCTCGCTGCGAAGCCGTCTGTGGATCTAGCTGCGAAGCCGTCTGTGTATCTCGCTGCGAAGCCGTCTGTGTATCTTGCTGCGAATCTTTCTGCGAAGCTGTCATGAAAAGCCGTCGTCCGAATCGTCTCTCCGGCCGGTCGGCCGTTTCGC
>Ga0164293_10002656_pt1 | contig 15158 bp, 20 predicted proteins | sample GEODES118metaG_FD_111487 | JGI IMG/M metagenome (GOLD analysis project Ga0164293, IMG submission 111487) | Eutrophic lake water microbial communities from Lake Mendota, Wisconsin, USA - GEODES118 metaG | ecosystem: Environmental > Aquatic > Freshwater > Lake | place: USA: Lake Mendota...
GATTGTTTAGAACAAAAAAGAAAAGTAGAACGTGATGGTAATCCAAGTGTTACTTCATGGAGTTGTAAAGAAGTAAAAGCCATTGTAGAAACAGATAAGCATGGCATTAAAAGAATCAAAGAAGTCAAAGAATAACTGTATATTTAAACTCTGGATTGGTATATGTTGTTTGTTAAAACAATGTAAATGTAAAGATGAATTTAAGTAAAAGTTTCACATTAAATGAGTTAACTAAATCACAAGAAGCTACAAGGCTTGGGATAGAGAACACTCCAAATGAAGAACATATAGAGAATTTAAAAATACTTTGTGAAAAAATATTACAACCTTTAAGAGATTATTATGGTATGCCAGTGTCCGTTAGTTCTGGATACAGATCCGCTGCACTTTGTGAAGCAGTAGGTTCATCTAGCAAAAGTCAACATACCAAAGGACAAGCAGCAGACTTTGAAATATTTGGTATAGCTAATAAAGACGTTGCAGATTTTATAGTACAAAATCTTGACTATGATCAATGTATACTTGAATTCTGGAATGAAAATGAACCTAACTCTGGATGGGTACATTGCAGTTATAATCCTTTAGGAAATAGAAAACAATTCTTGAAAGCTGAGAAACTTAATGGTAGAGTTGTTTATACTGTATTAAATTAATATGCCAATAGGACGATCTCAAATACCTCAACAAATAGACGGAAAACTTAGAGGAGCTAAACCTTCTAGGGCTATGAGGAAAAATAGCAAAAAGAAAAAGAAATCTATTCGCTAAAATCCTACGTTCTAGACTGTTTAAGCCAAGAGTGGTACAATCCAAAAAGTTATATAATCGTAAAAAATACCATAAGGAGCTACATAATGGCTAACGATAAAGAAACAGAAATTCAAAAGATGAAAAGGCTTGGTACTAAAGAGTACATTAGACAACTTAATGAAGCCAAGTCTAAAATAAAACAAGAAAAAGATTTTAATAAAACAGGACAATATTCTTTTAAATTAGATCCTCCAGGACTTAAAGAAGGCGGTCTTTTAGGACAATATCCAGTACAAGTTAAAAAAGTTCCATTCAAAGGAGTGTTTTAATGGCAACTTCTGGAACAGTAGATTTTAATCCACAGATAGAAGAAATTATTGAAGAAGCATATCAGCGATGTGGAGTTGCAAATAACGCTGGATATGATCTTAGACGAGCTAGAAGAAATTTAAATGTAATATTTGCTGAATGGGCAAATAGAGGAATTCACTTATGGAAAGTAGAATTAAAAAATCAACTTTTAACTGCAGGACAAATTACTTATACAACTCCTAATGATTGTAGTGATGTACTAGAAGCTTACATTTCTACTTCATTATCTGTAAATTCTAATACACAAGATTTATCTTTAACAAAAGTAGATCGATCTGCTTATGCAGCACTTCCTAATAAAGGAAATACAGGACAACCTTCTCAATATTATGTAGATAGACAAACAACTCCAATTATCTATTTATATCAAGCACCTGATACAGTTACTTATACTTATTTAAAATATTATTACATACAAAGAATAGAAGACGCTGGAGCTTATTCAAATACTTCAGATGTTGTGTTTAGATTTTATCCGTGTTTAATTTCTGGATTAGCTTATTATCTATCTTTCTTAAAAGCACCGGATAGAACTGAACAATTAAAATTAGTATATGAAGATGAATTACTAAGAGCATTAGATGAAGACGGTCAAAGAACTTCATTGTACATTGCTCCACAAACTTACTTTGGAGATGGTGTATAATGCCTTACGCAAAAGGAAAAAGATCTTTATCTATATCTGATCGTTCTGGACAAGCATTTCCTTATACGGAAATGGTCACAGAGTGGCAGGGATCGCTTGTTCATGTATCTGAATATGAGCCTAAACATCCTCAAATACAAAGAAAAAGAGTTGTTGCCGATGCAATAGCTTTACAAAATACACGATCACAAGATTTTAATATTATTTCAGGTGGTGAAATGTTTACTACAATAAGCTTAACTTTACCCGGACAATTTGGATTTAACTCTACTGGTATGATGCCAGATAATGGTGCTGCTCAAAATAGAGCAAGACAATTAGGAGCAATAACAGGTCAATTAAACGTTGTAATATCATAATGTCTATATCTTATTCAAATTTTTTAACACAAATACGAAACTACACAGAAGTAGATAGTCAAGTTTTAACAGATAGCATTATTTCTGAATTTCTTAGAAATGTAGAATTAGATGTTGCTGGAAAAGTAGATTATGATGATTTAAGAAAGTATGCAGATTCTGTTTTTACTGCAAATAATAAATACCTTACTTTACCTGCTGATTGCTTAATTACTAGACAAGTATTAGTAGCTACAACAGCTGGAGGAAGTCTTTCTTCTGGTTCAGTAGAATATATAGAATTAAGAGATCAATCTTTTATTAGAGAATATAATTCTTCAGGATCAACTGGTCTTCCTAAATTTTATGGTAATTGGGACGATTTTACTTTAATCGTTGCTCCAACACCAAATGTGGCATATCCAGTTCAATTAGAATATATTAAAGAACCACCACATTTTAGTTCTACAACAAGTACTTATTTGTCAACATACCAAGAAAACGTTTTATTATATGGAACTCTTGTAGAAGCTTTTTCTTACTTAAAAGGACCAATGGATATGTACAACCTATATAAAACAAAGTATGATACTACTGTACAATCCTTTGCTCTTCAACAAATGGGAAGAAGACGTAGAGAAGAGTATGCCGATGGAGTTCCAAGAATTAAAATTGATTCTCCATCACCATAAATTAATTTAAGGAGAATAAAATGGCTATTACAACTAATGCTATCTGTAATTCTTTTAAAAAAGAATTATTACAAGCAACACATAATTTCGGTACTACTTCAGCAACTGGAAATAAGTTTAAATTAGCAATGTATACTACTAACGCAACTATTGGTGCATCAACAACTTCATTCACTACAGGTGGACAAGTTACATCACCAGCTGGTTATACGTCAGGTGGTAAAGCACTTGTTAACTCAGGTACATCGCTAGCTTCTGCCGTAGCGATAACTAATTTTAGTAATTTATCATTTACTAACGTTACATTAACTGCAAGAGGAGCTTTAATATATAATACTTCAGCTTCTAACAAAGCAGTTTGTGTACTGGATTTTGGTGGCAATAAAACTGCAACTGCTGGAACATTTACAATTCAGTTCCCAGCATTTACAACTTCTGCTGCTATTTTAAGAATCGGTAACGCTTAATTCATAGGAGGCCACGGTGGCAGATATTACAGTTACAGTATCGTCACCTGGCCTTGTCGCTTATGGCGACAATACCTTTGGTACTCCAACATGGGGAGGAGAAGGTTTTTCACTTCCAGTATATCAAAATTTATCAGGCGTAGAATTTGTATTTAATTCTGGATGGGGTTCTAATGAGTGGGGTGAATTCACTTGGGGTATTGTCGGTGACGTTGCTGTAGTAACTGGCTCTCAATTAAATGTTGTAAATAATTTAAGTTCTGTAACTGTAACAGGAAATGCTAATCAAGACATTTCTGGTCAACAATTAAATACTAATATTAATGGCGTAACTATTACTGGAACAGCTAATCTAGATGTTACTGGTTCAAGAATTAATGTTGAAATTGGAAATGAAAATGCAACTGCAGATGTTTCAGTTTCTGTAACTACTGCTGGAAGATTAGATTTAAGTGAAGGAAGTGTAACTGCTGAAGGTGAAGTTAGAGAAGGTTGGGGAGTTTATCAGTGGGGAGCAGTTCCTTGGGGTGGAGAACAAGATCCAGAAGTTAATGTAGTAGGATCTGCTTTAGAAGCACTTACTCATCCGGTAGATATTCAAATTGATGGAAATATATCAGTTAATGTCGATGAAGATGATGATATTACTATAGCTGTAGGAAGTCCTTCAATAAGAACTGATGTAGCATTTAATGTAACTGGTTCTAGGTTAAATGTAACTGAAGGATTAAATACTGTTTTAATTATTATTAATGTTAACGTACCGGTTACAGGAAGTCAGGTTAATGTAGAATTAGGTCAAGTAGAGGCTTTCCAAGAAACAGTAGTTCCTGTTACAGGTTCACGAGTAAATGTTTTAATAGGTAATGAATCCACTTCTGCAGATGCTAATGTTTCTGTCACAGGATCTCAATTAAACGGAAGTGTAGGGCAAATAACGTATGCTGCTGGATATAATGTTACTGGAAGTCAAGTTAATTTAAGCACTGGAACAGTTACTTTTGTAATAACTGGAAGTACTACAGTGACAGGCTCTAGGTTGAATGTACGTCAAGGATCTGTTAATATTCAAGGGTGGTCAGAAGTACAAACAGGAGCTAATAATACTTGGACTCCGGTTGACATAGCGGCATGATCATAGTATTTTTATAACATATTTTAGGAGTATAAATGGCATCAAGTTATTCTACAGATCTTAAACTAGAACTCATGGTCACAGGCGAAAACGCCGGTACATGGGGAGATAAAACAAATTCAAATTTAAACCTTATTCAACAAGCTATTGCTGGTTACGAAACTATTAGCGTTGGAGCATCTGATGTTACATTAGTAATGTCTAACGCAACACTTTCTAATGCAAGAAATATGATCCTTAATTTATCAGGATCACTTACTGGAGCTAGACAAGTATTAGTACCAGATGGAATAGAAAAATTTTATATCGTAAGAGACCAAACGACTAGAAATGGTAATTCATTAACAATTAAAACTGTATCAGGATCTGGTTTTGCAATTGAAACTTCTGGTCAATTAGTTGCTTGTTATTCAGACGGAACAAACGTTGTAGAGATATCCTTAAATACTTTAACAGGAACAATCGCTACTGCACAAATAGATAATTTAGCAATAACAGATGCTAAACTTGCATCATTCGCAGTAACTTCTGCTAGAGTTGCATCATTTGCAGTTACTACTAATAAACTTGCAACAAACGCAGTCACAGCCGTTAAAATTACACAATCTACAATTACGCAATCAAAACTTGCAGCTAACTCTGTTGGAGCAAATCAGTTAATTTCAACAGGTGTGACTGCAGCAACTTATACAGCTGCTACTATCACAGTTGATGCTGATGGTCGTATTACTTCTGCATCTTCTGGAGCAGCAGCTACAAGAACTGGTTTTGAATTAAAACAAGTAACAGGTGGACCTGCTAGTGGTACATACACAGCTAATGCTAATGCATTAAGAATTGTTGCTTACATGTCGGGAGGTGGAGGAGGAGGAAATGGTAATAATAATGGAGGAGGAAGAGGAGGAACAGGTATTTACTATAAAACAATAACTCAACCTTTTTCACAACCATATTCTATAGGAGCCACAGGAACTGGAAATCCAGGATCTTCAAATGCTGGTGGATCTACAACCATAGCAAATGTCGGAACAGTTAATGGAGGAAATGGAGGTACTAATTCTGGTAATGATGGCAGTCCCGGAACAGCGCCTGGAGCAAGTTTTGATATTGTAAATTCTGATATAAGAGTTGCATATGTAGGAAATGCTGCTCCTGGTGGTAGTGTATGGACAGGTGGAGCTGGTATCATACAAATTTGGGAAAACATAAATACTTAAAATTATGGCTTATTACATTTTATTTAATAATATTGGACAAGTTTATAAAATATCTGATTCAGAAGAAGAGAAAAATATTTTATCACAAAATTTAGCTGCAGTTGATGTAGTAACTACAACGGAATCTATATTTAATGGTTTAAAATTTGAAACTATTGTTGCAGAATATGTAAATAATAATGTAGTAACAACTACTATGACACCTGGAATAAAAACATCTGAAGCGTTTTTTCAAATATTAAAGGCTCAAAAAAATTCAGTGAACGATTTTTTAACAAACAATCCTTCTAATCCTTTATTTAATAAATGGAATTCTTATTTATCTATTTTAAATACTATTAGTTCAGATGGTGTTAGTTTTCCTTTAAATGAAAATTTATCTTCCTTCATAACTAATAAAGGAAATACAGTTCCTTCCATACTTCAAATACCATAAAAATACTTTACTTTTAAAACTATTTGTGTATAAATACATAAATAATGTTTAAAGAAATACTAGAAGAATTTTGTGATACACCTATAATTATTGAAAAAATAATAGAATTTTCTGCACCACAAATTTATTTAGATCTTAATGATAAAGAAACACATCCAATTCCTGCTAAATTAAATTTACCAGAATGGTATAAAAAATTAGAACATACTCCTCCAAACAGAACCGTAAAAGGTTGTATGCCTTTTTTAGACACACTTACTTCTGGATATATATTGAAAATGCCAATTGATCTTTACATTGAGCATAATGTAGAAAAAGTTAATTCTAATGAAAAAGATACCTCACAGTTTGCTAACACTTTTGATTGTGCTCCTTATTACCAAAACAGCTTTATAAATATTAATTATAAGGGTGAATTTCATGGACCTAATCAATTAGAGGGGTCTCCATTAATTGAAAAAAATAATTCTTTGGCAATTCATAAAATTTTGAATCCTTGGAAAATAAAAACTCCTAAAGGGTATTCCTGTATATTCTTACCACCTCTAAATAATACGGATGATAGGTTTTCAATTATTCCAGGTGTTGTTGATACAGATGTTTTTGAACAAGAGATAAATTTTCCTATTGTTATTAACGGAGATAAATATCCAACACTAAAAACAACAATTCAAAAAGGACTTCCATATGTACAAATTATTCCTTTTAAAAGAGATTCTTGGAAAATGAAAATTAAACCCCACGAAATAAAAGATAAAATTAAAAATACATTGAGGTATAATTTAAATTTTTTTAGAAATTATCAAAATAACTTTTGGAATAAAAAATCATGGAAATAAATAATTTTATAAAAATATATGATGATTTATTAACTGCCCCTACGTTGGATAGTCTATTAAAATATTCAAAAAATAAAGCTGTTTATACTCAAGGAGAAGTGGTGGAAGAAGAGGGTGTTAATTTAAATACTAGTATACGAAAAACACAAGTACATGGTTTAAATAATAATAGTTTAAGTTTGTCTAATGTACATTGGGGAAATTTACTTTCAACTTTCTTTTTTAGAATAGTAAATGACTATACTAGATTTTATGATTGTCCTATAAAAGGAATAATAGATATTTCTATTTTAAAATATGAAGATTGTGGTTTTTATGATTGGCACACCGATCATTGTTCTGCCATACCTAGGACCTTAAGTTTAATTTTAATGATTAATGATGATTATGAAGGTGGAAATCTTTGTTTTAAACATCCGGATAATACAAATGAACATATAATAAAACCAAAAGCAAACAGACTAATAGTGTGGCCCAGTAACTTTATTTATCCACATACAGTTAAACCAGTGACGAAAGGAACAAGGTATTCAGTTGTAGCATGGGCACTTTAAAAAAAGATTTTAACTATAAAATTGTTAAAAATTTTTTAACAACAGAAGAAATTAAATTAATTAAAGAATACTGTATTATTAAACATAGAAATAATTTAACTAATTTTGATTTTGGAAATATAAAAAAAGAGGGTAATAATAATCAAGTTGTTAAAAATGGAGATACTTTTTTTAATTATGACCCTTTAACAGAATCTTTATTAGTACAAAAATTTGATTTAATGCAAAAAGAAACAGGTTTAAAATTATTTCCAACATATTCTTTTTGGAGGATGTACACTTATGATGCTAATTTAATTAAACACTATGATAGACCTTCTTGTGAAGTAAGTGTTACGATTCAAGTGGGGTCGGATGGAACTAAGTGGCCTATTTATATAGATGGAAATAAAATAGAATTAGAAAATGGAGATGCTGCTATATATTTAGGATGTGAACTAGAACATTGGAGAGATAATTTTGAAGGAGATTGGCATGCACAAATTTTTATGCATTATATTGATGTGGAGGGGCCTTACTATGAATTTAGAGGGGATAAGAGAAGATTTTTGGGAGAAATTAAATAATGAATTTTAAACAATATGAAGATGGCTCTTGTGATATAGAATTTTCAAAAGAAGAGATTAAAATAATTAACGATAAAAATAAACTTCATTTAAATGACGTAATGTTGAGACATTTTGGAAATAAATTAGTTGAGATAGTTGCTGATTGGAATAGTAAATTTAAAAAAGAAACAGCTGAAATATTAACTTATCCAAATACAAAAATAAAAGGTGAGTAATATATTATCACTACATTTTTCTCATGATGGTTGTGCAACCTATGTAAGAGATAATAAAATAATTTTTCACACTCAATTAGATAGGTATAATAGATATAAGCACTCTCCATTACCCTCAAAAAAAATAACTGATATATTATTAAATTTAGAATTTGATAAATTGTTAATAACTCAAATACCAGAAAGGTCTACCGATGAATGGTTTGGTTTATGGAGTAATAGTTATGCTTGGTTAAATAAATTAAAAAAAGTAAAAATTATTAATTTTGAATTAAAAGAACATCATTTGTTTCATGCTTTTTGTGCATTAACTTGGAAAAAAAATATTGAAAATATTTTAATTTGTGATGGTAGAGGGATTATTAAAAATAATATCTTAGAATCTGAATCTATTTACAAATTTAAAAATAATAATCTTTACCACAATTTAACCGAAAATAATAATATAGGTCACAAATATCAATTGATATCTGAGAATTTTTTTAAAATGGGATATCAAGAGGGGAAATTGTTAGCCTTATCCTTACACGATCCTTTAGCAAAAAAAACTCAAAACGAGTTAGAACAAAACATGTTAAGCTTTATAAAAAACAATGATTTAAAAAAAGATATTATATTTACTGGAGGAGTTGCTCAGAATGTTAAATTTAATAGTTTATTATTAGATTGTTTTGATAATGTTTTTTGTGATCCTTTTAACGGTGATTTTGGTATAAGCTTGGGTTCTGCTAATTATGTATTAGAAAATAAATTAACAATAAAAAATACTTATTTGGGAATACCCCAAAAATTAAACCTTGAAAATTTTTATAATTATAAAATAGTAAATACATCCTATGAAGAAGTTTCTAAAATATTACTAGATGAACCCGTTGCTATATTTCAATCAAGAAGTGAACAAGGACAAAGAGGATTAGGTAACAGGTCTTTACTAATGAGTCCTTTGCATCAAGAAGCCCAAGAGAAATTAAATAATATTAAAAAAAGAGAATGGTATAGACCTTTTGCATGTTCTATTCTTCAAGAAGAAGTAAAAAATTGGTTTAATATGAAAAATAAAGAAGAATCTCCATATATGATGTACTTGTTTAAACTTTTAGATAATAAAATAAACATATTAAAATCTGGCATAGCAATAGACAATACTTCTAGAATTCAAACTGTTAAAAAAACAGATAATGAACATTTTTATAATTTATTAAAATCTTTTAATAAATTAACTAATATACCAATTTTAATTAATACTAGTTTAAATTTACCAGGGGAAGTATTAGTTGAAACCTTAGATGATTTATTATATTTTATAAACAATAGTAAATTAAAATATATATATCTACCAGAAATACAAAAAGTAATAATAAAAAATGTACATTGAAAATAAAAATTTCTTAACACAAGAAGAAAAAAATGTATTAGGAATAATGTTGGAAGAAAATTTTCCTTTTTATTGGCATAAAGAACAAATAGTAAATGACAATAGACCTTTTTTAGGTCATACGCTTTGGGATAGAAATTCTAACCTACCCTGTTCAAATTTTTGTGATTTCATTGAAAATATTGTAAAAAAATTTTGTATAAAAAACAATATAGAATTTAAAAAAATACTTAGAGGAAGTGTTAATTTATCTTTTCCTTTAAATGAAAAAAATTGTAGCCCTGCCTCAATTCATCAAGATTATCCTTTTGATCATAAGCAAATGCTTATATACTTAAACGATTCAGATGGCGATACTATTATTTTTAATAAAGAAGGAAAAGAAATAGTAAAAAAAATTACACCGGAAAAATTTAAAATAATATGTTTTGATAATGTTCCGCATATAGGAAAAGGCCCTATTGAAAGCAATAGAAGAGTAGTAATTGTTATATGTTTTAATTAATATGAATTTAGAAATCATACCTATATTTCCCACTCCTATTTATAAAACAAATTTAAATAGAGCATTTTCAAAAGAAGAGTTACTTTTTGTTGATGAAATAAAAAAAGAAACTCATAGAAATCATGGTAATTTAAATTCTTTAAATACCTATGTGTTAAATAATTTAATTTTTAAACAATTAAAAGATGAATTAAACTTTCATATTAATAATTATTTTAATACTTTAATAAATCCAAAATATGATCCACAGTTGTACATAACTCAATCTTGGTTAAATTATACAAAAGAAAAAGAATTTCATCATATCCACTCGCATCATAATTCTATTGTTTCAGGTGTTCTCTACATTAATGCAGATAAAAACAACGATGAAATTGTTTTTTTAAAAAAAAATTTTAGTGAGATACATATAGAGAGAAAAAACGACAATCAATATAATGCTAATACATGTAACTTCACAGTTGAAACTGGTAATTTATTATTATTTCCATCTAGTTTAGAGCATTGGGTGTCTGCTAAAAAAGGAACTAACACTAGAATAAGTTTAGCTTTTAATACATTTATAAAAGGAAAAATAGGTGGAGAAAGTTTTTTAACAGAATTATTTTTATGAAAAAAAATAGAATTATTGTTGTAGGTGGTGGTAGCGCTGGATTAATAGCAGCGACTTATTTAAAAAAATATTGGGGAGAACATATTCAATTAACTTTAATTTACGATCATTCTAAACCAGGAATAGGAGTAGGAGAAAGTTTAACCCCTATTATTTATCAATATTTAAATTATATTGGTGTAACAAGAGATGATATAGTAAAAAATGTTCATGGGACAGTTAAATTAGGTTTAAAGTTTAAAAACTGGTTAAATGACGGTGATTATTTTTATCATAATTTTTTAGAATTTACTCCTAGTTATTATAATTATGCAGCGGGCTATGATATTATAAATAATATTTATGATAATGATTTTTCTTATGGAAATTATTATTTTGAAAATAATTTAATTCCGAAAGATCCTAATGCAACACAGTCTTTGCACTTTGATGCTGTTTTATTAAGTAAATATTTAGAAGAAAGATTTAAAAACGATTTAGAAATAATTGATGATGAAGTTGTTAAAGTTAATGTAACAAACAATAATGAAATTGATAATTTAATATTAAAAAATAAAGGAATTATAAAAGGAGATTTTTATATTGATGCTTCTGGATTTCAATCCGTATTGTTTAAAAATTTAAAAAACAATTGGGTAGATAGAAGTAAATGGCTTCCGTTAAATAAATGTATTCCGAATCCAGCTAAATATGATTTTATAGAACAACCGGTATACACAACATCTGAGGCTAGTGAACAAGGTTGGATATTACAAGTTCCTTTATCAAATAGATGGGGAGCAGGATATCTATATTGTTCTGATTTTATTACAGATGAAAAAGCATTTGAAAATTTCTCATTGTTTGTAGAAAAAACATATAATCAAAAATTAACAAACACAAGTAAAGTTTTAAGTTTTAAAAGTGGGTTTTGGGAAAATCAATGGGTAGGTAACTGTATTGCTGTTGGTCTTTCAAGTGGATTTTCGGAACCATTAGAAGCCACTAACATACATCATACAGTTATGCAGGTAATGAAATTTGCTCAATTGTATAATTTTAAATGTTATGAATTTGATAGAAGAAATTACAATAGATTAATGAAAGATACTTATGAAAATATATATTTATATTTAAGATTTTGTTACACCACAAATAGAACTGATTCTGAGTTTTGGAGATATATGACCAATAATGTTCCAGAAGAAGTAAAATATCTAGATGAAAAAATTAAAACTGATCTGCTTTCACAAGAATCTTTAAATGGAGAAGTTTTTAATTATGGTAATTTTACAAGGGTGGCTTATGGTTTAAAAAAAATAAAAGAAGAAAGTTATAAAAATTATTTAATTTATAGAAATGTTATGAATGTAGCTAAAACTGAATCAAATTATTACAAACAACAAAGGACTATTAATTTATCTATTGCTTTAAATCATAAAAAGTATATAACTACTATTATTAATAATAAATAAAGAAATGACTTTAAATCAAATTTTGTTTGCTTGTTTAAGCACGGTAATATTAATTTTTTTTGTTTATAAACATACAGGTTTTAAAGAAATTAAAGATTGTTATAGTATGTGGTTTACTAAAAAATATTGGACAAATTATAATACAGTTGAATTTATTAGTTGGATTGCAAAAGCTATTATAATTATTCCTGGGTTAATATTTAAAATATCACTATGGTGGTTATTTTTTTTAACACTATTAACTAGTTTGACTTTAATATGGGCATCAAATAAAAAATTATTACCTACACTAGTTGGTTTTAATACATTATGGGTTTGGTTATCTTGTATGGTTTTATCTCAACATTTAATAAAATAGATACATATTTCAACTTAATCAACTATAAGGTATAATGCCTTATGCCTTTAAAGAAGATACCATTAGCCCCTGGCTTTGATAAACAAGACACTGCATCCCAAGCGGAAGGTCGTTGGATAGATGGAGACTACGTTCGCTTTCGTTATTCTAATCCTGAAAAAATAGGGGGATGGCAACAATTATTACCTGAATTATTAGTAGGTTCTGCCAGAGAACAATTTATTTGGTCAGATCTTAAAGGAAACCGTTATGCAGCCATTGGCACAAATAAGTTATTAGTTATTTATTTTGAAGGTCAATATTATGACATTACACCATTAGATACTCCATTAACAAGCTGTACTTTTACATCTACTACTGGATCTGCAACAGTTACAGTTAATAAAGCAGGACATGATTTAGAAGTTGGAGACATTATTAAACTGACCTCTGTGTCTCTTCCTGGTGGAGGGGTTACTACTTATACAACTTCTGATTTTACAACTAATTTATTTGAAGTACAAACAACACCTAGTTCTGGTACTTTCACTATTACAATGCTTACAAACGAAGCTGGAACTGGAATGACAGCTCAAGGTTCTGCAACAACTAATCCTTATTATAATTTTGGTCCATTTGGTCAAACTTATGGATATGGTTATGGTACAGCTAACTGGGGTGGATTTAGTTCAACAGTTACTCAAAATCAATTAAATGGATCTATTGATAATTCTCAAGCAACTATTACAGTTGATTCCACAACTAATTTTCCAGCGTCAGGAACAATATTAATTGATTCTGAATTAATAACTTATGTTAGTAAAAACTCTACTCAATTTTTAACATGTGTTAGAGGAACTAATGGAACAACTGCTGCTTCTCATAACGATAATACAAAAGTTTATGACGCTGCAACATTTGTAGGATGGGGACAATCTTCTTCAGTTCAAACTCCTATTCGATTAGATCCTGCATCTTGGTCGTTAGATAATTTTGGAGAAATATTAATTGCTACAATGCATAATGGTCCTACATTTATTTGGGATCCTACAAATACTGGTCTTGGAGGAAGAGCAACAATTAATACTAATATGCCTATTAAATCTGTAATGACTATTGTTTCAGACAGAGATAGACATGTAATTCATTTAGGAACGTGTACTACAATTAATAATGGTGCAACTCAAGATAAAATGTTTATTCGTTTTTCTGATCAAGAAGATTATGATGTTTATCAACCTACATCAACGAACACCGCTGGAACATTTAGACTAGATGATGGAACTAAAATTATAGGAGCTGTTAAAGCTAAAGATTATATATTAATTCTTACAGATAGTGCTGCATACACTATGCAATTTGTTGGTCCTCCTTATACTTTTACTATTAGAAAAGTAGGATCTAATTGTGGTTGTTTAGGTCAACATGCAATAGTATTTGCACAAGGTGCTGTATGGTGGATGGGCGATTCTGGCGGATTCTTTGTTTATGACGGTACGGTAACTTCTGTTCCAAGTTTGGTAGAAGATTATGTATTTACAACTACTGGATCTGAAAATCCTGGTCTTAATTATAATGCAGATGAAATAACTTATGCTTGTCATAATAGTTTATTTACAGAAGTAACTTGGTTTTATGCAGATGATTCATCTTCTAATATTAATAGATATGTAACTTATAACTATGGTGAAAAAGTTTGGACAACAGGAACTATGGCAAGAACTACTTATGCAGATGCAAGTGTTTATGATTTACCTCATGCAACTAAATATGATCCCAACATTACTCCAACATTCCCTGTAGTCAATGGCGTGTCTTCAGGAGCAACTTATTACTATGAACATGAAATTGGAGTAAATGAAGTAGATTCATTAGGAGCTAAAACTGCAATACCTGCATACATTAGATCAGGGGATTTTGATTTAGATGTAGATGGAGATGGCCAGTATTTCCTAAAACTTAATAGATTTATACCTGACTTTAAAAATTTAGAAGGTAATGTAAAGGTCACTTTATTTTTAAGAAGCTATCCTGCCGACACAACAACGGCCAAAGGACAAACAACGATTGGTCCTTTTACTATAAATTCTGATACAGATAAAATAGATACTAGAGGAAGAGCAAGATTAGCTAGTATTAAAATAGAAAATGATGCTATAGATGAGACTTGGCGTTATGGAATATTTAGAGTAGACATACAACCAGATGGAAGAAGATAATGGCTAAAATAGATTTTTACGTACCAGAACCTAAACCAGAATATAATATAGATGTTCAAAGACAAATTATACAAGCTATTGATACTTTAAAGAGTCAGTTGAATACAAGCTTTCTAGAAGAACAAGTACAAGAGACACAAAGATTTACTTGGTTTAACATGAGGTTTGGCTGCTAATGTCTTGTGAAAATATAAATACTACAACTCAACCTATTAGTATCGGCGGTAATAACGTTGATGCATTCGGAAGATTAAGAGTTTCTAATCCTTTAACTATCTTTGACAGTAAGAATATAATGTCACAGAACACTTTATTTAATGCAACTACTGCAAGTGGTGGAAGTGTTACTTATACAGCTAATAAATCTACAGTTAATTTAAATGTAACAGAAGCAGCAAGTTCTAAAACAGTAAGACAGTCTAATA
>Ga0164293_10002657_pt1 | contig 15155 bp, 13 predicted proteins | sample GEODES118metaG_FD_111487 | JGI IMG/M metagenome (GOLD analysis project Ga0164293, IMG submission 111487) | Eutrophic lake water microbial communities from Lake Mendota, Wisconsin, USA - GEODES118 metaG | ecosystem: Environmental > Aquatic > Freshwater > Lake | place: USA: Lake Mendota...
ATACGGAAGAGATAATCGCTGAAAGCATCTAAGCGAGAAACTCACCTCAAAACTAGTTCTTCCTATAGAGCCGTCGTAGACTACGACGTTGATAGGACGGGTGTGGAAGCGTGGTAACACGTTTAGCTTACCGTTACTAATAGCTCAATTGGCTTGATTTATGCACTGAAAAAATTTTTTAGATACAAATTACAATGTTAAGCAAAACAATTATCGTTCAAGTTAATTCAAAATTAAAATATTAATACCGTTTATTATAAAGTCAAAGATTTTATAAAAATTAAGGATAAAAAAGTAAAAATGGATATCAGAAGCAATACGCAAATTAAAAAAACATCTAAGATGAAAAAGATTATTTTTGTTACAGCAACAAGAGCAGATTATGGAAAATTGAAAAGTATAATTTTATCAATTCAAAAACTTAAAAAATTTAATGTTCATGTTTTTGTAACAGGTATGCACAATCTTTCTGCCTACGGAAATACTTTTTATGAGATTAAGAATGACAAAGTACATAATATAAAAAAATTTCACAATCAGATTTTGGGAGAAAATAGTAGTAAAATTTTTTCCAAGACAGTTTTAGGTTTTTCAAAATATGTAAATAAAATAAATCCAGATTTAGTTTTTATTCATGGAGATAGAATTGAACCTTTGGCATGTGCCGTCGTTTGTTGTTTAAATAATATTAAACTTGCTCATTTTGAAGGAGGAGAGTTATCGGGTACAATTGATGAGATTCTTAGACATTCAATTTCAAAGTTATCCAGTATTCATTTTGTTACTAACTCTATTGCAAAAAAAAGACTTATACAAATGGGGGAGTTATCTAATAGTATTTTTATCACAGGGTCACCAGATGTTGATTTAATCTTATCAAATAATTTGCCATCTTTATATGATGTAAAAAAAAAATATGACATTGTTTTTAAATCTTATGCAATTGCCTTATTTCACCCCGTAACAACAGATATTAAAAATTTAAAAAAATATACATCAAATTTTATAAGATCTTTAAAACTCAGTAAAGAAAATGTAGTTTTAATCTTTCCTAACAATGATTTAGGTTCTGAAGTTATAATAAAAGAATATAAAAAAATTAGAAATAATAATATTAAAATTTTTCCGTCTTTGCGTTTTGAATATTATTTGACGCTACTTAAAAATTGTAAATTTATAATAGGCAATTCTAGTTCGGGAATTATGGAAGCGCCATATTATGGAGTTCCTACAATCAATATAGGTGATAGACAAAATAATAGAGCAAACTTAGAATCTATTACCAATTGTAGTTACGAAAGCAGCAAGATATTGAGAGCTATAAAAAAATTTTCAGTAACAAAAAAATTTACTACATCAAGCTTTTTTGGTGATGGCAGAAGCGCTGCGAAATTACTTAAAATTTTAAAATCTAAGAAAATTTGGAAAATAAATAGTCAAAAGCAGTTTAGGGACATTCCTAGTTTTTAAAATAAAAAAAATACTCACTTTTGTTTTGGCAAGAAAAGCATCACACTGTCTAAAAAATAAAAATAATCTTAAGCTATATAATAAGTCTTTAATGCAGTGGACATTTGATAAATTACATCGTTAATTTATTTTTGAATATTTTAAAAATTTTTTGTTATTTTCTTTATATTTCTTAGTAATTAATAGTGGAAGCGTAGTAACACGTTTAGCTTACCGTTACTAATAGCTCAATTGGCTTGATTTATGCACTGAAAAAATTTTTTAGATACAAATTACAATGTTAATAAATGAAAAAATTACTAAAATAATTTTTAGTTCAAAATATTTATCTAAAAATTAATAATTTACTTTTAATATTTTGATATAGAAATTTTTTAAATTTTTATTATTAAATAAAAAAATCTTTTTTTGGCAATGGTTTTTCATTAATATATTTTTTATTTTCAATTAATTTTATTATATTTTCAACTTCATGATTTGTTTCATGCCTTATACAATGAAGGTTTGCACAATCAATACTAGGATTTAACTTTTTCATAACCTGTTTCCTTTTATCTCCATTCCACATTTCTTTTAGACTTTCAAATCTTAAGTCTCCAATTTTTTTTGAATTTTCACCTCTAAAATAAGGGCATACATAACAACCGGAAGGAGTGATTAGTGTTCTTAATTCAGCACTCCTGCATTTAGTATAAGTTTTTTTTTGATTTCCAATTTTTTCTCTTTTCAAAGATGACTCGAGCATTACAGACTCTAGTATTCTAAAATTTTGGTCTTCCAATTTTTTTGCCATTTCCAATTGAATAGTTGCCATTTGCATATCTTTTTCGTCATGAAGAACAAGTTGATGAAAATCATCATAGCTTGGCTTAAGTTCAAAATAGTCACATCCTATATTTTTAGCTAATTTGGCAGCAATATAAATTTCATGAACATTTGTATGTTCGATTAGACCAATATTTGACCCTGCTGGATTTTGAATAAGACCGTCCTGCTTTGTACGAATTAAAAAAGAGTAACCTAAGATTCCTTTCTTTATCATTGCTAATTCTTTCATATTTTCAATAACAATATCAAACTTTGATTTTCCTGTTTTGGTGGGTCTTAAATTTTTAAACATATTAGTCGTCCCAGAATCCATCGAAACTCTTGTCCATGAAACATATTCAGCAATGATTTTTAAATGCTTTTTCATTAACGTTCCATTTGTTGTTAAACCAACTTGAATGTTATTTTTTCCTAATTTTTCAATTAATTCAATTGTTCCAGGATGAGCCAAAGGCTCTCCGCCTCCTATTAATATTACAGCAGCAACATTATTTTTAATTATATCGTCTGTTATCTCTTTTATTTTTTCTATTGAAAAACCACGATCTAAGGGATTTTTTTGATTAAGTAAATCGCCACTAATACAACCCGGACATGCCAGATCGCACACAGTTGTAGGATCAAGTTCAATAACAAAAGGCGCATCATTCTTTTCTAAATTACTTTTAATTTTATCCAAAACTTTTTTTTGATACAATTTTGATGTTAATAACATTCTAGTCATATTCTTCATTTATCATTATACTAGAAATTGTAAATTAAATTAGCAAAATTATGTAAAATTGTAACGAAATACTAAATAAAAGAAATTAATATATAATAATGTAGATTTAAAATGAAAAAAAATTTTTTTTTAGACTTATTCTTAAACAATTTAGAGAGAGTTTGTATAACCGCAGAAAATAAGCAAATTAAATTTAAACGTTTATTATCTTTTATATTTCAAATTAATAAATTTTTAATAAAAAATAATTTAGAAAATGAAAAAATAATTATTCAATTAAATAATAGATTTCATACATTAATATTTTATTTAGCAGCTATCTTTTCTAAGACTACCATATGTCCGTTGGATCCAAAATTGCCAATGTACAGAGTAAATATAATTAAGAAGAACATAAATGCAAAAAAGATTATAAAAAAAATATCTTTAAAAGATTATGATTTTTTTGAAACACATTCTCTAAATTTAGAGAATCATAAATTTTTAATAACTTTTTCATCTGGAACATCCGGAGATCCAAAAGGTATTATTCATAGTTCGTGCAGTGTGCTTGGCTCGGCACATTCATACAGTAAATTAGCTAAATATTCTAAAGAAACAAGAATCCTTCATTGTTTGCCAGAATTTTATATGGCGGGTATTGTAAATACATTTATTTCCTGTTTTTTTAGTTTAAGTCAGATTTTTATTACAAGTAGCTTTGATAAAAAAAGTGTTTTTAGTATTTGGTCAGATATTTTTCGTCATAAAATAAATTTAATTTATTTAGTCCCATCGATTTATTCTATTATTACAAATTTCGCTCATCCAAAAGCTGCAAATATAATAAAAAAAAATAAAATAAAATTTTTATCAACTTCAAACTTTCTATATCCAAGCATAAGAAAATATTTTTATAAAAAATTTAACACAAAAATAAAATCATGTTACGGTATTACAGAATTGGGTGGACCACTAACAAATGAGATAAATGCAAATTTGCAAAACGACTCTGTAGGCAAGTTAATCAAAGGATGCAAAATCAAAATTAAAGAAATAAATAAAAAAAATTTTATATTTATAAAAAGTGATTATATGTGTGAATCGCTGCTGATCGCAGGAAAAGAAAAAAAAATACAACTAGATAAAGATGGCTATTATAATTCTATGGATACAGGATATATTCAAAATAATAATATTTTTTTAACAGGTAGAGAAAAAGATATTCTAAAAAAAGGTGGTGAATTTGTTTATCTTAAGGATATTGAAAATATAATTATAAATCTTCGTTTTGTTAAGGAAGTAGCCGCTGTAGGTGTAAGAGATGATTTGACGGATGAAAAACTATATTTATACGTCGTTTTAAATTTAAAAAAAATAAATAAAATGATTATTTATAAAATATTAAGTGTTATTGAAAAAAAAATGTACAAGACAGAAAAACCTAGTAAATTAATCTTTTTGAAAAAGATGCCTAAAACTGCATCTGGAAAAATTATTAAAAAAAAGCTTATTGAAACCTATGCCAGTAATAAAATTAGAGAAGTTATTTTATAATAACAAATGGAATAAACCAGTTAGTAAAAAAGTTTATAAAAATAACAATCCTATTAATTTGAGAGTTCTTTTGTCTAATTCTAATAAAAAAGATGTTGAAAATTGTGTTTATTCTGCACTTGGGGCAGAAAAAAAATTTAAAAATTTCTCTAATTTAAAAAAATCTGAAATTTTTAAAAAAATTTCGGAAAAAATTATAATTAATGCTAATGAACTTGCTCAAAGAGAAAGCAATGAGTTAGGAAAAGATTTTAATAGTGCAAAAAAAGAAATAATTGCTTGTGCTAAATTATGGAAGCATGCAAGCATAATTGTAAAAAAAAAAAATTTTAAACTTATTAAAAAAAATAAAATAAAATTATACGAATTTAGAGAGCCTGTAGGGATCGTAGCATTAATTTTACCATGGAATTTTCCTATGATCGTAATGTCAGAAAGATTGCCATATATATTAGCCGCTGGTAATAGCGTTTTGATCAAACCTAGTGAAAACGGGTGTTTATCTATAGATTATTTTATCAGAATGATTGTAAATCTAGGACTGCCTAAAGGGGTTATTAATTATTTGACTGGAGACATTACGACCGGCAAACATATTGTTAATAATAAAAATATTTCAATGATTTCTTTTACCGGTTCTACCGAAGTAGGAAAAGAAATATACAGCAAAGCCTCAAAAACTATAAAAAGATTAAGTTTAGAGCTAGGAGGAAAAAATCCCATGATTGTTTTTATTGATGCAAACTTAAAACTAGCTTCTAAAGAGGTAATTTATTCGTTTATTCATAATGCTGGACAGTGTTGTGTATCTGGGTCAAAATTATTTATTGAAGAAAAAATAGCAAAAAAATTTTTAGATATTATAAAGATCAGTTTAGATAAAATTCATATATTTCAAAATACCACAACAACTAAGCAATATAATAAAATTAAAAAAATAATTTTAAAAGCACTAAAAAACAAAATTCCAACAATCTATAAAAAAAAAAAATTATTTGATGATGAAAAAAGAATTATTTATCCAATTATTTTTCAACCACGTAAAAAAGTAGATTATCTCGAAAAAGAAATTTTTGGTCCAATACTGCTAGTGAGAAAATTTAAAAAGAAAAAAGAGCTTATAAAATTTATAAATGATACAAATTATGGTCTCTCTGCGTTAATTTGGACTAAAAATAAAAGAAAAGCCATGGAGATAGCTTCAAATATAAATTTTGGAAGAATTTGGATTAATGGAAATATATCTCAAAATTATCCTGAGCTATCTATTGGCGGATATAAGGAGTCGGGCATGAATAGGGAAACAGGAGATTCTGGGATAAAAACATATTCAGAAATTAAATCAATAATAGTCAACTAGTGGAAAACTCGATTAAACAAAACATAATTTTTTGGTTTTTAAAAAAGGGAGTTAAATTAAGCGAAAAAACAGATTTATTTTCCTCCAATTTAATTGATTCATTTGGTTTTATAGAACTTTTATTATACCTAGAAAAAAAATATAAAATTAAATTGAATCATAAGAATATTTTTTTAAAAAAAAAACTCTTATTAACAGATTTAGTTTTAGCAATTAGAAATTGTGAAAATAAAAATATTAAAAAAAAATAATTTAAAGTCATTTTTTCGATATTTAAATTTATATTACAAAAAAAATCATATATTATCAAAATCGAAAAAGCTTTTTGATTGGCAATATTTATCTAATAAAAATTATAATTTTTATTATTTGTTGAAAAAAAATAAAATAAAATCTATTCATGGTATTATTCCAACAAGTCATTTTGATAAAAATATTATAAATAATACACTTTTTTTATCTGTATGGAGTTCATCAGGAATTGCTACGGGGGCAAAATTACTTTTTTTTTTAGTTAAAAAGCTTAATTTTAAATTAATAGTTGGATTGGGAAGTAGTAGCCAGTCATTTAGTTTTCAAAAGTTAGCTGGTTTTAAATGCGGATATTTAAATCATTTTTTTTTAACATCTAACAAGTCAAAGAAAAAATTAATTTCACCTAATAATTTTTCTAACTATAAAACAATAAAAAAAAAAAATAATTATAAAGAACTTAAATATGAAGAAGATATACTAAAATTAAATTCAAAAATTTTTACATATCAAGAACCAAAAAAGACTTCTGTTTATCTTATAAATAGATATCTTAAGCATCCATTTTATAAATATAATATTTATTTAGTAGAAAAGAAAAATAAATCACCATCAGTTTTTATTTTTAGACTTTGTAAATATAAAAATTCATCAGCAATTAGAATAGTTGATTTTATTGGGCCAAACTATATGTTTAGCGAGGGTAAATATCTTTTTGATTTTTTATTAAAAAAAAATTCTTCAGATTTTATAGATATTTATAGTTTTGGCATTCCAACAAGTTATTTTCGAAATTCAAATTTAGAAAATATAAATAAATATAAAAAAAATAATTTAATTATTCCCTATTATTTTGAGCCATATATAAACAAAAATTTTGAAATGGCATTCGCATATAAAGTCCAAAAAAAATTATTTAAACCTATACGTTTTTTTAAAGGAGATTCCGATATGGATAGACCAAATAGGCTGTAACCAAATTGTTATAAAGACTTAAATCTAATTACTCTTTTTAAATTAAAAATTTGTTAGTATAAATAAAAAAAACTTATTTATTCTAATTTGAAAATGAAAGCTTTATTCACTTATACCATAAAATTTAATTTATGAACAATATTAATATTATTATGTATCATTATGTTCGACCAATTAAAAACTCTGCTTATCCAAAAATTAAAGGTTTGGAGTTAGCGGGATTTGAACGGCAGCTTGATTTTCTTTCATCTAAATATTATTTCGTTACAGCTGAAGATGTAATAGATGCCATAAGTTTAAAAAAAAAATTACCACCTAATTCTTGTTGGCTAACATTTGATGATGGATATAAGGATCACTATTCTTATGTATTGCCTCTACTAATTAAAAGAAAAATTCAAGGTAGTTTTTTTGTACCAGCCAAACCAATCATCGAACGCGTAATGTTGGATTTTAATAGTCTTCATTTTATATTGGCATCATCAGATAATATAAATAATTTGGTACTAGATTTAAATGTTAGGTGTAGAAATTTTGGATACACTGGTGAGGATCTCAGAAAACTATGGAAAAAATATGCGGTGCCATCCAGGTATGATCCTAAGGAAGTAATATATTTTAAAAGACTTCTGCAACACGTCTTGCCCATAGATATTCGTAATAAGATTACAGCGTCTATGTTTTTAAAATATGTTGGACTAAACCAGTCAGCCTTTGCTGAACAGCTATATATGTCTGAAGCGGAAGTAAAAGAATTAGTAAACTTTGGTATGTATGTAGGAAATCACAGTTATGGACACCCACATTTAAATAAAGAAGATAAAATTTCTCAAAAGCTTGAAATAGATTTGTCCATTAGATTTCTAAAGTCAATCGGTGCAAAGACTAAAGATTGGATTATGTGTTATCCTTATGGTAGTTATGATCATAATACTATAGATATTTTACAAGAACTTAAGTGTTTAGCTGCTTTAACAACAGAGGTTGGTAAAGCCAATCTTAACATTCATCATCCTCTCAAACTTCCACGTTTCGACACAAATGATTTTATTCAATAAGTCTTGTCATAATTTATTCAAAATATAAAAGAAGTGAAAATAAGCTTAAAAATATTTTTATGAGTAGAAAATATAAATATTTTCGCAATTTTTATTAAATATGTATTTAACTAGTTAATTATATGATTATACATAATACTTTATGAAAAAATTATTTTTAATACCCGCAAAAAAAAATTCCCAAGGAATTAAGAATAAAAATTTATTAAAGATTAATGGAAAAAGTTTAGTTGAAAGAACATTGAAAGAATGTTTTTCCTCAAAAATAACCAAACTAATTTATGTTTCTTCTGATAGCGAAGATATCTTAAATCTTTCAAAAAAATATAACGCAATTCCTATAAAAAGACCAAAAAAATTTTGTACTAATAAGGCAAGTATTAATTCTGTTATTTTACATTTTATTTCAGTTCTGCCAGTTAGTTTAATTAAACTTAACCCATGGATATTTTTTTTACAGCCAACTTCTCCTTTAAGAAAAAAAAAGCACTTAATTGAAGTATCTAGATTGTTAAAAAAAAATAAATCAGTAATTAGCGTTTACGAAACCGAGAATAATTTATTTAAGGGATTATATAAAAAAGGCAGATATCTTTTTCCGTTGGTTAAAGAAAAATTTTTGTCAGCAAATAGACAAGAGCTAAAAAAAACATTTTACCCTAATGGAGCTATTTCTGTCTTTAAAGTAAAAGAATTTCTCAAAAAGAAAAAAGTACCAATAACAAAATCAATACCTTATATTATGAATCGCGTAGATAGTTTAGATATTGATAACTTATCTGATTTAGAAATTTTAAAAAAACTAGAGAAGTAATTATGAAAAGTTTTAAAATAGGAAATATTTTAATAGGAGAAAAATATAATCCTATTGTTATACCTGAGATAGGAATTAATCATAAAGGTGATGTTAATTTAGCAATTTATATGGTCGACAAAGCTATAAAAGCCGGAGCCGAAATCATAAAACATCAGACACATATAGTGGATGACGAAATGTCTTATGAAGCAAAAAAAATAAAACCAGCAAATGCAGCTATACCAATTTATGATTTAATCAAAAAAAGTTCTTTGAATGAAAAAGATGAAAAAAAACTCATGAATTATATTCTTGGTCGTAAAAAAATATTCATAAGCACTCCATTTTCTAGAAAAGCCGCGCAAAGACTAGCGAATTTTGGCGTTCCTGCTTTTAAAATTGGATCAGGCGAATGTAATAACTACCCTTTAGTTGAGTATATTGCAAAATTCAAAAAACCTATAATTCTTAGCACAGGAATGAACTCTATAGATACAATTAGACCTAGCGTTAAAATTTTTAGAAAATATAAAATTCCTTATGCATTGTTGCATTGTACAAATATATATCCAACACCAGCAAGATTAGTGCGTATAAATTGTATAACTTTATTAAAAGAGAATTTTCCTGATGCTGTAGTAGGTTTGTCAGATCATACTGAAAGTATTTATACTTCAATAGCATCTATTGCCTTAGGAGCCTCAATAATTGAAAAACATTTTACTGACTCAAAAAAAAGGAAAGGACCAGACATTTCCTCTTCGATGGACTCTTCGGAACTTAAGGAATTGGTAAAAGCTACTAAAGATGTCTATCTTTCAAGAGGTAATACAAAAAAATCTATACCGGAGGAAAGAAAAACAATTAATTTTGCTTTTGCATCAATTGCCGCCACTAAAGATATTCTTAAAGGCGAAACTTTCAATTCAAAAAATATATTTCCTTTAAGACCCTATAGCGGCTATTTTAAAGTCAAAGATTATCAAAAATTAATTGGAAAAAAATCTAAGAATAACATCAAAAAAGGTTTTCAACTAAAAAAAAATGATGTCTAGAAGAAAAATTTTAATAATTACCGAAAGAAGAGCGGATTAAAGTAGATTTAAACCCATTTTAAAATTAATAAAAAAGTCAAAATCTTTAGATTACATTTTAGTTGTAACAGGAACTCATCTTTTAAAAACACATGGATTAACAGTAGATGAGATTAAAAAAGATCAATTTAGAATTGATTATAAGATAAAAAGTTTTTTTTCTTCAAACATCGATGATGGAGAAAGAATAGTTGTTGCAATTGGGAATGTCTTAAAAAAAATTTCTTCAATAATTAAAAAATCCAAACCTGATATTATTTTAACAGGCTTCGATATAGGAGCAAATTTTGCTTTGACTGTTCAAAACTAGTTCTTCCTATTGAGTGTCGTCGCAGGCTGCGATGTTGATAGGACGGGTGTGGAAGCGTGGTAACACGTTAAGCTTACCGTTACTAATAGCTCAATTGGCTTGATTTATGCACTGAAAAAATTTTCATTGATACAAATAACAATGTTAAAAATTTAGTTTCTTAAATTTTAAATATAGAATTTCTATTTTTTTAATTAAATTCAAAAAAAATTTTTCGAAGAAAACTTTTTAGAATCATGATTACTTATTGTGCAAAACTTATGATTTTTTAAGATATTAAATAGCTTAATTAAACCAAGGCTTATTATCATTTATTAATCTTTCAAAATTTTTTTCTGACAAAGAGGATATATGAAAAAGATTTTCACCACAAATTTTACCCCCTATTCTTAATATTAAGATCTTAGACTTTCTTAAAAATTTATGTTTTACGTTGGGTTTTAAATAAATGGAATCACCAGGAGAGAATTTTTGTTTTATTTTTTCTATTTCTAGAACGCAATCAGTTTCTCCAATATTATATAAGTATTGATGTGTTGGCACCTCAAGTAAAGTTTCATGATCTTCTTCACGGATTACAGTTAATTCTAAAGCCTTTGAACAAGGAAGTTGATTTACATTTGTTAGCTCTACAAATTTATATATGCGATTTTCCTCCGAAGGGTAGTCCCATGCTAAACTTTTTTCATACCTTCCAATCTTAACTGAAGTAAATTTTTTATTAGGAATAAGATCTTTTAAGTTTATATTGAGTGCCGAAGCTATTTTTTCTATATCTTCTAATGAAGGCATTGAATTTGTATTATAAATTTTTTTTAAATTTATGTTGTTTATTTTTTCAAAATTTTCTTCAGTTAAAGAAGATAGATTTAAAAAGTATTGTAGATTTTTTTTAAATCCATCGATTTCATTATTATAATTAATCAAATATTTTTTGGCGAGTTCATTCCCTAGAACAGACAGTTCATTCAGGACTTCATTGTCTACCTTGTCGGTGTATGTAAGAGCTAAAATTAAACCTAATTTATTTTCTTTATTTTTTCTTGTTGTAAAACTATGCGGTGTATAAGGCGATATATACATTGAATCTCCAGTATTCATTTCCTCTAATTTTTTTTTACCATTTTCATCAATATAATAAAAATTAACCGAGCCAACAAAATATGTGAATTGATGCAAGAAGTGGCCATTGTTAAATATAACATTCGGATTGTCGGGACTGCTATCATTTACTATAACTAATTCTTCTATCCATTCTGGTCTAAACGGAGAAATTTTACTCATCACAGTATCCTTATATTTATAATAAGGTTTATTTTTTCTTTGCATAACCCTTATAGTTTTATCAGATTCTGCTTTAGTAAATATTTTATAATTATTTATTGTATCATCTTCGATTCCAAAGAAGTCATTGAGATTTATAGGCCAAATTTTAGTGGCCTTTTTTAGCAGTCTAAAATCTGGATCTACTTCCCCATTCAATATTTTATTTATTTCCTCAATAGATATATTGAGATCTTTAGCAGCATCTTCTGGACGTCTTTTTAAATCATTGAGTATTTTTCTAAATTTTAGTGCAAATAAGTCTTTAACCATTATTAATTGATTGTTAAATTATTAAATTATTAAATATATTTATTTGAAAGACTATGAGTAATAAAAGTTTTTTTCAATTCTCTAGACCCTATGTATTTGTACCAATGGCAATTGACTTTCTTCATCATGGACATATTAATATTCTAATTAAAGCAAAGAAATATGGCAATGTTATAGTCGGGCTAATGACTGACAATGGAATAAGATCTTACAAAGGAAAAAAACCAATGATTTCTTATAAAAATAGATTAAAAATTTTGAAACATATTAATTTAATAAGCTATGTATTGCCTTTGCCAGGACTAAAATATGTAGATTTTGCTAAAAAATTTAAATTTGATTTTTTTGCACATGGTAGTGATTGGAAAACAAATGTACAGTCCGATCAAAGAAAAAAATTAAAAAAAATTATGAAAAGCTGGAGTGGAAAAGTTATTGATATTCCCTATACAGCAAACATTTCCTCGTCAAAAATTAAAAAATTATTAAAATAATATTTAGTTATAAAATGAAAAAAATTGTATACGTGCCTTTGGCAGCTGACATTTTGCATGAAGGTCATTTAAATATACTAAGAATCGCCTCTGGCTATGGTAAAGTAATTGTAGGATTGTTAACAGATGCGGCTATTATTCAATATAAAAATTTACCATTTTTTGATTACGATCAAAGATTTAAAATAGTTTCTAATTTAAAATTTGTAGACAAAGTTGTTCCCCAGGATAGCTGGAATTATAAAGAAATATTAAATTCGATTAAGCCTAATTTTTTTGTTCATGGTGATGACTGGAAGGTAGGTGTTCAGTCAAAAATAAGATTAGAAGTTATAAGAGAATTAAAGAAATGGAACGGAAAATTAATAGAACCAAAATATTTTAAAAATATTTCAAAAAATTATCAAAAAAAAATTTTGCAAATGGGTATAACACCAGATCAAAGAAAATTAAAATTAAAAAGATTATTAAAAGTTAGAAAAATTATAAGAATTATAGAATCCCATAGCGCTTTGTCGTCTATGATCATTGAGAATGTTAATGTTAATAAAAATGGAAAGTCATTAGAGTTTGATGGTATATGGTCATCAAGTTTGACAGACTCTACTCTTAGAGGAAAGCCGGATAACCAATCAGTTGATTATTCTCAAAGAATTAATTCTTTGAATGATACAATAGATACTTCTATGAAGCCTATAATTTTTGATGGGGATAACGGTGGTAGATTAGAGCACTTAATTTATCTAGTTAAAAATTTAGAAAAAATTGGGGTATCGGCTTTGGTATTAGAGGATAAAAAGGGACTAAAGATTAATTCGCTTTTTCAGGATCAGTCAAAGTCTTTGCAAGAAAACATAATAGAATTTTCAAAAAAAATTAAAGTAGCTATTAATTCAAGATTATCAAAGGATTTTATGATTATAGCTAGAATTGAAAGTTTAATTTTAGGAAAATCTATAAAAGATGCGCTACAAAGAGCTGAGAAATATTCAATAGCCGGAGCAGATGCTATTTTAATTCATAGCAAAGAAAAAAATCCAAAAGAAATATTTCAATTTGCCAAGCTATTTAAAAAAAGCAAATTTTATAAACCAATGATAGCAATACCCTCTACATATTCTAAGACTTATGAAAAAGAATTAATAAAACATGATTTTAAAATTGTAATTTATGCTAATCATTTGTTGAGAGCGTCATATAAGGCAATGCATGAAGCAGCAAAAAATATATTAATTAATCAAAGAGCCTTTGAAGTTGAAAAGAATATCACACCAATCAATGAAATAATTTCGTTAATCAAATCATGATTGATGCAAATCATTTATTTCTTTTTTTAAAAAAAAATAAAATTAATTTTTTTACTGGTGTTCCTGATAGCCTATTAAAAAATTTTAGCTATGTCCTGGATTTACATAAAAAAAAAATAACCAATATAATTACAGCTAACGAAGGAACCGCCATAGCATTGGCTGCCGGCAATTATCTCTCGAGCCAAAAACCTGCATTGGTTTATATGCAGAATTCCGGATTAGGAAATGCAATAAATCCATTGATATCCATATGTCATCCCAAAGTTTATTCAATTCCAATGATATTAATGATTGGATGGAGAGGAAGCCCTACACAAAATGACGAGCCTCAACATCAATTAAAAGGAAAAATTACACCTTCAATTTTAAAATTATTGAATATAAAATTTTTAGTATTAAACGATTTAAAAGATCTAAAAAAAATTAAAAGTTTAATTAGTTATTCAAAATATAAAAAAAGACCAGTTGCTTTCCTTCTTAAGAATAATATTTTGCATTTAAAAAATTTTTCTAAAAAAAATATTGAATCAAAAAAATATTTAAGTAGAGAAATAGTAATAAATGAATTGCTTAGTAAAATTAAAAAGAATACAAGATTAATATCGACTACAGGATATACTTCTAGAGAATTGTTCCAAATTAGAAAAAATAAAAAATATAAAAATGGAAAAGATTTTTATATGGTAGGGGGAATGGGTCATTCATCCATGGTATCTCTAGGCTATTCTTTGAATTCTAAAAATCAGGTTATATGTTTGGATGGGGATGGCTCTTTAATAATGCATATGGGCTCATTAATTTCAACAGGGTTAAAATCTAAATCTAATTTTAAGCACATTTTATTAAATAACGGATCTCATGAATCTGTCGGAGACCAAAAAATTGATACATTTAAAGTTAATTTCAAAAATATCTCTAAAGGTTTTGGTTATAAAAATTATTATTTAGCAAAAAATAACTTATCATTTAATAAAAATTTGAAATATTTCTTAAAATCTAATGGACCAAGTTTTTTTGAAGTTCGTATTAGATCAGAATCTATAAAAAACCTTTCTAGGCCTACAGATCTTATAAAAATTAAAAACAATTTTATTAAATAGTTAATAAACGAAAAATGAAGCATGTTGTAGAAAATAAATTGAATTGGTTTTTGGAAAAGAGAAAAACCAAAAATATTTTAATAATTACTGGTCAAAATTCTTTTAATTTTTCAGGATTTAAAAAATTAGCAATTTATAAAAAATTTAAATCTATGGTGACTATTTTTTATAAAAAGAGTGAAATTCCAGATATTCATGAGTTAGAATATTTAATAAAGAAAATAAATGTTATTAAGCCTGATTTAATAATAG
>Ga0164293_10002660_pt1 | contig 15149 bp, 11 predicted proteins | sample GEODES118metaG_FD_111487 | JGI IMG/M metagenome (GOLD analysis project Ga0164293, IMG submission 111487) | Eutrophic lake water microbial communities from Lake Mendota, Wisconsin, USA - GEODES118 metaG | ecosystem: Environmental > Aquatic > Freshwater > Lake | place: USA: Lake Mendota...
AGCTGGGTGGCCACCAAGGCCCGGCGCAGCCGCCGTTGCAGCCGGGCCACCGCCGAGGCACCGGGGGCACCGTCTTCGGCGAGCAGCTGCACCCGCGTAGGGCGCAACCGGATCAGGGCGAATTCCGACGCGGCAAAAAATGCAACCAAACCCAGCAAAATCACCAGAGAGGCGAGAGCAAGCATGGGCATCGGAAGCAACTGTGGTCTTAGCGCACGGAACGCACAGCGTCCAAGGTCTGGTTGACGCGGCTGAACAACATCTGCAGAATAGTTCTCTTCTCCAACTTGATCTGTGCCTGCAACGCCATACCGGGTTGCAGATCAAACTGTTGCCCCCTCGCCTCAAGCACTTGCCGTTTGAGATTAAGTTTCACCGGGAAATTGGGATAATTGTATTCAGGCGAAGGTGGCAGGGCATCCTCACTAATCATGGCCACCGTTGCCGGCAGCATTCCGTAACGAGATCGGTCGTAGGCCGTGAACGCAACATCAGCAGATTGGCCCACACGGATGAACGCGAGCTCTTGATTGGGCGCAAAAACCTGGGCCTGAAGAACATCGGCTGGAACCAACTTCAGCAGTGGCGAGGCGCCGTTCACAACTTGACCCGTTTGCGCTTGCAGATTAATCACCGTGCCCGTTACAGGGGCTCGCAGGGTGACCAGATTAAGCTTGGAGCGGGCATCCACCAACCGGGCTCGCAACTCAGCCTGGCTGCGTTGGGATTGAAAGCGAACTTTGGCCAATTCACGCCGTGCTTCCGCCAACTGGCGGCGTGTGTTCTCCAACTCACGCTCCTTCTCAGCCACTTGCATGAAGGGGGCTCCCCCTTGCAGAGCGAGGCGCTTGAGGGGTTCCAGAATGCGGCGATCAATCGCCTCCTGCCGCTTCAACCCGGAGACCCGCTCCTCAATTTGTGCCAGTTCAGAGGCCAAACGATCACTCTCCGCTGAAACCTGGCGGGTGAGCTCCGTGACATCACTGCGCTGCACCCGTGGATCCAACACCACCAAGGGTTGACCCGAGCGCACACGATCGCCCTCCTTCACCAACACCTGGGTCACAACCCCTGGATTCGATGTGGTGAGGGATTGGGTGCTGCGGCGGGTGACCAATTTGCCTGGAAGGGAAACAATTTGATCCACCTCCACCACCGCGGAAGCCACAACGGCGGTCAGCGTGATGCATGACAGCACGCCGGCCAGCACCATCGACAAGCCTGGCGAGGGGCGACTTTCCAGCCGGAGGGCTTCCTCCTCCAAAGCCAAATCAGCATCCACCGGAGGCGGCAGCAAACGGCCCACAGGGGGCTTGGAGGAGGGTTGGGATGGCGGCCGCTCAGCCATCGGATCAGGCTCCTTGCTGAGAGGCCAGGTTGGCAAAAGCCCCGCCCCGTGCCATCAAAGCTGCCCAGTTGCCCTCTTCAAGAATCACCCCTTGCTCCATGAACAGAATGCGATCAGCTTCTTTCAAGGTGCCCAACCGATGGGTTACCACCAGCAGCGTGCGGGATTGGAAGCGCTGCTTGAGGCGCTGCAACAGTAGGTACTCGGTGGTGGGATCGAGTGCTGAAGTGGCTTCATCCAGGATCACCATGTTGGGGTTCTGAAGCACCATGCGGGCAATGGCAATCCGTTGCTTCTGCCCACCGGACAATCCACCCCCGCGTTCCCCCACCCGCGTGTTGTAACCGTTGGGAAGCTCCATGATGAACTCATGGGCGCAGGCAATCGTGGCCGCCTCCACCACGGCGTCATAGGGAGCATCCGGGAGATTGAGGCGGAGATTATCGAGCACCGTGCCATCAAACAGAATCGACTCCTGCGGAACAAAACCCACCTGACGCCTCAAACTGCCCAACTGCACTTTGGCAATATCGGTACCATCCAGGAAAATGCGGCCCTCCTGGGGCTGATACAGGCCATCGAGGAGCTGAACAACGGTGCTCTTACCGCTGCCACTACTGCCCACCAGGCCGATAAATTCACCGGGGGCAATGTCGAGATTGAATTGATCCAGCTGACGGCGACCATCCAAGCCGTAGGAGAACACAACCCGCTCAAAACTCACATGACCCTGCACCGGAGAAAGGGGCAGCAGATTGGCGGAGCTGATCGATTCCTCAGGCGCCTGCCCCAACACATCAGCCAGCGCATCCATGGCCGCCTTGGCTTCACGGTATTGGGTGCTGAATTGGCCCAGATTCAGCAATGGCATGGTGATGCCACTGCTCAACATGTAAACGGCAAAGATTCCACCGATTGAGGTCTGACCGGCCACCGCTATCCAGGCAGACACCATGATCAGCACAATGCGGTTGCCGTTGCCGATGGCATCCGCAAGTTCCTTACGGGTGGCCATCAGCTGATGAAACTTGAAATCCTCTCCCGTATAGGTGCGATAGCGATCTAGCCATTGCCAACGGGCCTGGGATGCAAAATTTTGGGTCTTCACGGTGCGGATGGCGGTAAGCACCTCCACCAACAACCCCTGAGCCCGGCCCCAGGCTTGATTGCGTCGCACCAACAGGCGCCTCAGGGCAGGGAGCGACAAGCGATCCAACGCCAACAGCAGCGGCACCTGGGCCAGCACCACGAGCGCTAACAGCGGCTGGAGCCAAAACAACACCACAGCCACCAGCGGCATGAATACCAGGTCGAGGGCGGTGCCAACGGCGGTGTCGGTGAGGAAGCTGCGCACCCGTTGCAGGTCATACAAGCGGCTGGACAAATCCCCCACCGTGCGGCGATCAAAGAAGCGCAGGGGCAAGCGAAACAGATGACCCACGATCTGACTGCCCAAACGCGTATCGATGCGATCGGAAAGGTCGGAGAGCAGCAGTTGGCGCAGCACCCCGAGCACGGCGCGCAAAACGATTGCAATCGCCATCACCAGGCCAATCGGCCACAGCAAGGAGAGATTGCGGCTGCCCACCACCACATCGATGATCTGCAGCGTGGCCAGGGGAAACACCAGATCCAGCAGCTTGATCACAAAGCCGCTGAGCAGCATCAGCAGCATCTGAGGGCGGTAGGGACGCACCACCCTCCAGAACCAGGGCAGATCAAAGCGACTGGCCTGCTGCTCATCGGCGGTTGAGGCCGCCGGCCGCACCAGCATCAGCTCGAGGTTGGCCGGCCAGAGCTGCTGCACCTCAGCCAAGGTGAGCTGCACCAGGCCGCGCTGCGGATCAGCCAGCACCACCCCACGGGGGGAGGCCTCCTCCAGCAGCACAAAGTGATTCTCCAACCGAATCAGGGCCGGCGCCTCCAGGCGATGCAACTGGGCCCCAGGGGCCCGCAGCGGCCGCACCTCAAGGCCCAAACTCTCCAGGAGCTGCCCCAGATGCAGCAGCGACAAACCGCCCAAACGGCGGTCACAATCCACGAGCACCTGCTCCACGGTGTCGCGGGGGAAGGGGAAGCGATACCGGCTGGCCAGGCGCTGGAGGCACACCATGGCGGTGCCCAACGGGCCTTCAGCACGATCTTTGAGCGGCGGCAGAGCCAAGCGCTGGGTCTGCCAACTGAGGTGGGCCAGCTGATCGGGATCTGGCAGATCAGCCGCGGCCTGGGCCCTGGTCCAGAGCGCGTCCAAGGCCGGATGGATAACACCCTCCTCGCTGGCGGGGGTTGAGCCAGGGGCTGCGATTTGTCGGCGGGTGGCCAGCGCCGCCTCGAGGGCCGCACGGGTGAGGCCCACCAAGCGGGCTGGGGTTTCCGGGGGGGCGCCTGGCCAGTGGCTCAGGGGCTGAACGGGCTGGGCGGCTGGAACACTGGGCAACCACAGCTGATCCTGCGGCAATGGGCAGGGCTGTTGCAGCGCTTGCCCCGCAAGCACCGTGGGCTGGGCCTGCGCCCACAGCTCATCCAGCAGGCCTGGGTGATCCTGGTAGCGGTGCGGCTGGTGCGCCAGCCAGGCCAGCACCAGCTCGGCCAGCTCACTGCGGTCGACCTGCTGGCAGGCCTGCTGCAACGCAGGATCCGTGCGCAAAACCTTGAGAAACTGTGCCGCTGGCAAGGCCCCCACCAAGGTGGGCTCCATGGCGAGGGCGGTTTCACAGGGGATGCCGCGCACCAGGCCACACCAACCGAGGGCATCACCGGGGCCCAATCGGCTGAGCGTGAATGGCCCATGGCGGGGGTCATCGGCAACCAACCGCACCGCCCCTTGGGCAATGAACATCACCTGATGCGGCAGGCGATCGCGTTGCAGCAGCGCCTGGCCCGTGCGGTAGCGCAGCCACTGAAGGTGGGTGCGCAGCGCATGCTGCAAGGAGCTGGACTGATCCGCCAGCCAACCCTGTTGCAGCACCAGCAGGCTGGGATCCTCAGGCATCAGGCGGCTGCAGGGTCAGGAGCTCGCCGGGTGCGGGGCAACGCGCGAGCAGAGCGTCCACGGTGCCGTTGAGCCAATCGCGGTAGGCCTCAGCCAGCAATGCATCGATCAAGGGGCCTTCCCACCGGGCCGGCAGCCGCTGATTGAGCCGCACGAGCCAGTGACGACCGGCTGGGGTGAGCAGCGGGGGCTGAACCACCCCTGGCTGGATGCGGCGCAGCAACAGATCCAAGGGGGATTGCAGTTCTCTGATCCGGATCGGTCCAACACTACCGCCTGTGAAGCGTTCTCCCCCCAGCGACTCTGGGGCCAGCTCGGCATAATCCAATTCCGCATCCTGCAACTTGAAAAACCACTCCTGGGCGAGATCCGGATCGTTGGTTTGGAGCACCGAAAACCACACTTGATCCAAGGCAGAGCCCTGCTCCAAAAACAACTCGTGGGCAGCACGCTCAAACCACTGCCGCTGGCAGGATTCCAGTTCAGCCCGTTGACGCGCGAGGCCCTCAAGACAACCCGGCGCAACCCCTTGCCGCTGGCACCACTGCCGCCACTCCAGCTCGGATGAGCCCAGGCTGGCCTGCTGGAGGCTGGCCACAACAGCAGCATCCGGGTCGGGGCGATCCGCCAGCAGGGCTTGCTCCACTTGGGCCTGCAACCAGAGACGCAACAGGCCAGAGGCCAGCAGCTGCTCCAGCAAGGCCGCATCGGGCCAACGCACGGCGGGAGAGCGCACCACTGGGGATCACGTAACGCCCAACAACTCTGCCGCCCTGAGTGGGATTCTGGAGATCCGCTTCGGGCAGATCCCAGCCCATTCCACCGCCAACGGAGCCTCACCCCTCCCGTGGAACAGCCCACGCCCCCAGCCCCACCACAGAGCCCCAACGATCGCTTCAGCCTGATCTGGGGGCAGGCGATGCAGTGCCTGCGGGAGGAAGCCTGGGACGAAGCGGAGGGGCTGCTGTGGCGCCTGTGGCAACTGGCGCCCTCGCCACCCTGGGAGCTGCGAGATGCCTTGGGGTTTTGCCTCCTCCAGCAAGGCTCGTACGCGCTCTGTGAATCGGTGCTGCTCCCGGCATTGGCCCAAGCGGGCTGCAGCTTCTGGGTCAGCCACAAATTGGGCGATGCCCTCCTGGGTCAAAATCGCTTTGCCGAAGCGGCCCGTTATTACGAACTGGCGGAAACGAGTGGTTCGGATAGTGCGTTAACAGCCCGAAATCTTCTACAGGCGCTCTACCCCGTGGATCCACAGCATTGCCTGCAGATCCTCCAGCGCTGGAGCCAAGACGCCAGCACCCCCGCTGCCTTTTGGGTGGGAGCCCGGGAAGCGGCACTGTTCCTGCCAACGCTGCACCTCGCCCAATGGCTCTGGGAGCACGACCGCAGCGATGAAGCCTGCCGCAGACGCCTGCTGGAGGCCCGCTGCCTGGGGCTGGATGCGGAGGGCTGCTGGCACATTTTGGCGCGCTGCTCAGCTTGGAGTGCCTGGGAAACAGCGCTAGCCCAGCGGCTGGAGCAGCTCGGCCTGGGGCAGCAGCTGCAGGCCCAACCGTTGCCGCACGATGGCCGTAATCCGCTCCATGGATAACCGCTCCAAGAGATGGAGTCGCCCTTGCTGACCCAGGGCAAAGGCAGCCGCCGGGTCTCGCGCCCACTGCTGCATGGTGAGGGCTGCAGCATCGAGATCGGGATCCGCCCAGAAGGCACCGGCCGGATAGTCGCCGGCTGTGCGTTCAATGGCCTGGGGCCGCCAAGGAATCAGCACACCGCTGCCCGGTGGTGAGAACTCCAGATTGCCGGAGTAGCCAGTGGCCATCACCGGAACGCCGATGCCCATCGCCTCAGCGATGGTGAGCCCAAAGCCCTCGGCACGGTGCAGGCTCACCAAACCATCGATCTGCAACCAAAACTGCTCCATCTGCTGGCGCGACAGGAGCGCATCAAACCAACGGATCCGCGGGTCTGAGCCCGCCAGGGCCTTCAGGGCCGCCGCCTGTTGCGGAAAGGAGGAGGCGCTGCTGGCCTTGATCCAGAGTTCGGCAGGCGGATGGTCCGCCGCTGCGGGGGGAAAAGCACGCTGAAAGGCTGTGATCACCCCGGCAGGGTTTTTGCGCTCTGGCGTGCTCCAAAAATCAAACAAACAGGCGAAGCGAAAGGGGCGCGAGCCACCCGCCCGTGCTGGATCGGGCCCTGGGCGCTGCGACTGACGCTGGTGGTACAGCCGCTGCAGCTGAGGCCAATCCGGGAGGTGCGGCACAGCCACCACGGGAACGGGGGACCGCTGGGCCAGCGCCTGGGCGGTGAAGGCGCTCGGGCACCAAATTTCATCGAAGTGGCGAAAGTGTTGCTGCCAGCCTTCGGGGAATTGTTCGAGCTCCCACGCCCAGTAGCCGATGCGCACCGGCGCCCGCAACTGCCGCAGATCCAGCAGCCCCTCGGTGTGCTGGAGGATGTTGGGATTGGTATGCACCAGCTCCACCGGAGCAGCCCCATCCGCCAGCGACCGGGCCCCTGGCGGATGGGGCGATGACCCATCGGGTTCAGCCTCCGCCTCCACCGGTGGATGGGTGCAGAGGGCCAGATCCACCTCTTCCACCGCGCATCCCAGAGCCCGCAACGTGCGCACCGTGGCCTGGGCACCACCGGCCAAACCAAAGCCTGCACGCAAGTGGCCATAAACGCGGATCGCGATCTGCATTGCCCGAAGGCCAGCGATGCTGCATAGTACGCAGAATCTGAAGACGCACCGGGCGCCATACATTCAACACGAACGATGAGTATCGAGTCAACGCGAATAATGAGTATCGAGGCAGCCAGAGAATTACGCGAACGATTACATTTTCACCACTCCAAGCCAACCGAGCTATCAAGGATTTTCGGCCAAGCCATCGCAGCCCAGTTTCCCGGGGCCCTCGCCGATCTTCACCGTGCGTATGGCCCCTACCCTCGATTCCGAGCGGGCCAGGATCAACACACCGATCTTCACCAACAGCTGTATCACATCCATCAATCAGTCGGCCACTTGTACAGCCAGCTTGCTGAGGCCGTGGTCTCCACATTGATCCTGGAGCCCTGCTACATCCAGGCGATTCCAACCTACCGATTTGGATTTCCAGACAATGTGTGGGTTGGCAGTTTTCACCGCGACAGCGATTTTGGCCATTCAGCCTATGAACTGAATTGCATTCTGGCGCTCACGCCCATGCGCCAATCAGCGGCTCTTCACGTCGAAGACAGCCCGGGCAGCCGCCACTTTGAGCCACTGGAGCTGGATGCCTTCGAATTGATGTTGTTCAATCATATTGACCGTCAGCATGGTTGCCTGCCCAACCAGGAAGCCGCATCGGTGGTGAGTCTTGACTTTCGTTTTGTTCCTGAGCGCTTCGCCGCGTTGGCCTTTCAAACACCACAGGCGGCCCTCAATACCCAGGTGCCGATGGTGCCCGGTGGCTACTTCAGCGCCACAGCCTTTCGGCCGTATTGATGGGAACCCGCAGCCTGCTGAAACGGCGCCTGCGGCGCTGGCAACAGGATTGGCACCGCTGGCAGCAGCGCTGGATCGAGCCGCTGGCGGAGCCGCGGCGCCGCTGGCAGCGGTGGGAGCATCTCGACCAAATTCGCTCGCTGCAACGTGTTGTGGCGTTCGAGCAGCCACCGCAATGGGGAAACCCTGATGGGGCCTGCGACCGCATCGCCCTGATGTGCCACTACAGCCCCAACGGCCACCTACAGCGCTGCATCAAGCGCCTGATCAGCAGCCTCGAGCAAACGGGTTGGAGCGTATGGGTAATCAGCAGCGGGCTGGATGCTGGAGCCCGGGCCTGGTGCCAAGAGCACCAGATCGGGGTGTTGCTCCGCAGCAACCAGGGGCGCGATTTTGGTGCCTTCCAGGATGGATGGCACCAGTTGGGTCAGCTCAACCGTTGGGGGCCATGCCGCCAACTGCTGCTGCTGAATGACAGTGTCTACCCCGTGGTGAACCTGGCGGAGAGCAGCTGGCCACAGTTTCTGGCCGGGGATCCCCAGGCGGTGGTGGGATTCACGGATTCCTATCAAAACGGGTATCACCTGCAGAGCTACGCCTTAAACATCCCGGGCCCGGTACTGCAACAACCCTGGTGGGCCGAGTATTGGTGGAACTATCCCAGCTGGGGCAACACCGCCACCGCCATCCGGGAAGGTGAAATCGGGCTCTCGCAGCTTCTGCTCCGCCAGGGTGTTGCCCTCAAAGCGTTGCATGGGGTGGTGGAGCTGCGCGCTTGGCTCACCTCGCCTGAGCTGGAGCGGCGGCTGCTGCAACAGTGCTCGGAATCTGCCACACAGGTGCTCCTCCAACACTTACTGGAAAGCGCCGATCAAGCGATCCTGCATCTCTCCCCCAGTCACCAATTGGCCATTCCGCTGTTACTACAGGGATCTCCCTTCATTAAGCGTGATCTGCTGGAATCCAACCTGTGCAATTGTCTCGACCCGCTGCTGATTGCCGGTGGTGACCCGCGCTGGATCGATCCCGGGGAACTGGTTGATTTTCTACGGCCGCCCGTGATCGGATACAAAGCCTGAACCAGGGCTGCGGTGGCGCCTTACAACCAGCGGATCACGGCCATCCGCTGACGATCTAGCCACCGCAACAGCAGCAGCACCAGCAGCACCTGAATGGCGGCGATGCCCAGCTGGAACCCCCAATCCATGCTGCCGAGGAATGGATCGCGGGCTAAGCACACCCAGCCATAGAGAGGATTGAGGCGGGTAAGCCAAGCCAAACGGCCCAGGCTGTTGGCAAAAAACAGGATGGGGGACGCGAGAAAGCCAATCTGCAACAGGATGGGCATCAACTGAGGGAGATCAGCAATGGCCGCCGCGGCGGGGCTGATGCAAAGCGACAACCACAGGCAACCCAGCATCAGATTGACGAGCCCCAACCAGCCCCCCTGCAGCAAACGCCACCAGATCACCGGTTCGCTCCAGCCCAGCACCACCAAGAGCATCAACAGGGCCGTGAGCAGCCCCAGCACGGCGGTCATCCACTCTTCCAGCACAAACACCCCTAAGGGCAACGGCTGGTTGAGCAAGCGGTCTCGAGCCCGCTCCAACAGGGTGCAGCTGGCGGTGATGCTGTTGGAGAGGGTGCTCCAACTCAGCAGCCCAATGCCGGCGTACACCCAGTAGGCGGGCCAATCACTCACGCGGGTCAACGTGCCGTAGATGCTCCCCAACACCAACAGGGTGAGCAGCATCGAACAGCCCAGCCAGGCGGTGCCCAGCAGGGTGCGCGAGAATTGCACCGTGAGCCGCAGCCAAGCGGCATAGGCCATGGCTGGAAGGATCTGGCGGTAAGCCTGCAGCCCAGCCATCACACCATGCCCTGGTAAAGCTGAAGGGCGCGAAACAGGCTGCCATCAAAGCGAATGCGGCCCCGCTCCAGAATCACGCCACGGCTGCAGTAGCGCTGCAGGAGGTCGACGGCGTGGGACGCCAACACCACGGTGCCGTTCTGATCCATGAACTGATCCAAACGGGCCTTGGCCTTGCGCTGAAACCACTGATCACCGGCCATCAAGCCCTCATCGAGGGCAAGGCCGCACAGCCGGCGACTGGTGATCAAAGCAAAGGAGAGTCGGGTTTGCATGCCCTGGGACCAGGTTTTGATCGGCGTCGCCAGGGCAGGTCCTAACTCCGTGAAGCCCTCGATCTGCTCCCGGAACTGATCCCAGCTGAGTTCGGAACGGTGGTGGAGCAAGTAGCTGTAGTAGCAGATCTGCCAACCATTGAGGTGATGGCTATAGCCGAGCGATTGCTCAATGATCGGCTCCAGTAGGGGGCCATGGCAGTGGAAGGATCCGGCGGTGGGTTGGTAAATGCCGCTGAGCAAGCGCAACAACGATGTTTTGCCACTGCCGTTATGCCCCAACAGAGCCATGCGCTCTCCCTCTTGCACCTCGAGATCCAGTCCGTCCAGAGCCGGCGGCGCCGGCTCTGGACGCCGAAGCCCAAGGGCCAGCTGGCGCAGGGAGCGGCGTTGACGCCGGCCCCCGAGCTCCACAACCACGCCACGCAGGGCAAAGTGCAGGGGCTTGCTGTGCAGAGTTGGACGCTGCTGGGCCTCAAGGCGCTGCCAATCCGCTTCCCCCAGCAGGCGATCCGGTGATGCCACACCGCGACGCTCCGTGGCCAGGGCCTGGCCCAGCTGATGGCGCCGGGCCGTTTCGATGGCCAGCAACCGCTGCGGCAGCAGAGGCTGCTGGTTCAAGATCCCATCCACCTCCGCCACCACGGCAGCATCCACGCCACCCAGCCGGTCTGCCGCCAACAGGGCGTCGTAAAAGCGCAGGGCCAAGGCCTGCCAGGCCGCATCGATCCCCTCCAGGGTCAGGGGGATGGCCGGCATCGGCTGGCGCACGGAGGCCTCGAGGGCAGCATGGGGATCGACAGACCATCCCGCCTGTGCCCACGCCTCCAGGACAGGCCCCAGGGTGGCTTGGGAGCGCTGGAGCAACGGTTCAAAACCAATCACCGGCCAATCGCGCTGGGCGTCTGCACCGGAGGGCAACAGGTCCAGGTTGTGGCGCATCCAGAGGGCCAGAGCCTTGAGGGGATGCATGTCATCCCGGTAGCCAATCGAGCGCACCACGGCGAAGGGATGGCGCACGATGGCGATGCCCCAGCGACAGGCTCCAGTGGGCAACAGCTGCTGCCAAGCCGGCAAGGTACGACACAAGCGCGGGTCCTTCAAGGCCAGCAGATCGCCGGCCTGCAATGCAGCCAGCCAGGCCTGGATGGTGGCGTGGCACAGATCATCCAGCCCCCGCACCGGGGCGGGATCCACGCTGCTCGGCAAGGGCCAACAGCCATCCCAAGTGCTGCCATCACGGGCCAGCAGGGCTTCATTCAGGGCGACAAAGTCGGCAGATTCCTGAAAACCCTCAGGGTTATCCGCTGCAGCGGGCAGCAAATTGGGAGGCAACCGAATCCCAGCCTGCTCGAGAAGGCGCACCAACAGGGAGGTGCCACTGCGATGCATGCCAACGACCCACAGAGGTTTGGGCTGTTGAAGTGGTAGGGGGGTGGGTTGCTTGGGAGCCGCTTTACTCAGATGTCTGGCGCTTAAACGAACTGAATGTCGTCGTTGTTAATGACTTTGCCGTTCACATCACCAGACCTGATGGTTGTGGTACCCGATTGCGCACCAGACAGGCTAATCACAATTTGCTTTGTCCCCTGACCAGTGATCGACACGAGGCCTTGAAGATCTTTGGAGATTTGGATTTTATCGGCACCGCTGGCTTTGAAATCGCTGATGGTTTTGGTTTGTGTGCCCTGGAGCTGGTCAATGGTGAGATAAACAACGTCGTTGCCTTGGCCCAAAGTCAGGTTGTCGTTACCGGAACCAGGGCGAACGATGTCATTGCCTCCGCCGGCATTAATCGTGTCGTCACCGGCGCCAGCTCGGATGAAATCAATCCCAACAGTACCCTCAATCTGATCATTGCCAGCACCTGTTTGGATATACGTATCAGGAGCCGTAGCGGCGTTGTCAAAGATTCCCGCAGGTGCGTTAGCAGCAATCGTCCCGACTCCGCCACGATCGCCACCAAGCTGAGTCGAACCAGCCACCTTGGTGCCACCAACGACAGCACCTGCTAAATCCACAAGAACCGAACCAGCAGAAGCATCACTGGTTTGAATCACACTTCCCGCGAGGCTCTGCCTGTTGCCCAATGCATCGAGGCCAACGCCAACAGAGACCTGTGAACCTGCCACTGCCTGGATCACGGCCTGGGCGCCGGGGGTGGCCATGGCCATGTTGACCGTGCCACCTGCAGCCGGTTGCACCACTACAGGGTTCGAGACTGCAGAGGGTGATGTCAGAGCAATGGTTCCCGTAGTAACGGTGGATCCCCCGATGGGCTGGACCACTGATGCGATGGCAATCGGAGAAACTGCAGGGATTGCGTAAGACATCGATGAAGTGGGGAAAGGTTTGGACGACGTCCTCCCCTCATCCTTTATTTAGATTTCGTTGGAGCATATCAGCCGCAGACCCGCTGCAGTCCCTCATCTGCTAAACCACATCAGGAACTGCCCACCGGTGGTTCAATACGAGCGGAGCTCCAGGCCTTGTCTCGGACCTGCCAGCGCAGGATCACCGGCACAGGGTCGATCACCAGCGGCGGCCAGGGCCGGGAGCCGCGACGGCCATCCACCAGCACCGTGATCTCACCGTGCAGGGTGGGGTCCCAGGTGGGCCAGCTGCGCAGCTGATGGGGGTGGCTGCAGGCGGCCTGCACCCGCTCCAAGTTGTGCTGTTGCAAGAGGGGATCAACGCTGGCCAGCAACCAGATCTCCAGCGGGGTTGTGGCCTGCAGCAGCAGCGGTGCGAGAACCAAGCCATCGGCATCGCCCCAGAGCGCCAGGCGACTGGCCTGTGCCATCTGATCGGAGGGCAGGGGCCGCGCCGGCCCTCGAGCCAGCAGGGGCTCCATGGGCGGCTGCAGCCAGGGCTGCAGGGGCCGCAACCAGGCCTGTTGGCGCCGCCGCCAGGGATGGGGCAACGGCAGGCCATCCAACAGGGCCAAGGAGCCCCGAGCCCCCAGACCCTCCAGGCCCTGGCGCAACAGGCCAGGCGCCCAGGGGTGCTGGGGATTCAGGTCCAACACACAGCGCAGGTAATGAACGGCCACGGCGGCCTCGCCCTGCCGCAACGCTTCCCGAGCCAGACGCATCATCGGATGCACCTGCTGGGGCTCCCGCCGCAGGCTGTGGCGCCACCAGACGGCAGCCGCTTCCGGGCGCTGCTGCTCCTCCAACAGCTGGGCCACCGCATTGGCCAGGGGCGGCTCGATGGCGAGCCCACGGCGCTGATCGTGCGCCAGCAGGGCCTCCATCAACGCCAGGGCCTGGTTTGGTTTCTGGGCCTGCTGCCAGGTGGCCGCCAAGGCCAGGAGTTGGGATTGGTCTAGCGGTGGCGGGTCGCGCAAGAGGGCGTTCTGCAGCTGCTCGGCCTGATCCCAGGCGGCCTGCCGCTGCAGCAGGGCCAAACGCGACCAGCTGGGCTGCTCCGCAGCGGCGCCCAACAGGGCCTCCGCCTGAGACAGCTCGCCCACCCCCACCCAAAGCTCGGCCAGGGCCTGCCGCAGCTCCGCAGCCGCAGGGGGCATCAGGCTCCAGAGGTGCCAGCGGGCGGCGGCGGCGCCATCGCCGCAACTGCGCCGCCAGCGGGCGATGCGCTCAAAGGCCTGCGGGTTGGGATCGGCAGCCGCCAGATCCTGCAGGGCAGCGCGCAGGGCTGGATCGATCATGGCCAGCGCGCAGCCTCGGGCTGGCGCCGCCAGGGTTGCAGCGCTTCCGCCGCCGCACTGCAGCCGGCGCGCAGATCGATGGGGAACGCCAGGGGGCCCTCATAGAGGAGTTCCTGCAGGGGCCAGGGGGTGGTGGCCGCCTCCAGGCGCTGATGCTGCAGGGCGCGCCGCTGGATCAAGGGGAGGAAATACGGGGGTTGGTAGGCGGGATTCACCAGCTCCAGCAGCGGGGTGCCTGGCCGGGCCGCCAACAGATTGGCCATAGCGGCGCCGTGGGGCGCCACGATCGCATCCGCTGCGGCCACGGCCTGCAGCTGCTGCTGCACGGTACCCACGGGCCAGGGCGGCAACCGGTGGGGCAAGCCCAACACCGGCCGCCGCAAGGCCCCGGGGCGCGCCAACAACAGTGGCCCCCTGGCCGGTGCCGCCGGCTGGGCCCAGAACCGCTCCAACCACTCGAGATTGGCTTGGGATGGGCAGCCAAATTCACTGAGAAAGCCTGGCACCAGGAGCAGATCAGCCCGCAGGTGGGGCCAGCGCTGAGCGTCGATCACATCCGCCGGGCTGATGCCCAAACGCGCCAGGGCCTCCCCCACCCAGGGGGCTTGGCCGCCGTTGTGCCAGAGCTTGAGGGTGGGCCAGCGGCGGCGCAGCTCGGGCCAGCAACGCCCGATCCGCGGCAACAGCTCCAGCGACCAATGGAAAAACTGCTCGCCTGAGAGCTCCGCCACGGCCAGCACCGGGCCGTTGTGGTGATGCGGAGGGGAGAGCTGGGTCTCCCGCCACGCCAGATCAGCCAAGGCCTGAGGGCGATGCACGGCCCAATGCCGGCAAGCGGGCCAGGGCCAGGGGTAACGGCGGCAAAGGGGCTCCACATAGGCCCCCTCGGCCGTTTGCACGGCCAGGCCATGGCTGAACTGCCAAGGGTTGCTGTGGCGTTGCAACCAACTGCGACCACCGGGCAACTCCCACACCTGCAGGGGGGGATCCGCCGGGGCAGGGGCCCGCTGGCACGGGAGGCAGCCCTGGGCTGCGCAGGGGCTCTGGGGCCAGGGCTGCAGCGAGGCGCTTGAGGTGGCCGGCAGATCGGTGCTGCCCTCAAGCCATGCCGCCCCCTGCACCAACCCCAACCGGCGATAGAGGCCGGCCAGCTGCCCGGCCAGGCGCGGATCACTGCCGCAGGCCCAGGCCCGCTCCCAATGCTGCAGGGCCCGGTCCGGCGCCTCGGAGCAACACAGATCGCCCCAGCTGCGCAACAGCTCCCCCAGGGCCGCCTGCTCAGGCTCACCGGGCTCAGCCGCCTGCAAGCGAGCGATCAAGGCCAGGGCCTGGCGGCGCGGCACCGCCAGCGGATCTTGATTGAGGGTGTGCTCCGCGGCCTGTAGATGGGCCGCCACCGCCTCCGGATCCTGGAGCAACAGCTGGCGCCAGAGCCGCAGGGCCCGCAGCGGTTGGCCGCGGTGGAGCTGGGCCAACGCTTCCTGGTGGTCGGCCTCAGGGTTCATAC
>Ga0164293_10002661_pt1 | contig 15149 bp, 12 predicted proteins | sample GEODES118metaG_FD_111487 | JGI IMG/M metagenome (GOLD analysis project Ga0164293, IMG submission 111487) | Eutrophic lake water microbial communities from Lake Mendota, Wisconsin, USA - GEODES118 metaG | ecosystem: Environmental > Aquatic > Freshwater > Lake | place: USA: Lake Mendota...
CTAAAAGGGCGGTACTCCAAGAAAGAGCCATCAGATTCATCAGCTTCGGCGACGAAGTAATCCCCAGTGCCGCGGTGCGCATTTGATCCTGAGGCAGTAAGAGTCCCTCCGATTGCAAAAGATGGATCGATCCCACACGCCTGAAGTGCAACAGTGAGCATCGATGAAGTAGTTGTCTTACCGTGGGTACCTGCCACAGCAATACTCTTGCTCGCTGACATAAGAATCGCCAGCGCTTGTGCTCGCGTGAGTAACGGAACTCCTAATTCTTGGGAGCGCTTGATCTCAGGATTGCTTGCACTTATTGCATTTGAGAAGACGACGATATCTGCACCATCAAGATGAATAGCATCGTGCCCAATATGTACTTCTGCACCCAATGCGCGTAGCGCTAACACCACAGATGAATCCTTGGAATCACTGCCAGAAATAGATAGACCGTGAGAAAGTGCAATCCTTGCCAACCCGCTCATTCCTGCGCCGGCAATTCCAATGAAATGAATTCGCTTATCTTTCCATTGGTCTAGCGTCGTGTGATTCATCATCTATCTTTCGTCACCAGAAAGCTTATGCTCTGCCAAGGCAAATATTTTTGCCGCTGCTTCTAGATCAGCAAAGTCAGGGAGATCACTCAACTCATCACTCATCGCCAACATAGAGTCCATGTTATCGATTAGCCAACTTGGAGTGAACAACTTCTGATCAAGAACTCGCGCACGACCCATCTCTACGAGAAGATCAGCATTAACTGATTGCTCTCCGTTGCCGATCGGCAACGGTATGAAAAGCGCATATTTGCCAAGTGCCCTGACCTCAGAGCAGGTTATTGCACCGCTGCGCGCGATAATCAAATCAGAGGCAAGATAAGTACTTGCCATATTCTCAATGTACGAAAACACTTTATAATGATCATCGCCATTTGGAAGTGAATTTGACGCTCCCACCGAGTGGACGACACTGATGTTTCGGTCCTTAATCAGCTTTCGAAAGTTTTCAATTACATTATTGATTGCCGTTGAACCTTGCGAACCACCAAGGACCAAAATTACTTTCTGCTTCGCTTCGATTCCTAGATCCTTCTTTGCCTGATCCCTGAACTCACTCCAAGTTCTTTGAGTCGCCGCGCGATTGGTTGCCAACAAAGAGGCGATGTCGTTGCGAAGGGGTAGTCCAGTGATGAGAGCTTTTGCGAATGGCCCACTAGTGACTGGAATTCCCACTGCAAGAGCATCTGTGTATCGAGCACCAATTCGATTTGCCCATCCGGGTTTTGCATTCGCCTCATGAATCACGATCGGAACTTTGAGAGAACCTGCCGCTAAATAGGCGGGAGCGCAGACGTAACCACCAAAGCCAATCAGGAGATCAGCGCCCTTAAGAATGCTCTTTGACTCACTCATCGCTCGGCGCAGTGAATTGGGAACTTTAAGTAGTCCTAGTGAAAGTGAGCGCGGCACACGAACACGTGTGATCAACTGAAGATCAAAACCAGCTTCAGGAACAAGTCTGGTCTCAAGTCCAGATGAAGTTCCCAAAAAAACTATCTGATCTTGTGGGTGCGTCTGCCTCCACATTCGAGCAACCGCCAGTGCTGGCTGAATATGGCCGGCAGTTCCCCCACCGGCAAAAACAATTTTTCGAGATTTCATCTATCGATGCAGCCTTTGTGCGACAAAATTTCGCACTTCTGAATTGATTTCAGGGTCTCGCAGTGCACTTGAAGCGATGAAGGCGATACCCAGATAGGTAGCGACAAGAGCGGAGCCACCGTATGAAAGTAGCGGCAAGGTAACACCAACGACAGGAAGCAGACTTACGGCAGACCCAATGTTGAGAACGGTTTGAATCGCAATCCAAGTAGCAAGGCCTGCACATGCGAAGCGTGTAAATGAATCTGAAGATCGCATTGCAATTCGTAACGAGCAATAGATTAGAGTTCCTAATAGCGCCAAAATGAAAAGTGTTCCAAGTAGACCGAGTTCCTCACCGATCACAGCAAAGATAAAGTCTGTATGAGCTTCCGGAAGATTGCCCCACTTCTGTCTACTTCCACCAAGACCAACACCAAAAATTCCACCACTAGCCAGTCCTAAGAGGCTATGGGCGGGTTGCCATCCCTCATTTTTATATTGCGCTGGATCGAATGGATTCAAAAAGACACTCCAGCGAGCTGCGCGATACTGAGTCGTTGCAATAAAGAAGCCGATGGCCATCGCCGCAGTGGCTGTGAGAGTTCCGACAAGACGTAATGGAATTCCAGAGACAAAGAGTAATCCGCCAAGAATCGCCATCAGCACCGACGCGGTACCTAAATCTCGACCCCACATGACAAGTGCGCTTGCGACAATAAATCCTGGTGCGATTAGAGCCAGTACATTGACTCGGATAAAACCAGCGTTAAGTCGAGATGCTAACAACTGAGAAGCCCATAAAATTAGTAAAAATTTAGCAAGCTCACTCGGCTGAACATCCACAACTTTGAGCGAGATCCAGTTCTGGTTTCCATTGACAGACTTACCAATTCCAGGAACACGCACAATGAGAAGAAGAAAGATTGAAATTACCAACCCAAATCTAGCCAGTAGTTTCCAGCGTTCAAGGGATAGGCGGGAGAGAAAGATTGCCATTGGAATAGAGATGATCAAGAAAACTAGTTGACGAATAAAAATTGCCACCGATGAACCCTTAGTGTCGAGCGAGTAGATCGAGGAGGCGGAAAAAACCATGATAAGTCCGATAATCGAGAGCAGCCCTGCTGAAACAACTAAGCCATAAAATGGAGTTGCAGGATTCTGCAACTTTTTCTTCGCCACTGCCTTACTCATCTCAAAGCCTTTCGCACTGCATCACTAAACCGATCGCCACGATCAGCATATGAAACAAATTGGTCCATTGAGGCACATGAAGGTGCCAGTAGAACCGTGTCCCCCGCCGTCGCACAAGATTGCGCAGCAGAGACAATTGCCTCCATAAATGTGTTCGACACTCCCCCTCGCTGATAATCAGATGGCGGATCAACAGCAATTACTTTCACATGCGGCGCATGTTTAGCCAGCGCTGTGGCAAAGAGTTCTCGATCTGTTCCAATGAGAATCGCGGCCTTAATGCGTGAATGTGCGCGTTCAACTAAAGCGCTGACGTCAGCTCCTTTTGCTAAACCGCCTGCAATCCAGATGACGGAGAAAACGGAAAGTATTGATGCAGTAGCTGCGTGTGGGTTGGTAGCTTTGGAATCATCAATCCATGTGATGCCATTCTCCTCAGCTATCACTTCGATGCGATGGCGACCGAGCGTGAATTCAGATAGCGCTGTGCCGATTGCCTCGTGTGAGACCCCTACGGTTCGGGCTAGACCCGCGGCTGCTAGTGCGTTGGAAACGTTATGTGGAACCGTGGGCTTCACATCAGTCAACTCTGCAAACATCGAAGCTTCTTGCGGATCTGAAACAAAGGCTCGATCAACAAGGAGTTCTTCAACAACACCAATTTCTCCTGGAGCGGGTGTATCCAGAGAGTAAAAGACTTTTCTGCCGTTCCAATGAGTTGTGCGAGTGACTACTTCTGCATCGTCACCATTGAGTATCGCTGTCATTGAACGATCAAGGATTGAAATCTTTGCTTGGGCGTAATTCTCAAAACTGCCGTGCCAATCAGTGTGATCGTCTGCAATATTGAGAATTGCGGCAGCAACGAACTCTGCACGTTGTAGCCAATGAAGCTGAAAACTTGAAAGTTCTAGCACAAGCACGTCATACGCTTCATTACCTTCAACGCATTCAATGACCGTCGTGCCAACATTGCCACAAGCAACGGCGTGAAGCCCTCCTGCGCGCAATGCTGCCGCTGCCATTTCAACAGTGGTTGTCTTCCCGTTTGTTCCTGTGAGGGCTATCCACTTCTGTGACGGATATCGTTCTTCCTTAATGGCCCAGGCAAGATCAATTTCATTGAGCAAGGCGACGTGAGCGGCCTGCGCTTGGGCAATCAGTGGATGACTCTCTTTCCAGCCAGGTGAAATGAGAACAAAATCGAAGTCAGAAACATTTACATCTGATGGCTTAACGATCTGGAATTCGCTATTTGCAATCTCTGATTCATCAACGAGAGTGACCTCAGCCTCCCGAGCAGTAAGTGCACGAGCAGATGCACAACCAGTTACACCTGCTCCAAGAATAAGGATCTTCTTTTGCTGTAGATCTCGGGAGAAGCTCATTGGTGATTCCGCGCAGCGCCTTTAGCCTGCGATCCAATCTGCGTAGAAAAGTCCTAGGCCAGCAGCAACACAGAGGCCAGCGATAATCCAGAAGCGAATAACGATCGTTACTTCGCCCCATCCCAACAGTTCAAAATGATGATGTAGTGGAGCCATCTTAAAGACTCGTTTTCCACCAGAAATCTTGAAGTAGAGGGTCTGAATAATCACCGACATCGTGATGATAACGAAGAGCCCGCCCAGCGGAATCAAAAGCAATTCAATACGTAGCATGATTGCAATTCCCGCGAGTGCTCCACCAAGTGCAAGCGATCCTGTATCGCCCATAAATATCTTTGCAGGCGATGCATTCCACCAAAGGAATCCAGTGCAGGCACCTGCAAATGCAGCAGCAAGCACTGCAATATCAAGAGGGTCTCTTACTTCATAACAATTGATGCCGGGTGCGACTGCGCAACTCTGGCCAAACTCCCAGACGCCAATCAAAATAAATGAGATGAATGTAAGGACTGAGGCACCAGATGCGAGACCATCGAGACCATCTGTGAGATTCACACCGTTACTTGTCGCCGTGACCATCAGAGCAACCCATACAATGACAAAAACTGCACCTAGTGTGATCGAAGTGTCTCTGACGGTTGATAGCTGAAATGAGATTGGAGTTAATCCATCTGAATCAGCAAACTTTGTTCCGAAGTATGCAAATATTGAGGCCACGACAAGCTGGCCAAGAAGTTTTTGGCGCGAGTTCAGACCCTGTGATTGCTTTCTTGAAACCTTAAGCCAATCATCTAAAAATCCGACAAATCCCAGAGCAACTACAAGTCCAATTACCAACGCCGCAGAGGCTGTGATGGCATTTCCACTAATTAAATGTGCGATCAGATATGCAGTGATGGCAGCGAAGATGATGATGATTCCACCCATTGTGGGTCTTCCGCGCTTAGTGTGGTGAGAAGACGGACCATCATCGCGAATGATCTGGCCATACCCCTTCTTTACTAATCCACGAATTAAAAGGGGTGTACCAAAAAGTGAGAGTAAGAGTGCAAAGCCACCGGCGGCAAGGATTGTCTTCACTGTTCCACTCCCCCTGCTGCTATTTTTCTCTTCACAACTTCTTCAATCTCATCTGCAAGAATTTCAAATCTCTCTGAACGTGAGGCTTTTACAAGGATCACATCCCCCGGCTCGATCTGCTCTGCAATGGCACGAGCACCGTCACGATCACAGAGATGCAAGATTGTCTGACCTTCGATCTTTTCAACGGGCTGATAATCCGGTGCATCTACACAGACAAGATGATCAATTCCCATCTGATAGGCAAGGGTGCCAACTTGTTGATGGGCTGAGGCTGAAGACTCGCCGAGTTCGGCCATTTTTCCTAAGAACGCCCATGCACGTCCCCCTCGCTCTTGCGCAAAAAGAATCAGGGTTCGCAGCGCCGCCTCGACCGCATCTGGGCTTGCGTTATATGAGTCATTTATCAGGAGGACCTCAGAGAATTCACGAATTTCCATTCGCCACTTGCTCTCGACCAGTGCTGTTGAGAGTGCAGTTGCAATCGAATCGATAGAAAAGCCAAGGGCTGTTCCTACCGCTGCACAAGCAAGTGCATTTGAAATTTGATGTTCACCCACTATACGCAGACCAACCGCTGCTCGACCTTCTGGGGTTACCAAATCAAAGTGTGGGCGACCTTCACGCATTTCAACTTCGGTAGCTCTGACATCATCTGCGTGCCCACTACCGAAGGTTAATGTGCGCCCAGAGTGGAGAGATTTCATTGCTTTTGTGAAGGAATCATACTGACCCAAAATCGCGATCCCAGAATCCGAAAGTGAAGAAATCAATTCTGATTTTGTCTTTGCAATCGTTTCGATTGATCCGAATTCACCTACATGCGCCATTCCTACTCGAAGAACTACGGCAATATCAGGTTGCGCAATTGATGCAAGATGGGCGATGTCTCCCGAATGTCGTGCGCCCATTTCGATGACTGCATACTTGGTTGTTGGCGAACATTCTAATAACGTGAGTGGGACACCTAATTCATTGTTGTAATTTCCGGAGGGTGCAACCGTTTGACCATGCTGTGAAAGCATGTGGCGTAGAAGATCTTTCGTCGTGGTTTTACCTTGTGAGCCAGTGATACCAATTACTTTTAAGTCCTTTAGCTCTGATCTGACAAATCGCGCTAACGACGTAAGCGCCGCAGTCACATCTTGTACAAGAATATGTCGTTGCGGGACTGCATGAGATGTTATTGCAAGAACAGCACCCTGCGAGATGGCATCGCCGACGAAATCGTGGCCATCCACCTTCTCTCCTCGAATTGCCAGGAAGATTCCACCCTTTTCAACTTCTTTAGATTTTAAGGACGGGCCAGCCGTCACAAGAATGTCCTCACCAACCAAAGTGCCGCCAACGACTTGAGCTATCTGTGAAGCCAACATAGAAATCATCGCAGCTCCTCTAGGATTTCTCCGAGAACGAGGCGATCATCAAATTCTAATTTTGCACCATTGATTTCTTGGCCGTTCTCGTGGCCCTTACCTAATACAAGAAGAGTGTCACCTGGTTTGCAGATGGAAACGGCATAAGCAATCGCTTCACGACGATCAACGATTACTCGAGAGGGTTCAGAAATCTGAAGCTGCTTAGTCATATCTTCCAGAATTTCTTTTGGATCTTCACTTCGCGGGTTATCACTTGTGAAGACAGCAACCCCGGCTTCTTGAATCAGAGCGCTTCCCATTAATGGTCGCTTCGACGAATCGCGGTCTCCCCCACAGCCAAGAAGAGCAATTACCTTTCCAGATGTGAACTCTGCTGCGGTTGTAATGACATTTCGCACCGCATCTGGAGTGTGGGCATAGTCAACTAGCGCTGTGAAATTTTGACCACGATCTACAGCTTCCATTCGTCCAGGTGCACCATGAAGCTTGGGAATAATCGCAGCACAATCGAGCGGATCAATACCGCACTCAATGGCCATTGCTAGAACTAACAGAATGTTATCTAGATTGAAATAGCCATGAAGTGGTGTCCAACTTTCGATCAAAATTCCACCAACGCCTCTGGCGGTAAAGGTGGTTCCGCTAGAACTTGGTGTAATTGAAGTGAAGTGCCAGCTCGCTTTGGGATTGTTGCGAGATAAGGATGTAGCAGGAATTCCGCACTCGCTGTAAAGGCGTAGCCCAAATTCAGAATCGATGTTTATGAACGCTTGGTCTGCATACTCCAAAGTAAAGAGACTCGCCTTAGCCCTGTAGTAGTTCTCCATGTCATGATGAAAATCAAGGTGATCTTGCGAGAGATTTGTGAATCCAACCATCGCAAAGCGCGCACCAACCATGCGTTGCATTACCATCGCATGACTTGAAACTTCCATTACAAGATGGCGAAGGTGTCTTTCACTCATTGTTGCAGCGATCGATTGGAGTAGATCTGCTTCAGGAGTTGTTCGTGCACTTGTGACTCGATCACGTCCAATGCGTGTCTCTACAGTCCCGATCAGTCCACTATCTCTTCCAGCTTCTTGAAAGAGTTGGTAGAGCAATGTGCTTACTGTTGTCTTGCCATTAGTTCCTGTAATTCCGATGCTGACCATTTCCTGCATTGGTTTCCCGTACAGGCTCGCGCTAACGAGTGCGCCAGCGATCCTGGCATCAGGAGTGATAATCAATGGCAACCCTTCGGCAAACTTCGCGCCTTGTGAATCAGTGAGTATTGCTCGAGCCCCTAGAGAGATTGCATTGGCGGCAAACTGTGCGCCGTGAGTTTTTTCTCCCGGATAAGCAAGGAAGAGATCTCCTACTGCTACCGAGCTATCATTTGATGTTGCCCCAGAAAATGTGAGAGTTGGATCAAGATTTGTTTTCACACCAATAAGTCGAGAAATTTCTTCGACGGTAATGGCGTGGTCAAGGAGTGGGCGCATGGCTTATCCCCTCGAACTCGCTTGAGTAATCTTAACCTTCTGCGTTTTTTTATCTTCGCGAGCCTTCTTCTCTAACTCAGCCTGGTTTAAAGCCACAGGAAGAAATGTGGTTCCAGTTGGTGCGATGTGTCGACTCTGTAGTACAAAGGTCATTACCTTCTTAAAAACAGGACCGCCAAGAACGCCGCCATAGTGGCCTCCCTTTGGAGCTTGAATGGTTACGTTGATAACGAAAGCAGGAGCATCAGCGGGTGCGAAGCCGATAAAGGATGCTGTGTATCCGCTGTAGCAACCACAGTTCTCCTCATAGCGCCACGCTGTTCCAGTCTTTCCAGCAACTCGATATCCAGGGATCGCCGCACTTGGCGCAGTTCCGTGGGAGGAGACAACGCTCTCCATCATGAGGCGCATCTTTGCTGCAGTAGATGCGCTCACAACTTGAACGCCTTTTTCATTTTTGAATTGAGTGAAGTTACCGGATGCATCACTGGTTCCAGCAATCACTGTTGGAGAAACTCGAATTCCGTCATTTGCAATGGTTGCAAAGATACTTGTTGCTTGCATCGCATTAAGTGAATATCCCTGACCAAACGCAACTGTTGGAGCGGTCGTTCCGGACCAATCTTTGACTGCTAATAATTTTCCAACATTCTCACCTGGCAGGCCCACACCTGTCTTTAATCCAATTCCAAATTTAGTGAGGTAAGAGTGGAGTGTGTCATTACTCATGGTCTCCGCAATTTTGATAGTTCCAGTGTTACTCGACTCAGCAAGAATTCCTGCTGTTGTTAACTTCTTAAGTGCGTGGCGCTCGTGATCTTTAAAGTCTTCACCACCACGACGAATCTTGTATGGAACATCAAAGACTGTCTCTGGGGAGATTTTCCCCTCTTCTAAAGCAGCAGCCAGCGTCATAATTTTTCCAGTTGAGCCGGGTTCGTATACATCCTGGACTGAAGGATTACGCATCAACTCCAGAGACACCTTCCTGGTGTCATTTGGGTTAAAGGTTGGAGCAGTTGCATGAGCTAACACTGCTCCTGTTCTTGGATCCATAACAATTACGGTGCCGCTACTGGCGCGAGCCTTTTTTACCGCTTCGGCAATTGCTTGGGATGCAACCCATTGAATGTCGCGATCAATGGTGAGTCTTACTGTAGTTCCAGCTTGAGCTGCAACAATTTCAGATTGTGAGCCAGGGATTTCTGCTCCACGTCCTCGTGCATATGAATAGGCGCCAGGAATTCCAGTGATTGATGAATTCATACTCAGCTCAATGCCCGAGGCACCCAAACCGTCTTTGCGGACGAATCCAACAAGAGATGAGACGAGATTCCCCGAAGGATATTCACGTATGTAGTTACGTTCAGGAAAGAATCCCGCGATGCGCTTGTCGTAATCCTTATTACTCAATGTTGAATTGTATTTGTCAATCGCGAGGGAAAGACGATTCCAGGTACTTGGTTCAGCACTCTCAAGCACCATCGAATAACGCTTGACTCCTGTGATCGAAGCGATTACCTCTTCTTCGGTAAGTCCAAGAATTGGCGCGACAAATGCTGCTACTCGAGCATGATCCTTGATTAACTTCTGGTCCACAACAATATTGATTGCTGAAACGCTTCGAGCGAATGCGACCCCATTGATATCGGTGATATCCCCTCGAGGAGCAGGAATCACTCGAGTCGACTCCATCTCATTTACTGCCTTGAGAGTGTATTCAGCAGATTGAATACCTTGGATCTGTACAAGTCTTGCAGCAAAGAGCATAAAGATGACTAATAAGATAATAAATAGTGTGCGAATACGCTTCATCAGCAGATCAAAATTACCCACGCTTTATCCCGCTCTCATCAGTGATAACAGGAATATCTTGAGTCAAATTCAGGAAGGTCGGATTTTCTGATGGACTCATGCCTAAAGCTGCTGCCTGATTCGCTAAAGCTTGCGGGGATGAGTAAGTCTCCATTTTGCGCGAGATCGCCTCACGTTGATCAGCAATCATCTTTGACTCATATTTCAATTCTGAAAGTACGAACGCATCCTGTGCCAATAGTGTGTTTACGCCAAGGAGTGCAAGGAACCCAATAACTGCAACGATCGATACAAACTTAGCGAAGTACTTTTGCGTAGCTTGTACTCCTTCAGATGACTGAGGAACGATTTTGAGTAGCGCACGAGATGAATGTATGACCACTCTTTCGCGGGTCTGTTGAGCAAGGGCAGCGATAGACATTAGGCAGCCACTCTCTCTATCGCACGAAGGCGGACCGATGTCGAACGTGAGTTTTCATCCTGCTCGGCTTGACTAGCTTTCTCGCTCGCCTTGATCACAAGCGAAAACTTTGCGGCAAATTCTGGAAGGTCCATAGGAAGATCGCGAGGGCTCTTTGAGGTCGATGCCTCTACAAAAAACTCCTTAACAATCTTGTCTTCAAGTGATTGAAACGACATCACAACTACCCGGCCACCAACTTCAACCAAATTCAAGGCTTGCGGAATCGCGCGAGTGATTGCACCAAGTTCGTCGTTGACTGCAATGCGTAGCGCCTGGAAGGTGCGCTTTGCGGGATTGCCTCCAGTGCGACGAGTTGCAGCAGGAATACTTTCTTTAACTAGCGCCGCCAATTGCATGGTGGAGTTAAGCGGTGCCAGTGCGCGTGCCTTAACGATATTTTCAACAATTCGTGTGGCGAATTTTTCTTCTCCAAAGGCGCGCAGAATCTTTACCAAAGCACCCGGTTCGTAGTGATTAACAATCTCATACGCAGTAATGACCTGCGTGCTATCCATACGCATATCTAGTGGTGCATCGTGAGAGTAAGAAAAGCCACGATCTGTTTCATCTAACTGCATTGATGAAACTCCCAGATCAAAGAGAACTCCAGAAAGCTCTGAGTATCCATGGGAAGCAACAACATCGGTAATACTGTCGAAGACTGCGTGTGAAGTTTTTAAGCGATCACCAAAGATTGACAGACGTTGGCGTGCTTGCAAAAGTGCGCTTGGATCGCGATCAATTCCAATAACGATCAGCTCTGGGTAGCGAGAGAGTAGGGCTTCTGTGTGTCCACCTAATCCGAGTGTTGCATCAACAACAACTGGTGAGCGAGAAGATTCGATTGAAGGTGCGAGGAGATCAACGCAACGATCTCGCATTACTGATATGTGCTTCATCTTCTCCCCCATTCCCTATCTGCTTCTTTACTTTTTCTGTATCGCTCTCTCAACTCTGGTCACCGCCGGCCGACGGATCTCACGAAAGCGACGCCGGGGAAGGGGCGCCGCTGTCGGCCTTAAAACCTAGGCATTGGGTCGACGGTGGCCACAATCGAGAGAGCTCTATGTAATTGTTTTCTTACTTTTCTATTTCTATTCAGTTGTGTTTTTTGCTTAAAAGAGTCCTGGAAATACCTCTTCTGAAACATCAGCAAAACCTTCTTCACGATCTGCCAAATATTTATTCCATGACTGTGCATCCCAAATTTCAACGCGAGTATTTGCGCCAATAACTACGCACTCTTTTTCGAGTCCTGCATATGTACGAAGACCTTGTGGAATCGTGACGCGACCTTGACGATCAGGTATTTCATCGTGAGCGCCAGCAAACATCACGCGTTGATAATCACGTGCTGCTTTTGCAGTAACTGGCGCTTGTCGTAGCGTCTGTGTAAGAGTTTCAAATTCAGTAGAAGGAAACACATAGAGGCATCGCTCTTGCCCTTTTGTAATAACAAGACCTGCAGATAGTTCTTCGCGAAATTTCGCCGGAAGAATCAATCGACCTTTTTCATCAAGGCGGGGTTCGTGAGTGCCAAGAAACATCTGGTGCCCCTTCCCCAAGGTTGAAAACGATTGAGCGTGAATTCCTGCTCAATCCCCCACTTTACTCCACTTTCCTCCTTTTTCAACCACCCTTCCCCACGATCCACCATTTTTCGCCCCACCTCTCCCCACTGCGGGCAAAGAAAAAGCCCGCCTTGTGGGCGGGCTAGATCAATAAAGTGGTCGGATTATTCGAAGTTTCGCTGGTCCCAACGATCCTGTAGTCGATCGCCGAGCTTCTTGCGAGCGCGTGGAGCTTTACCAGAGCCCTTTGGGGATGCTGAAACAAGGGCTCCAGGGGCTGTGACTGCGCGATAAATCAGGATTGAGCCGGTCAGGGCGGTGAGGAAACCACCCAAGCCAATAATCGTTATCTGAGCAATGAGCCCGCCGAAGAGGATGGCTAGGCCAGCAATCACTAGGGCAACCCCTAGACCAAGCCGATTACGTGAAACTCCAGAAGTTCCCGACATCGCGCTAACAAGGCGTGGGTCATCAGCGGCGAGGGCTTCTTCCATCTGCGCCAATAAGCGTCTTTCGTGCTCGGAAAGTGGCATATAGATACTCTAGAACAACTTTTTCGATAGGGCTACTTTTGAGGCGCTCTGACCCAGGGGTTATTCGTCACTCTCGTCAATCAACCGCCCCAGCCTCACGCTATCTCTACCAAAGCGCGCTTTTGCAGCGTCAATTCCCCCTTGTAGCTCCCGCCAACTCGACTCACGCGCACCCAGGACCAGTTGCTCGTGGGTATCGGTATGGAGGTTTTCAAGACTAACGCCCACTAGTCGAATCCGAGCGCGTTCAATCGAAAGCGCTTCATAGAGGGCCTTAGCCACCTCGTAGATCTCATGGGTTGTATCTATCGGTAGTGGCAGAGTCTTAGATCTATTAACCGTTGTGAAATCAGCAAATCGAACTTTGAGGGTAATTGTTTTAGCAAAGAGTGAGCGTTCGCGCATGCGAGATGAGGCTCGTTCGCACATCCGCAGAATTTCTTTTGCCACTATCTCAGGATCATCGATATCGCGATCAAATGTTTCGGCGGCGCTAATACTTTTATCTGGCTCTTCCGGAATCACATCACGATCATCTCTGCCCCACGCAAGTTCATAGAGAGATTCACCTGCTGCCTGTCCTAGCGCGCGAATTAGCGTTTGTTGCGGCGTCTGCGCGATATCTCCCACGGTGTGAAGTCCCAAACGTTCGAGCGCTTCATTGGTCTTTGGCCCTACTCCCCATAGCGCAGAGACAGGTAGCGGATGTAGAAAAGTAAGCACGCGATCTGTAGGAATTTCTAAGATCCCATTTGGCTTACACCGTTGCGATGCCAACTTTGCAATGAACTTAGAGGATGCGATACCGACAGAGCATGTGATTCCTTCTTGCGCTTCTACCTTTGCGCGAATTGCTGTGGCGATTGCTCGACCATCACCAAGTAGGCGTCGCGCCTTTGTGACATCAAGGAAAGCTTCATCGAGTGAGATCGGTTCAACCAGTGGAGTGAAGGAGTGAAAGATCTCCATGATGTGCTCTGAGACTTCGCTATAGCGCTTATGGTCAGGCGGAATAAAGATTGCGTGTGGTGCCAACCTTTGTGCGCGGCCTACCGGCATCGCAGCTTTAATTCCGAATTTGCGCGCTTCGTAATTTGCAGATGTCACAACACCGCGCACTCCTGCACCGATTACTACAGCCTTACCTTTGAGTTCTGGGTGATCGCGTTCGGTGACGGATGCAAAGAATGCATCCATATCCACATGCAGGATCGTGGGTTCGTGCGCGCCACTCATATAGCTACCTTACTGTTCTGCCATTTCTCGTAGGCGTTACGTAGATCCCACGCCCCTGTGGCGCGGATAGAAATACCGCGTTCTCCTGTGCGCCGGGTTACTCCACGCACAAGAATCAGCGATGTCGAGTAGAGAAGGCCTGCGCTACTTGTCTGCACATCGCTAAAGAAGGTGCAATCGCTGCAGCCATATCCATCATCGAGAGTCAGAAAGATCACTCGTCGACCAGAGCGAATGGGCGGAGTCTGCAGCGCAACCTTTACTCCCGCAACTAAAACTTCCGCCCCTGAACGCTGTGCAAGAAGATCGCACGAACGCACTGCACCCATTGCATTAAGAAATGGGGCATAGAACTCAAGCATGTGATGAGTGATATCCATACCTAGCCGTTCTACTTCATGACGTACTCGCTCATTGGTAGTGATACCAGGTAGCCCACTTGAGATAAGTGCAGGGGGTGTAAAACCAAATGTCATCTGTGCGCCGCCGATACCTTTCTTGCCGCTTTTTGCCGAGTGTGATTTCTCAATATCATTCAGGTGCAGCAGAAGATCGCGATGGTTAATCTTGCTAGTACCGATGGAGTGAAGTTCGTCAAAGCCACCGGTGAGAATCAGCGACTCGGTAACAGGAGTAGAGGCACCGCTTCGTGCAATAAAATCTGCAATATCGATATAGGGGCGACCGCTAACAATTGACTTTACCTCTTGATCGCTAATGCCAGAGATGGATGAGAGCGCGATACGAATTGCTTGCCCACCTTCGTGCTCTTCCACCCGATATGTTGAATCAGATTTATTTACATCGAGAGAAGCTAAAACGATTCCCATCTGCCGCGCCTCATCAAGGATTAGCCGTTTGGGATACATCCCTGGATCATGCGTAAGAACGCCGGCGATAAATTCTGCCGGGTAGTGAGTTTTCAGCCAGGCCGATTGATAGGTAGGTAGAGCAAAAGCTGCAGCATGTGCCTTGCAGAATCCAAAGGATGCAAAGGCGCGCAAGATCTCCCAAACCTTAGTGATGACAACAAGTGCGTATCCCTTCTGAGTTGCAGCAGGAAAGAACCAATCACAGACTTCTTGCTGGCCCGCCTTATCCCCCAGTGATCGCCGCTTCTCATCAGCTGCTGCCAGAGAAATACCTGTCATTGTTGCAATAATCGAAATCACCTGTTCGTGAAAGACAACAACGCCTTCCGTCTCTTGCAGAATCGATGCCAGATCAGGGTGGATTACATCAGCTGCGGTAAAGCCATGACGTGAGTTGAGAAAGGGAGCGATCATGTCGCTCTTTACCGGTCCTGGGCGAAAGAGGGAGATATCGATAATCAGATCGTTAAATGAACGAGGATTTAATTTACCTACTAATTCAC
>Ga0164293_10002662_pt1 | contig 15148 bp, 10 predicted proteins | sample GEODES118metaG_FD_111487 | JGI IMG/M metagenome (GOLD analysis project Ga0164293, IMG submission 111487) | Eutrophic lake water microbial communities from Lake Mendota, Wisconsin, USA - GEODES118 metaG | ecosystem: Environmental > Aquatic > Freshwater > Lake | place: USA: Lake Mendota...
CAAGTATCCTGCCCATACCAGCGACATTCCGATTCGACCGTTATCCCAAAACCAACAAGCTCACCTTGCCAAAACGGCGGCAACCCAACCAAAACAACGGCAAAGGTGAAACACTGTCCGCTTCGGTATCAGTTGCAGCGCATCGCTGTGCCCAATCGCACAACTTGGCATGTGACTCACTGGCTGGACCAGGAAGTTATTTCTGCGTTCCCGCAAGTGCTCTGGGAACTTCGTTCCGAGGCAGCCAAGGGGATTTGGCTGTCTTTCGCCGTCCCCTGATTGCCATTGGCATGGCAACTGCTTGTCTATCCTCCCCGAATGGCCTCTGAGCAGTGCCAGTGGAATAGAACTACAAAGTGTCCACTCCGAGTTGGCTCATTCCTCCCGACCTTAAATTGCTCCCCAGAACAGGGAATGCCGGGGAATAGTGAGTAGAAAGCGCGAAAATACGCTTAAAGGCTGAGATACTTTTCCCAGATTTTTCGCGATAATCGGCCGGGTACGAATCTACCTTCCAATGCCAAGAGCGTTTGGAATCGTTGACCTTCGGCAATTTGACAGCGAACTCTGCAAGCCGAAATCCTTCCTCAGTAATTAAAGGGCGCATCACATGAACGGGACAAAACGGGGATTCACGCTGATAGAGTTATTGGTGGTAATTGCCATCATTGGCATTCTCGTCGGCATGCTCTTGCCTGCAGTGCAGGCAGTGCGCGAAGCAGCTCGTCGAGCCGACTGCTCCAATCGTCTCCGCCAAGTCACGCTGGCCGCCCATAACTTCCACGACTCCAACAAGCGATTGCCGGATGTGTTGTGTCAAAAGGGAGCGGTTAACTGGGCGGACTGGAACAACGCCAGCAGCCCTCTGTTCTACATGAAGGCGCAAAATTCCGGGGTCATAGCGGCGGTCATGCCTTACATGGAACTGACCAACGTGCTCAACCAAGTTGACCCGTTTTACGTACAATGCGGGCAAACGTGCGCGACCTATCTGAACAGCTCGGGACAGCCAGTCTATCCCAACTTCTTTTCGATCCAAGGTTATTGGAACATTGCTTACACAGATGTTCCCGCGATCACTTGCCCCTCGGACAATATTCTGGAAGTCCAGGGACGGCCAGTCTTTGTCGCTCAACCGGTGAGTGTTACGGGTAATCCCGGCGCTGCCAACGATGATTTTACAGCCTTGGGCTATTGGTACTTCGCTCCCCCTGAAGGGCGAACCGACGAAATGGGCCGAACGAGTTATATTCCCAGTGGCGGAGCTTGCTCGGGCGGGATGAATCGGGGCGGGGTTCTGGGGCCCTTTATCGGAGCGACCGGCGCGCGCGAGAAGCGCACTCTCGAGACCATTCCAGATGGTACCAGCAACACCATTTTCTATGGCGAGTCGTTAGGGGAAGTGATTGCTGACATTGCCACAGATGCACCGGTCCGCAACTATGTCCATACGGCAACCGGAGCCATCCTTGCTCGCGGTCGGGGAAACGTTCCTTGGCAAAAGGTCCCAGCATTGGCTAACACAGCCACCAAGAATTATCCAGGCGGAAACGACCCGCGTGGCACGATTCTCGGAGGACCGCGGATGGCTTCGTCAGTTGGCTTTTCCTCCAATCACAACGCCGGGGTTAACTTCACGTTTGCCGACGGCTCTGTCCGTGCCTTTCCCCGCAGCATCAACTGGCAGCAACTGTATGCGTACTACGGGATGAATGACGGCCAATTTGCAACCGGCGTGGACCAATAACCGACCAGCACGTTGAGCTGACGCTTCTTGGCTTGGGACCCGATCTTCGTTTTGGGCCAAAGCTGACAGAGGTCCGTTGTTGACGAGAACCTGTCCAGCCAACGGTTGGATGTAAACTGAACAACCGCCTTGGGGGGACGTCCTCAAGGCGGTTTTTTTTATTGACGCCACGAACGTCCGGCCAGAAACACGAACATCCGGCCGGAAAACTGCTTTTTGTTTCCCAGACCGGATAATCAAAACACTGAGAGCCTCGCTGGATGGCAGAAAAAAGTCGCAAATATTCGCCGCTTATTGAAAAAGCAAAAATCCATGGCTACGATCATTGCGTAACAAACGTAGTGCGATCAACGCTCCGTTTTGATTTTTTCATTTTGGCATTCCGTTGGTAAGGAAAGGGAACATGTTGCGACGAATCATCAGCTGCCTGTTGCTAGGAGCATTTTGCTGCACTTTGGCTGCTTGCGGCAGCAAGCCGGAAGCACCGGTTACTAAGGATAGTAAGAGCAATCCGGTCGACGCTGCCAAGCAATCTGGCAGCCAACCGTTCAAGCCGGAAGCCATCGAGTAATTACGTAATCAGCGGCCGAATGGCTGGCAGATCAATTTCGCGATCCCTCGTCCTTAATTGGGTGGGCTGATGTTTGCGAAACCGCGCTGCTCTTCCTTTGGCGACTGTTCAGCGGCATTGATTCGTTCAGTGAACGCTGAGAATTTTGTCGTCAATCCAAATCCTGCTCGCCTGCGAGTTGGTCGATGATGACGATGGATGGCAATGCTAACTGTTCAAGTTGGGGGGCAATTGTTCAAGTTGGGCAATTGCTCAACCTGCATGCTTTAGCATGTGGAGGTGGTCTGCCTTCATGAGACTGCCTGTTCCGGGGTGGGCACGTTTTTTGAAGTCGACTGGCTGTCTCATTAGAAGACTGCTGGGGCTCAATTGAAGATCGGAACCCCTCCGAGTAGTTTCCGCTGCGTTCTGGATTTCCAGGATCAGGGATTCCGAAAACGGGTTTTTGCTCCAGCTTAAACCATTCACTCTGCCCATCTACTGATTGATGACCAATCGGCATGGCTGGGTGAGAGATTGAATTTACAGACTTAAAAAAGGGGCGATTCCGTTGTGGACTCGCCCTTTTTTTTGGACGATGCTCTCGTGGCAGTGGGACGGGTTCCCTTAAGCCCGGGGTTCCCTTTAACGCGGTGGAACGAATCAATCGCCCACGCCAAGAACGCAGGCGGCAAAGCCAGTTTGCCGGGGATGGGAGCCCGAATTTGAGAGCAGCAAAGCGGTAAACAGAAGTCAGGCCAGATCCGCTGGCCTTATTTGGTAACGGGCTCGACTGATTCGATTTTCAGAGGTCCGCCCAGGGCCGCGCTCAAATCAATGCCGGCATGCTGCAGCAGCGGCACAAACTTTTCGACAATCACTTCCCGATTATCTGCAAACAACTTCAGCGGTGAAGCTGCTGCCAACTGCAGGCTCTCTGCCCCGCGCAGCAGGCCTAATCGGGCGGGCTGGTCTGGCTGTTTTGAGATTAGCAAAACGATATCCATCGCCTGATCCACAAAACAAAGGCTAAACGCCCCCGTTGGCAGTTCTTCCAGTGTCAGCAAACTGCCTGCAGAATTCATTTCACGTAAATTCAGCTTGAAATACTCTTCCTTCAACTCCTGATTGGGTTGAGCCCGATTCTCCGGATGCAATTCCAGTTCGCCGGAAGCAGATTGAATATCAAATTCCCGGTTGAGAGTCTTCGGCCGGTTGCTCGCCTGATGCTTGCGGTTGATGTAATACGACTGGGCGTAGGGCGACCCCTGCACCAGTTTGTCAACAACGTCTTCGAACAGCACCTGCGGATAATCGACCGCCGATAAATCATATCCATCGCCGAGGGACAACCAGCCGCGAGGCAAATTGGAGGCTTCATATTGCTGGCGGATTCCTTCCGCCAACTCAGCAATCGACTTGCCGCCGAATCTTGATTTCCAAAACTCGCGATCGAGCTTGATGGCGTTCCCATCTGCGGTCAACCGCAATAGCCGGGACAGCTCTGTCCGGGCCCGGAAATAGTTCGCCTCGGCTTGCAGCGCACGATCCGCTGCGAACTCGGCAATTGCCGGTGGCTCGACTCGAGGCTGGAGTTTCTCGGACCAGGCCTGCCAAGCGGCTGGGTCAGTACCAAGGTCCTGCTCCGCGATTTGCCGTAACTGCTGCAGTACCAGTTGAGTTTCCTCCGGTGTGCGACAGTCGGCTAACAGCCGCACCAGAAACCGGGGATTGCTATCGAGCTGCTGTGAATCCATCAACTCAGCGGTCGCCTTTTCATCTGCGGAGGCCTTGGCTGCAAACACTTTTCGCAGGCGAGCACGGATTTCGGCATTCAAGCCAGGCTCTCGAATTCCGCGGGCGATGGCCAACGACCATTGCGAAAATTCGGCTTCCAGCCGCTCGGTTGCTTTGGCTCGAGACTCGAAGTCCTCCGCTTCCAAGTCGCGAAAGGCCTCCAGAAATTCAGCCTGCTTCGTGGCGCCGTAAGCAAGGTCATTGAGCACTTGGGCTTGTAGCTTTTCGGTCAGATCGACCGCCGGGGTACCTACTCCCAACTTGCGAAGCAAGGGAAAAAACCGTTCGCCCAACAACGTCGAATGCTCAAACCAGAGGTCATTAAAGGAACTGGCTTGATGGGCCACGCAATTGTCGGCGGTAACCAATTGCAGGAGCACGGCCCCCGATTCGGACTGCCTTAACCTGAGCACCGTACCTTCAGCCGGTTCAATCACGAGTACTTGAATCTCGCGACCGCTGCTATCCAAATGGACTTGGCGGAATGGCTGCTGCTTTTCGACCAGATGGAGATAACTTCCGACCGGTCGATCGCGGGCAGGCGTTGGGAAGATCGTGCCATTGCCAAAAATGCCCGAGATCTTGTTGCCGCGAATGTTGTATCGCCAGTTGTTCCCACCAGAGCTGCTGCCGCCTCCGCCACCAAACCGCAGCAATGATGTATAGAGGGCCTGCCCGGCTGCCTGATCCGGAAATTTGGTCTGCAATTCCCCGCCATTGAACTCCAGGCCGATCGCTTCACTGAGCGTTTGGGCGACTTCATCCAAAGGGCCGTCAGCCGCCTGTTCATCGCCTTGCTGGGCGTTGCCCGGCGGTTGCACTGCTGCTTCGGCACAATTGTGGAGAAGCGTCATTGGGCAAATTACTGCGAGCCACGCCATCAGGCATACCCTGAGGGCCGAAAAAGCCAATCGGCCTGCCCAGGCTTGGCGGCTCACTCCGCTGACAGCATTACAATTCTGCATAGCCAATCTCCGCCCATTCTGCCCTACCAGAGACCAAGGTGTTCATCAGGGTCGCGGCAAGAGGCTTAGTTTGCAACTTCGGAGAATCAGACCAAGGGCCGCTTCTCCGTCAATGACGTTCAGTCCATTCTAATCGCGAATACTTGGTTGCGGCTAACTGCTTGGTCATCTCTGCCGGCCATTCCCTGATTGGCTCTTCGGCTTCCCAGACAGAACGCAGGGCCGAGATCAGGTCTTCGCGGGTGGCAGGGAGATTGGTTACAAACTCGAGGTGCGAACGCCGTTCTCGATAATCCGGCTGTCGCTCCGGAGTTCCAAGGCAGGCAGAAAGCAAGTCCAGCGGAAAATCGTACAGCAAGGTTCCGTGATAGAGCAGAAAATGCCGCCGACAGCGCAAACTGTTGCCGCTGAATTTACGGCTGGTCCAAGTCAGGTCGCAAATGCCTTGCACTGTGCACTCGAATCCAAGACGGGAGACAGCTTCCCGCTGTCGTTCCATCACGTACGAATGAGCTCGATCCAACAACCGCAACTCCGGCAGCCGTTGGTACGACAACAGCACGGCATACATCAAGCAGCCCGGACCAGTCACGATCGTCGCGCCACCACTGGCGCGTCGCAAGACTGGAATGCTGCGGGCGCGGCATTCATCCAGCCGTACTTCCTGCCCAACCCGGGAACTGCGGCCGAGCACGACACAGGGACGGGTTGGTTCCCACACGCGGAGAACTTCCAAATCCTGATCACTGCCTGAGGTCAGAGACTCGGCGGTTTCCAAAAGCGCTTCATCCAAAGCCAGATTGCTGGCCGGTTCATCCAGAGTCAGTTCGAGGTAACGCATGGCTTGTCAATCTGTAACGGTCAGGCAAGATCTTTGCGCAAACCACTGGTGCACAAGAGTAAAGGCTGGTCCGAAAGTGCCTCGAAAATCAAAAGTCAAACAGGGCAAACTGCATGTGACTCGTCGCCGTAGTGCTTGTCGCTGAATCGTTTACAACATTCCACCGGAAAATCCGTTTGAAAAGTTCCGGCAGATCCGCCAAACTCGGCACAATCCTAACGGATTCCCCGCGGCTCAAGTGGAACACCCTGACCGCGCAGCATAAGATTGATCTGGAGTTATTCAAGGAAGGGGCTGTCACCTGGATGTCCTGCGTGAAGCCAGATTCGACCACCGCCCCTGTTTGCTGGAGTCTAACCTGATGTCCGCTGCCCGCCGAACAAATCCCGCTTATCGCTTGCTGCTGCTCTGCTGCACGGCTTCAATGCCGCTGCTTTCTGCAGAGTTGCTCCCAGCCCAGTCAGGTTGCCAATTGGTTCCGCAGACCATTCTCGAGCCACAAACGGTCACAACCTACCGCTGGGAGCTGCAGACGGAATACGAAACTCGTCCGGTCACCGTGGCCAAGCCCGTTGTCGTGACTGAAGCCCGCGAGCGTCGGAACGTGGTGTACAAGCCGGTGCAGAAGAACCGGATTCTCGAAGAACATTATGAAGTCCTGAAGCCGATCACCGAAACGAGCTTCCGCGAAGAGACCATTCAGGAAACGGTTTATGAAACTTCCACCGAAATGCAAACGCAGCAGTTTGTGGTGGAGAAGCCTATCATCGAAACCCAATATCGGGATGAACAGGTTTTGGTCCGCAAGCCGGTAACTCAAACCGTTTTGCAGACCGAAAACGTGTTGGCTTATCGCCCTCAAACCGTTGCCCAAACGGTCTATCTGCCAACCAACGTGGCCGTATCTCAAGTCGTCCGACAACCAGTTTTCAACAACCGCTTGCAATGGCTGCCGGGAGGTTACTACGCGGACCCCGTCAGTGGCGTACCGACTTGGCAGCGGACCGGCTTGCACTGGGTTCCCAATCCGCCGGTAACACAGACGTTCCTCCAGCCCGGCCTGATTCCAACGCAACAATTGGAAACAGCTTACGTTCCCGAGGTTGTCCAAACGCAAAAGCCGGTCACGATGACCGCTTGGCAAGACTGTTACGAAACACGGCGAGTTCCTTTGGAAGTGCAACGCACCGAGCGATCAGTCGAATCGAGGCAAGTTCCGGTGGAAGTTCGCAAGCCGGTGATTCGAACCCGGGTTGAAAAGGTACCGGTGGAAACGGTGCGGTACGAAAAGCAAAACATGGTTCGCCGTGTGCCTTTTGTGGAGACGACGTACGAAAAGATTGAACAGGTCGAACCTTACGAAGTTCAAGTCCAGAAATGGGTTAACGAAACGTCCACGATTCAGGTTCCCAAGCAGGTCTGGAAGCGAATCGAATCGCAAACTGTACAGATGGTTCCCCGCACCGTTTTGCAAAGCGTTCCGGTCGATGCTTTTGGGAACCTGCTTTATTCGGTTCCAGCGACCGTAGTGATCCCTCCGGCCCCGACGCAAGTGGCCACCAATCAATCCTCCGTCGTCGGCGGCAGTGTCCCGACAACTGCGACGGCATTGAACAGCCCCAGCGGCAACCTGTCGACCGAACTTCGACTTCCTGGTCGTTCGGTGCTCCAAGGCGAAGCCACCACTGTCGCCAAGCCGTCGTTGCAAGATTCATCGGCCCCGGCAAACGCTCGGGTCAATCCAGGCGAGGTGGTCGGCCAGTGGCAAGACCTCCGTCGTCCTTCCTCGCTCGATGGAAGTGCCTTGCCTCCGAACGCAGTCTTGAAAAAGTCCTTAATCGTCGATGACCCCGCAGCTGTAAACGTGCCAGAGAAATCGGGCAAGTCGAACGAGTCGGTGCTGGAGCCAATCATCAAGCAACCGGCAACTCCCGATTCTGCCGACACTCCGCCTGCTTTGGAGAAAGCGCCAGCCAACCAGTCCGATTCCTCAACCCCAAACACTCCGACTCCAGCGAAGGAAGACCCCGCCATCAATGGCTCGCAGACTTGATCTGCGAAGCACCGAAAAGATAACGAACTGAGCTGCGGTGCGAACATTGAAACAACTCCAAGCCAACGTGGCGGAAGTTCGATCACCGCAACTTCCCCGCGCCGACTTCGATGCCAGGAAAGGACTGCCAGCTAGCCGGCGGTTGCCTCATCGTTAGTCCAAGCTCGAAGCGGAGCCAGAACTCTGATTTACGTGCTAGGCTTGGTTTTCCTGATTGCACTGGCCTGTCTGGCTACAGCTGCCTTTTCTAATTGGCCCGGTTTCTAATCAACACCGTGTGGCGCGTTCGAAGTGGGGCCATTGCACTCAAGGGCTGGGCTTGGCCTTGGATTGGTCCGACTCCTTGGAAGAAGTCGATTGGACTTCTGGCGACCGCCAAACCAGCCACGCGCCAAACAGGAATGGCCCCAGGCCAAACAGAACCATTCCGAGCAAGACTGGCCACCACGTTCCCGCCGCGCCTTGAAAAAGCGGGAGCAGGTTGTGAACTACATTTATCGCTCCCAGTATGATGAAGAACGTCGCAGCCAAGTAAAGCGCAATGCTTTCAACTTGCTCGGCGATTTGGGCGGACGCTGGCTTCACTTTCGCTCCTCTTCTGAATTTACCTTCTCAACTAACAGTCCACAGTACAGGCCGGTAAGCGAACCAAAGACGATCCAGCCAGCAACTTGGCCAGCAGCTCCCAAGGCCGAGCCAATGACTCCGGGAATCAGCAACAACAGCGTGCCGACCAGGAAGATGGCAAACGAGAGCAGCGATCCCGGAAGGAACTTCAGCCAATCAACATTCTCAAAACGAATCTGCTGCAGAATCTTGGAATCGAACAACTTGAAGGGCGAATCGGCCCGGCAAGCACTGGCCAACAGCAACGGGCTCAGCAGCGTTCCGCTCAAGGCGCTCAAGGCATAGATCCAAAGCGGGGCGCCAGAGACTGCCGCCAAGAGCATCCCGCAAATGGCCCCGGGCAATACACCCAGCCAAAACCCGAAGGCCACAAAACCAACGGCCGGAGCCCATTCGGCGTAGCTGGTTCCTTTCCAGGCAGACAACTGAGGTTGCTTTTGCGCCCCAAGGTGAAACAGGAGCGCCGCGGTGACGGCACTCAAAGCCATGCCAAGCAAAAAGCAAACTACCCCCGGAAGGCCGACCACCAGCGACAGAATCGTCGTCCCTACGGTACGCGTTTCTTCACCGCCCAACCAGCCACCCGCCAGACCAAGCAACCAGTAGCCAATCCCCAACGCGGCAGTTGCGAGTCCGCTCGTGACCAATAGCCGTGAATCGGAGGCCATTCGGGTTAACCACTGACGAACAACCGGACCGGGTGCGGCCAAGTCATCCAATTCCATTTCCAACGCACCGCCTGTGACTGCGTCGTCCGCGGTGGATGCTGGCTCGGGGCGAGCCGGCTTCTGTTGCCAATAGGGCGGCAACCCATTGCCGCTCGCGGGCTTCGTCGAAGTAGTTGCCGACCCTGTCCGGCCCGGGCCGCCAGCTGTGGCAGCAGGCTGCGGAATCGCGCTTCGGCCAGCTGCTGGCGGAGGAATTTCAGGTCCGGACTTCCAGCGTTCTGTGCCCGGTTGAGGGAGAGGTGTTGGTCGCGATTGCTCGCGCCCGCTGGGGGGCTGTTTCTCGCGCTCGGCTGGTACCGATTCCGGCTGGGACTTTGCATCCGTGGACTTCCCTACCGCAACTTCCGGGCTGAGCGGTGCGAGCAGGTCATCATTCTCCGCGTCCAGTCCGTAGTGGCTCGGGATTTCGACTTTGGGCCGCTCCACCGGCTCGCTCAAGCGATACTCATCATCAGACTCAGGGCTCGAGTTGCCCCGCGACGGTTCGCTGGTCCAAACCACTTCTTCGCCGACTTGCTGCGAAAAGCCGCTGGCCGTTCTGCGCGGCGTGGCTTCCTCAGCGAGAACTTCTGAATAACACTCCGGACACTTAACTTTTTGCCCCAGCTGATTCCGCTGAACATAAATCAGCGTATCGCAAATTCGGCAGCGAACCCCGGTCATTGATTCGGGAGGACCGGTATGCTCAAAACCTTCAATTCGCAACGGTTGGTCTGCATCATCCTGAGCCAGATCACCGGTCGAAAAGATCGGCGAGAGCCCATTCGGCTCACTTTGAGTCGCGGCTGGCGTCAAATCCGCTGGCTGCAATCCAAGCTCGATGTCCAGCTCATGGCTCAGCTCAGAACCCCGCTCGGCATTCGCCGCGGAGGACTGGCCTGTTGCTTCATTCCCTGCGCCAGGAGGGCCTTCACCGATGGAAGATTCCGAAGTCGCTTCGGCTGCTGTCGCGGCGGGAAAATCAAAATGACCGGGGGACTCGCTCTCCAAAGGAATCAACGGCTGGGCCGGCTCAAGCGCAAGGGGATCGAGGTCCTCCGGAAACTGGAGGGCTTCTTCCGCCGTTAGCTGGTCGCCATCATTGCCCTGATTGCTCTCTTGCCACTTGGGCTCCCCCCGATCATCGAACAGATCGTCGAACGGACTTTGGGGAGCTGAAGCCGCTGGCGTTTCAAGTTTGCCCCCGCAACTGGAACAGACCGTAGTCCCAGCCTCCGCGGATGAAGCTCCAGACAATGAAACTCCAGACGACTGCCGACCGGGCTTTTCGTTCGGCTGCCCGCAATGGGGACAAGCGAACGACTGGGGGCTGTCTCCAGTGGAGCTCATACGGTCAATCCTGGACTGCCGGGCATGGAATTGGGGGACTGAAACAGAAACGAAACCGGGTTCTTCAGGGCTTCCATCGGATTCGTTTTCAGGTCTTGTCCATTGTAATGCAATTCCCGGATCGCGTATGTTGAAAGTAGACTAGGGCCGTGGTGATTAATAGTGATGCCCATCGGTCAACGGCCGTCATTCTCCGGGCAGGCAGACGCGCTGGCGGACTGAATTTCCCTGGGCGGATTGCACTCGGCCTCGCTCCTTTCCCCAACTTGGCACTCAGGACTTGGCATGAAACTGCTCCGCGTTGCCTCGGCAGCCTTGAATCAGACTCCTCTCGCTTGGGAGGCCAATTTCCAGAACATCCAGCGTGCGATCGAACTTGCCCGGGAACAGCAGGCGACGGTCCTGTGCTTGCCTGAGCTTTGCCTCACTGGTTATGGCTGTGAAGATGCCTTTCACAGCCCGGGGGTCTTGCAGTCTGCCCTGGAACTGCTGAGTCGAATCGCTCCTTTGACGAGTGGGATGGTCGTCTCCGTCGGTCTGCCTGTGATGTATGGGGGCGTGGTCTTTAACGCCGCTTGCCTCCTCATCAACGGACGGATCGGCGGCTTTGTTGCCAAGCAACACCTCGCCGGAGACGGCATTCATTACGAACCCCGCTGGTTCAAGCCTTGGCCGGAGGGAATCCACGGCGTCGTTGAGGTTGACGGCGAGTCCCTGCCGATCGGAGACATTTTTTTTGACGTCGGCGGGGTCAAGATTGGATTTGAGATCTGCGAAGACGCTTGGGTTGGTTCACGGCCCGGAGCAAGTCTCGCCGCCCGTGGCGTCGACCTGATTCTCAATCCCAGCGCCAGCCACTTCGCCTTCGAAAAACATGCGGTACGCACTCGCTTCGTGCTGGAGGGGAGCCGGGCCTTCAGCGTGACTTACGTTTACTCCAATTTGCTCGGTAACGAAGCAGGCCGGGCGATTTACGATGGCGACGTGCTGATCGCTGCCGCCGGCAAGCTGCTGGCCAGCGGCCCTCGGCTTTCGTTCGAGCCAGTAGTTGTGACGACGACCACCACAGATATCGACGCCACTCGAATGAACCGCGCTCGTACAGGCAGTTTCGCACCTGAGGTCGACGGCGATGAAAGCGACTTGGTCAGGATCGGCTTTAAGTGGCCCGGCTGCCAACCAGTCGAAAACTTGCCCAGTCCAGCGGCGTGGGAAAATTCAGCAGAGCTGAAGTTCGAAGAATTTGCCCGGGCGGTCAGCCTTGGCCTGTTCGACTATCTTCGCAAAAGCCGCTCCCAAGGCTTTGTTGTCTCACTGAGCGGCGGGGTGGACTCGGCCGCGGTTTCAGTTTTGGTAGGGTTAGCCTGCGAACTGGGAACCGCTGAACTGGGGCTGCCGCGTTTTTGGGAATATTCAGGAGTCCGCGGGCCTGCTCCGGAAAACTTGTCTGCTTGTACCCGGCGCTTGTTGACGACAGTTTATCAGCGCACCCGGAACAGTTCCGTGACAACTTCGACCGCGGCTCGCGCCGTGGCAACGGCGGTCCACGCTGAGCACCATGAAGTCGACGTCGACGCCTTGGTTGAGCAATACACGGCGATGATCGCCGGTACGCTGGGGCGACCTTTGACTTGGGAACAGGATGACCTTGCCTTGCAGAATATTCAGGCACGGGTGCGGGCACCGGGCGCTTGGCTGTTGACCAACCTGAAAGGCGCATTGCTGCTGGCAACCAGTAACCGCAGCGAAGTAGCGGTGGGCTATGCGACAATGGATGGCGATACGGCCGGGGGTTTGAGCCCCTTGGCAGGGATCGACAAGGCCTTTCTCCGCCGCTGGTTGCGCTGGATGGAATCCACCGGGCCGGTTGGAGCACATCCAATCCCCGAGTTGGGCTTGGTCAATCAGCAACAGCCGACGGCCGAGTTGCGTCCATCCGGTGAGCACCAGACGGACGAAGGCGATTTGATGCCTTATGAAGTCCTTGATCGAATCGAACGCTTGGCGATTCGTGACAAGCTGATGCCACTGGAGATTTTTCAGCATCTTCGAGTCGAATATCCACAGCGCCCAAGTGCAGACCTGGCGGGGTGGATCACCAAGTTCTTTCGCCTGTTCTGCCGCAATCAGTGGAAACGGGAGCGCTTCGCCCCGGCGTTTCACCTGGACGATCTCAATCTCGACCCCAAGACGTGGTGTCGCTTTCCGATCCTCTCGGGCGGCTTTGAATACGAATTGGAAAAACTGTCGCTGTCCCTACGGCAACTTGAGAACAAGCCGGCGACTTCAGAAACGACTGGTTCGTCGCGGGGCGGCAAACGGGGGAGTTGAGCGGGAGTGCCTTGGAACCGCTTGGCCGAGTGTGTTTAACTTGTGGAGCACACCCGGCTGTTTCCGCGAAACTCACAGCCCCGGGTGCCCAGAGTGTCGCCCTCACTTGCCTGGCTGGTCCGATTCGGCCTGATCGAGCAGTGCGAAGCTTTGCAAAGCCATGGCGGTCCCGTAACAACGGCCCAATTCGTGAGAGTCGACGAAACAGCCGTCGACTTCGGGCAGCCGCAGCATGATTTCGCGCTGCCGTTTGGCGAGTTCCTTTCGCACGTCCTCGTTCGCGATCTGGGAGATCAGTTCCGCTCGCGATTGCATGTCGTACCAAAAGAAAAATCCGCCGTATGCCATGGTGGATGTGTGGTTGTCATACTTGTAGGCCCGGTCCAGATACTCCTGACCAGCCAGTGAAATCTCCGCTGCCTGTTGCAGTTGGCTTTGATCTATCTTCTGCCAATACCACAACGCCAACTCGCCGACTGCCATCCGGCCAGCACTGGCAGCCGTGCCAGGTGGGTTGGCTTCAGACCGCGGGCGGCTGGGCGAGCGTCGGGAGTTATAGGGATAGGCGCCGTTCGAGAAGCGATCACCCTGTAATGCTTGCAGGCCGGCATTCAACTTTTCGCTGTCGATTTTCGCTCCCGCCTGTTGGGCAGCATGCAGCGCCGCCAAGGCGGTCGCGGTCACGAAAGGATTGGCGTATTCATGCGCCCAACCACCGGACTTCAGTTGAATCGACTCCAGCTTCGCCGTCGTCGCCTGAAGCTGGACTTGCCATCCGGCAGCCCGTTCCGGCGGCGCGAGCCTGACCAGCTGGGCCAAAAACTGGGTACGATAGGCATAAGCCCAGAGAATTTCGTCAGCGTCGTTGGGATTCAGATTTGCTTCATTGCAGACGTAACCGGCCGCCAAGGCAATCGCTTCTTCAATTTCGGGTCGCAATTCGGGAGCCATTCTCTCCCGCGCCTCCAACAAGGCGATACCGGCGAGGCACGTGATAGCGACGTGCACATTAGGCAAACTGTCGTATCCTCCGAAGTCATAATCGGAGTCGACGATCGCGCCGTCTGCGCGTTGCATCTCCAACAGGAACCTGACTCCCCTCTGCCACAAGGCCGCTTCATCGTAAACGCCCGGAGGTGCTGCGCTGCCAAGTGATTTCACGCCTGCCAGCCACGCCCCGTCTGGGAGTCGACTCCAAGTCTCAAACCCGCGAACAAACGGCCCGAAGCCTTCGGCCTCCGCCGCAGCCTTCCACGCCAATGGAGACTCGGGCTGGGCCTGACTGGCGCGGCGCCACAATTCGCGGGCCAACTCCTGCTCGCCGCGGCGAAAGGCGAACATGCCTTTCAGCAACCAAATTTCAGCGGCAAATGCCGAGTCGGCCTCTGGCTCAGGCAGTTGTTCGTTTGTGACTCCATCCCGAAAAGCCTCCCACGCGGCCGGCAAGGTTCCGGTTGCTCGTTCGACTTGCGGCGGCTCTTCTGGGACGCCAATCAAGCGGGTGAGCCAGTCGGCGTGGAGTGTCGTCAGCCGGTCGACTCGTTGCGTGACCTTTAATTTCGAATCGACCACGAGAAAACCCGGCTCGACGAAGTTATATGGGAGCAAGTCAAATTGCTTGGCCAGGCTTTCGTTTGGCCCGCCGCGGGTCGGGATAAAATCACGATTCAAGCGGGCGATGATTTTTGGATTGGAGAATGGTCCGGCCAGCATGTAACGATCGACTTCGACCTTGCGATCCATAAAGGTCCCGGGAATCGTTGGCACGTACCAGAAGATTGGCTTTCCCGACTCGCGCGAGCGTTTGACCGCTTCGTCCCAATCAGCCACCCAAGCGACCGCCGAACCGATTCGAGCGGCAGCCGGACTTGGCTCGGCCCGAATGATCCGGTTCTCGTTACGCAGCGGATCAACAGCCGCAGCGGTCTCCTGGGCGAAAACCGGATTCGTCTGAAGGACTCTCGCACCCTCGCTCGCCAAACAGAAGAAAGCCAAGCAGAAAACCAGCCGCCGCGACCAAAGCTTCATCTCGTCGTACCTCAAGTGCCCCGAACCCTTGACTTGTTTTCGATACTCCAGCCCTTTGCCTGATGGGGCGGTGGGCGTCCCAGCATCGTTGGCTCCCGGCCAATCGATTGCCTGGCTGAGCCCTACGCCTGTCAAGTCTAGTGGATCCGCTG
>Ga0164293_10002664_pt1 | contig 15144 bp, 15 predicted proteins | sample GEODES118metaG_FD_111487 | JGI IMG/M metagenome (GOLD analysis project Ga0164293, IMG submission 111487) | Eutrophic lake water microbial communities from Lake Mendota, Wisconsin, USA - GEODES118 metaG | ecosystem: Environmental > Aquatic > Freshwater > Lake | place: USA: Lake Mendota...
CGGCATGTTCATGGGCGCACGACGCTGAGTCGCTTCACGTCGCCTCCGTGCGTCAGCACGTAGACGTCGCCCGAGGAAACGCTGCGGACTGCGGTGACTGATCCCACGTCGTCGAACAGCTTCTTCGTCTTCGTGGTGCGCGAGCCTTCGACCCTGAGAGCAGTGATGTCACCGCTGCAATAGTCACCGAACAGGTACCAGCCACGCAGTGCGGGCAGGCGCGCACTGCGCACCTTCGTCCCGCCCGAGATGGAACACCCCGCATCACCGTGTGCGTACACGTACACGGGCCGTGTGTGGCGTGTGACGTTCTGGTCCTTGTTGTAGCGCTTCTTGCCTTCGTAGGCGCTCCATCCGAAGTTGGCACCGTCGCCCGATCCGTCGGCGGCCCAGACGACGTTGACCTCTTCCCATTCGTTCTGGCCGACGTCGGCCACCCAGAGGTTGTTCTCGTCGTCGAACTCGAAGCGCCACGGGTTGCGCAGGCCCACCGACCAGATGCGTGCGTCGTTCGTGGCAGTGCCGTCGGCATCCGGGTCGAGGCTGACGATCTTGCCGAGCAACGACGAACGGTCGAGCGCGACGCGCTCGGGATCGCCGGCCGAACCACCGTCACCGGTCGCCACGAACAGTCGACCGTCCGGCCCGAAGGAGAGTCCTCCGCCGTTGTGGTTGGCGTAGGGCTGGTCGAGCGTGAAGAGCACCGTGCGGGACGATGCCACGGCCTTGCCGTCCGGTCGCACGGCGTAGCGCGCCACCACGGTGTCGCCGTCGTTGTCGGTGTAGTTCACGTACAGGAACTTGCCGTTCGGGTGGAAGACGATGCCGAGCAGCCCGCGTTCACCGTCGGCGCCGGTGCGCGGTCGAAGATCGAGCGCGGTGGACCGGCGGGCGCGACCGGTGGACGATGTGTTCGTGATGCGCAGGACGCGGCCGTCCTGTTCGGTGACGTAGATCGCCTGGTCTCCGGGGCGACTGGCGATGTCGGTCGGTCGGTCGACAGACGCGACGGTGTCGAGTCGATAGCTGACTGTTGCTGCTGGCGTCGCGGATGCTGCCCCAATGGGCAACACAAGGAGGAGACCGGCAACGAGCGCGGAGGCTCTACGTGTCGCGGTTGACGCGGGTGAGGCCTTCTTGAACCACCGTGATCGCGAGTTCGCCGGTGGAGGTGTAGATCGATCCGCCGGCAAGACCACGGGCATTGGAACTGGAGATGGAGTACTGGTCATAGAGCATCCATTCGTCGGCGCGGAAGGAGCGGTGGAACCACATGGCGTGGTCGAGACTCGCCATCTGCACGCCCTTCGAGTTCCACGACAAGCCGTGGGGAAGCAACGTGGTGTCGAGCAACGTGAAGTCGCTGGCGTATGTGGCGATGCAAGCGTGCAGAACCGGATCATCGGGAAGTCGTCCGTCGGCGCGCATCCACACCCGCTGTCCGTTGGCCGGGTGGCCTTCGCGCGAGAACGGATCGCTGTCGACGTAGCGCAGGTCGATGGGCCGCGGTCGGTCGTACCACTCTCCGATGAGATGCTTGTAGGGAGCCATGCGCTCCTTGAAGTCGGGCAAGGTCTCCGGCTCGGGCACGTTCGACGGTGCCGGGATCTGGTGGTTCGGCCCGGGTTCCAAGGTGTGGAACGACGCCTGCAGGTTGAAGATGACCTCTCCGTGTTGGATGGCCACGACGCGGCGGGTGGCGAAACTACGACCGTCGCGAATGCGGTCGACGTTGTAGAGAATCGGAACCCACGGGTCACCGGGGCGCAGGAAATAGGCGTGGAGTGAGTGCACGTGACGGTCGCCGTCGACGGTGCGTGCGGCGGCCACCAGGGCCTGCCCGGCAACCTGGCCGCCGAAGACGCGCTGGCGATTCTCGTCGGGCGACTTGCCCCGGAACACGTTGACTTCGATCGGCTCGAGGTCGAGGAGGCTGATGAGGTTGTCGAGTGCGGACTCCATGCGTTCTCTATGTTGGCAGAACCATCGCGTCTTTGCACCGGGCTCGGGCCGCAACGTGCGACTTTCCGCGTGCTCTAGGGTCTCGGAGCATGGCAGTTCGTGACGAGGGAGAGACGTCCTTCCCCGAGGGGTTTTTCTGGGGAACCGCGACGGCCGCCCACCAGGTCGAGGGCAACAACATCAACAACGACTGGTGGGAGTGGGAACATGCTCCCGACACGCCGTGTGCGGAGCCCAGCGGCGACTGTTGCGATCATTACCACCTCTATCCACAGGACGTCGCCCTCATTGCATCGCTCGGGTTGCAGTCCTATCGGTTCAGCATCGAGTGGTCGCGCATCGAACCCCGTGAGGGAGAGTTCTCCACCGCGGCGATTCTTCACTACAAGCGCATGGTCGAGTCGTGCCGCGAGAACGGGATTGCAGCGGTACCCACGTTGCACCACTTCACGACACCCACGTGGGTCGCGCGCGAGGGTGGCTGGGAGAACCCGCGCACGGCGGATCTCTTTGCCCGGTACTGCGAACGCGTCGTGCGGATCATCGGCGACGACGTGGAGCGCTGGTGCACCATCAACGAACCGAACATGGTGGCCACGATCGGCTATCTGATCGGCCAGTTCCCGCCGGGGAAGAAGGACCGCGACACACGCAACCGCGTGAACGAGGTGTTCTGCGATGCGCATCGCAAATCACGTGAGGTTGTGAAGTCGTTGTCCTCGCGTCCTGTCGGTCTCACCCTCGCCATGGCCGAGTTCCAGGTGGTCGGCGAGGGCGAAGATCTTGCACGCGCCGAAGCACAGCGCCAACGTGGTTGGGACGGCCTCGAGACCCCGTTTCTCGAGGTGGCCCGCGGGGACGACTTCTTCGGTGTCCAGACCTACACCCGCGAGCGATACAGCCCACGTGGGCGGATGAAACCTGACCCCGACGCCCGACTCACGATCATGGGCTACGAGTACTACCCCCAGGCCCTCGAGGCCACGTTGCGCCGTGCGTGGGAAGAGACCGGCGGGGTGCCGTTGGTGGTCACGGAGAACGGGATCGCCGTTGTCGACGACAACGAGCGCATCGAATATTGCACCGAGGCGTTGCGTTGCGTTCTGCGGTGTCTGGCTGATGGCATCGACATCCGTGGGTACATGTACTGGAGCCTCCTCGACAACTTCGAATGGGCCTACGGGTACGGCCCGACGTTCGGACTGGTGAGCGTGGATCGCGAGACCCAGGAGCGCACCGTGAAGCGCAGCGGCCGTTGGCTCGGCGAGGTGGCCCGGGCCAACAAGCTTCTTCCTGCTCTGTGACGTACGACATGGTCCCCAGGGGTACGCTCTCGCCGTGGCATTACTACCTCTGAACCCCGACCAACTTCTCACCACCACGCGCGCCGTGCGCAAGCGCCTGGATTTCGACAAGCCCGTCTCCGACGACATCATTCGCGAGTGCGTCGAGGCGGCCATGCAGTCTCCCTCCGGCAGCAACATGATGACCATGAACTTCGTCATCGTGAAGGACGAAGCCAAGCGCAAGGCCGTGGGCGACATCTATCGCCAGTGCTACGAGATGTACAAGTCGATGGACGGCGTGTACATCGGATCCATCGACAAGGGTGACGCTGCCGCCAACGACCAGCAGAAGCGCTCCGCCAACTCGGCCGACTATCTCGGCGAGCACATGGGTGATGCTCCGGCTCTCGTCATCGGCTGCACCGTCGGTGCTCGTCTCGACGGTGCACCTGCCATGATGTCGGCGTCGATGCTCGGCAACATCCTGCCCGGCATGTGGTCGTTCATGCTGGCCGCTCGTGCCCGTGGGCTCGGAACTGCGTGGACCACCGTGCACCTCATGATGGAGCAGCAGGTGGCCGACATTCTGGGCATCCCGTTCGACACGGTGCAGCAGGTCTGCCTGTCGCCGCTCGCCTACACCAAGGGAACAGACTTCAAGGCCGCGGCCCGTCCGCCGGTGGACAGCATCATCCACTGGGACGGTTGGTGATCGATCCCGCGTTGCGCCGCCACGCGTTGGCGGCGACGGGCTTCATGCCCGAAGACGAAGGAGATGCGCTCTACGCGGCTGCCATGTCGTTGCCACGAGAGATCAGCGGCTCGCCGCTGCTCGAAGTGGGTTCGTACTGCGGTCGATCCACCGTGTGGCTCGGTGCTGCCGCGCGTGAACTCGGCACCGTGGTGTTCGCCGTGGATCACCATCAGGGCAGCGAAGAGAACCAAGCGGGATGGGACTGGCACGACACGTCGCTCGTCGATCCTCGTACCGGACGGCTGAACACGCTTCCGCATTTTCAGCGCACCATCACCGACGCGGGACTCGACGATGTGGTGATCGCCGTGGTCGGAGAGTCGCCGACCGTGGCGAAGCACTGGACCACCCCCTTGGCCTTTCTCTTCATCGACGGCGGTCACGGGGTGGAGCCGGCTCGTGCCGACTATGCGGGTTGGACACCCCACGTGATGAAGGGGGGCCTGCTTGCGATCCACGATGTGTTTCCTGATCCCGCCGACGGCGGACGTCCTCCCTACGAGGAGATCTATCTGCCGGCGATGGACAGCGGATGTTTCGCCGAGGTTGGCGCGACGGGAAGCCTGCGCGTGCTTCGGCGGGTGAACTAGCGGTCGAGGCCGCCGTGCTTGAAGAGTCGTGAACCGGGGCTGGCGCCGACGGTGGAATCAACGGCGAGGATGATGGCCGCGGCGGTGTAGGCCGTGCGTTCGTTCTCCGGAAACGGGATTCCCTCGGGATGCACGAGCCCGGTGGTGTACGAGCCGTCGTCGTTGCGGTGTGGTCGCGTCCAGGACAGCAGTGTTCGTGCGGTGGAGGTGTCGCCGAGTGCCGCGTGGGCGAGCGCGCACTCGGCCGTTTCGGCCGCGGTGACCCAAGGTTCGTCGCTGACGCAGCGCACACCGAGTCCGTCCATGACGAAGGTGTCCCACAGCGATGCAAGACGATCCTTGGCCTGAGATCCCTCCATGGTTCCCGTCATCACGGGGTAGTACCAGTCCATTGCCCAGCGTTCCTTCGGCGCGAAGGCCGAAAGATCCGTGCGCACGACGTGATCGATGGCATCGGCCGCGCGGAGGTAACGATCGGGATGGTCGTCGAGGAGTGCGGCGAGCATCGCCGTGCAACGCAGGGAGTGGCGGATCGACGACGACCCGGTGAGAAGTGCGTAGTCCCACGGCAACTCGTCGACTTCACGGGCCCACAGCACGGTTCCATCGGCGCGTCGGAGACCCAGCACCCATTCGATGGCGGCACGGGCAACCGGCCACAGGGAACTCACGGTGGAGAGATCACCCGTGCACAGCCAGTGGTGCCACAGTCCGGCCGCGACGTAGGCACAGACGTTGGTGTCGAGCTTGGCGTCTTCGATGCCGCCGTCGGGAAGGTAGTAATTGTGCCACGAACCGTCGGATCGCTGGATGTCGGCGAGCCATCCGTAGGCGAGTCGCGCCTCGTGGTGGAAGCCCATGGTGTCGAGTGCCATTGCCGTTTCGACGTGGTTCCACGGGTCGCAGTGGCCGCCCGGGAACCACGGAATCATGCCGTTGGACAACTGCAATGCGGCGATCGACTCTGCCGTGGCGACGAGTTCGTCGTGCGAGAGGACGCCGGGAAGGGAGATCTCGCGGTTCATGCCGCACGATCCTGACTGACCGGAGTGTCGAGCGGTTTACGGGCGTACACCACGTAACTCTTGCCGAGTACGGGACTGAGAACCTTCTCGGCGAGTCGAACCGAACGTGGGCGGCTGACGATGTCCCATTCGAGAAAACGCCGGTACGCGGCGACTGCCTTGTGGTCCTCGTTGGTGGGCCCGACCGCACAGCGCAACCACCAGTAGGGGCTGTGCAACGCGTGAGCGTGGTGCTGGGCGGTGACGTCGAGACCGGCCGAACGGAACTTCGCCTTCAATTCGGTGGCGGAGTAGATCCGCACGTGTCCACCCACTGATTTCGGCGCGTGGTACTCGTCGCTCAGCATCCAGTTGATCTTCTCCGGCCACCATGTGGGCACCGTGGCTCCGAGTATGCCGCCGGGTTTGAGCACGCGAACGAGCTCGCGGATCGCCGCGACGTCGTCCTGGATGTGTTCGAGAACCTCGGAAGTGACGACCACGTCGAACACGCCGTCGTCGAACGGGAGTCGTGTGGCGTCTCCGCGGAGGCTGGCAACGAATCGCTCGGTGGGGATCTCGCCGACGTCGGCCATGGCGCCGAAGGTGTTGCGCGTCGTCACCACCTCGTCGGCGGCGTAGTCGAGCGCCACCACGTGAGCACCGCGGCGTGCAGCTTCGAAGGCGTGGCGACCGAAGCCTGCCCCGGCATCGAGCAACATGGTTCCTTCTCGTACGCCGAGTTGGTCGAATCGCAACGTCAACATGTTCAGCGGCTCCGGCGCCGGATGCGATTGTGCGGCATGTCGAGTACCTCGCGGTACTGCTCGACGGTCAACGCGGCGCAATGGCGCCAACTCCAGCGCTCCGTCACCCGGCGACGGCCGTTCGCCCCGACGCGCGCGCGAAGATCGGCGTCGTCGAGTCCGCGACGCAGGGCGGCGACCAGCGAGTCGACATCGCCGGCCTTGCAGGACAGCACCGTGTCGCCGTCGGTGCCGGTGACCTCGGGAAGTGCGCCGCCGTCGGTGGCCACGAGGCAGATCCCGGTGCTCATTGCCTCGATGGCGGGAAGGCTGAATCCTTCGTAGAGGCTGGGGACGACGGCGAGTTCGGCCTCGGCGTAGAGCTCGACGATGCGTTCGTCGCTGACACCGGACACGAAGTCGATGCACCCGGTGAGCCCGAGGGATTCGATGAGGTCGGCGCTCTTGCCCGGCTTCGGCTTGCCGATGATGGTGAGGCGAACGTCGCGCTCCGTGCGCAACTTTGCCATGGCCTCGAGAAGGTACGACAGACCCTTCAGTGCCACGTCGGCGGAGGCAGTGGTGATGAGGCGACCCGGTGTGCGTTGGACGTGGGGCAGCGGTGTGAAGAGATCCGGATCGACCCCCACCGGAACGAGACGCATGCGGTCGAGTTCGACTCCCATGTCTGTGTGAATGTCGTTGATGGAGTTCTCGCTGACCACCACGATGCGCGGCATCTTCGAGGCGACCTTGCCCTGCATCTCGACGAACGAGTACCAGCGCTTGATGCCGAATCGCTTGTAGGCGCTCTTCGTGTGGCTGATCTCGAGAGCGCGGTCCTTGGTGATCGGGTGATGGAGCGTGACGATCGTGGGGATCATCTTCTCGATCTTCAGGATGTGCGTGCCGAGGCATTGGTTGTCGTGGACGATGTCGAACTCTCTGGCACGCGGCTTCAACGCGCGATAGGCGCGCAGACTGAAGGCCTTCGGTTCGCCGAAGGTGCCTTTCAGGAACTGGGCAGTTTCCACGACGTTCGGCCAGTTCTTCAGTTCCCAGTAGGCGGGGAAACGCCCCGGATACTGATCATTGAAGATGTCGAGGCTGGGAAGTTGGTGCAGAGCGACACGTGGGTCGAGGATCGGGTACGGCTGGCCGCCGTACACCTCGACATGGTGGCCGAGATCCACCAAGGCCTTCGTGAGATGGCGGGTGTAGACACCTTGTCCGCCGACGTGGGGTTTGCCGCGATATGTGAGGTATGCGATGCGCAATGGCCCGTTGGGGTCGACCGGGGGGTGCATAGGAAACGAATCCTACCGGCTGGTAGGTAACGCCCTCTCTCGACGCGATCGGTCAGGTGCGACGTCGTTCGCGCCACAGCAGCACGGCGAAGGCCAGTGCTCCGGCAACGATGAACGGGGCATCGCCGAGATGCGAGTACCACGTACGTCCCGTGCGCAAGGTGACGTCGTCGAAACGCGCCGCTGATTCGCTGACACCGGTACGCGCCGACACCGACCCGTCGGGTGCAACGAAGGCGGAGAATCCGGTGGGTGCCACCTGAATGACGTTGCGCCCGGACTCGATCGCGCGCAATCGTGACGAGGCGATCTGTTGAGACTGCAGGATCGTGCCACGGTACGACGAACCGTTGGTGGGGTTCACCACGATGTCGGCACCTTGTTCGATCCCTTCGTTCACACGACCACCGAAGAAGACCTCCCACGAGATCGCCGTGGCGACGCTGACTTCACCGACGTCGTCGCCACTGATCGTTGGTCTGTCGAGCGGGACGCGCAGCACGGCTGGTGTGGTGCCGGCCACGGCGTCGCGGGGAACGAGGTGAACCGGCGCACCGAGTGCGTCGAGTGCACCGCGCAGTGGCATGTACTCGCCGAAGGGAACGCGTCGCACCTTGTCATACCTGTCGACGATGTCTCCGTCCGGCGTGACCACCACCTGTGCGTTGGTGAAGTTCTTGCGCCCCGCATCCTCGGTGACACCGACGAGAATCGGTGCGTCGAGTCGTTGCGCCTCGGTAGCGATCTCCTCGAGTTCGCGCGACTCGGCGAAGGTCGCAACGTCGACGACGTTCTCCGGCCACACGACGATGTCGATGCGATCGTCGGGAGACAGGGTCTTCGTTGCCGCGATGTGCCGCAGGTGAACCTCGCGTGCATCGGAGTTCACGGCGCGGGTACCTTGCGGGCCGCCACCCTGCACGAAAGCAACGCGCGCCTTCACGGGTGCATCGTCGTCGCCGGGGGTCGGCGCAACGACCAGGGTGATTGCCACGGCGGCGGTCAATCCGACGAACACCCGACGTGATTCGGCGAGTGCCGTGCCGAGTTGCCACACCACCCACGAGACGAGAACGACACCGCCGACCCGGGCGAGCGAACCGATCGGACTGACCGACTGGCTGATGCCGAGCGACGCGAGAGGGGCCCCTCCGAACGGCCAGGAGAAGCGCAAGGCCTCGACAAGAACGTGGGCGAGCGGCTGGAGGAAACGACGCCTCTCGGTTCGCCACACCACTGCTTCGGCGGCACCGTGCAGGACGGCGAAGATGAGCACGGCAATGACGTAGCCGGGTGCGGAGAGGAACCACATCCAGGCCATGGCGGGCGTGAGCCAACCAACCGTGAAGACTGCGCCCGCGAAAAAGGCGTGACGACGCGACAATGCAATCGAAGACACGCGAAAGAAGAGCGCGATGCCGACGATGGCAAGTGGCCACCATCCCCACGGCGGCAACGACGCCGCGACGCACAGACCCCCGACAAGTGACCGGCCGAGAAGACGACCGGTCGTGCGAGTGCTCACTGGGAGAGTCTGACAGCCTTGTGCGGTGTCATGGAGTGCAGCTTGGCGAAGACCACCCAGCGGTATGCGATGGAGTGTGGTGGGTGGCAGGCGAAGAGAGTGATGGTCGACGCCTTGGTGGGCCGGGTGATCCACATCGCATTGGGCTTCACGATCTGGCTCTTCGTCACCCTGTATTCGGCGACACCCTGGGCTGTGGTGAAGAAGATGGAGTCACCCCTCTTCATCTTGTGGATGTCGTAGAGAGGGCGGGTGAAACTGGTGCGGTGTCCGGCGATCACGGCGTTGCCGGGTTGGCCGATCTTGCCGGTGCCGGGCCAGAGGCCGAGACCCTTGGCGAGCACGTTGTCGCCGATCCCGCGCTTCAACGGTGTCGTCACCCCGATGGCGGGGATGTGCACGTTGGCGAGAGTGCCCTTGGCGAGTTTCGTCTTCTTGCCGGACGTCACGTCGAGTTGTGTCGGAGCAGTGTCTTTTGCTTCGTTGGCGGTGGCCGACGCCGGCACACCGGCGAACACGACGGTTCCGAGGAAAAGGGCGCCAGCCAAGGCGATGTGAACGGCTGCGTGACGGCGTTTCATGACGTCACCATTCTTGCAAAGTTGTTACGGCTTTGCACCCGCAAGACGACGTGCAACCGTGAATCCCTGGTGGATGCACGCCGGCACACCGATACCGCGATAACTGGCGCCCGCCAACGAGACATGTGGCAGACGGCCGGTCAGATGTGACTCGAGATGGGCGACGCGGTCGAAATGTCCCGGTCGGTACTGGGGAAAACTCTCCACCCAACGTGACAGTCGCACGGCGCTCGGGACGAGATCGACTCCGAGGTGCAACTTCAGGTCGGCGAGTGCGAAGGACAACAGTTCGTCGTCGCCGTGATGATGTTGCGGTGCACCGTCGCGGCCGAGCGACACGCGCAGGAGAGAGACGTCGTCGCGACCGAGATGGGCCCACTTCTGCGAGGCGAACGACACTGCAGTGACGAAACGCTGGTTCGGCTTCGGAACGAGATATCCGCTCCCGACGGCGGTGCGGGGCAGTGAGCGCCGTGGAACCGCGAGGGCCAGCATCACGACGGACGCGTGTTCCCACGCTCCGAGCATGCGCGCCGCATCCGGAGCGGACTCGCGGACGATATCGGCAGTGTGTCGCGCGGGGGAACAGAGGACCACATGATCCGCGACGATCGAGCGTGATGTCCCGTCAGTGGTGACGTGCACCGAGCAACCGCCGGTGCCCGGGTCGATCGAGTCGACCCGTGTCGAGGTGAGAATGGTTGCACCGAGTGCGGCTGCAGCCCTTTCGGTGGCAGCGACGAGTTCACCCATGCCGTTGCGCGGCGCGGCGAACACGGGATTCTCGGCCGATACCGGTGGAGTCTTCGGTCGACGGCGTGCCGAGAGCAGGAGACTGCGACCACCAGCGGCGAGCTCGGCGAGTTGTGGCATGGCGGCGAGCGAGAACCGATCGGTGTCGGCCGCGTAAATGCTTCCGACGAGTGGGTCGATGAGGTTTTCCTGGACCTCGTTGCCGAGGCGCTTGCGCATGAACCCACCGATGCAGTCGGGATCGGTCGACGTACGCGGGAGCAACGGCTCGAGAGCGGCGCGCAACTTTCCGCGTGTGGTGAGCAGTCGTGTCGTGGCGAGTGGTCCGAGCTTTCCCGGGACACCTAGGATCAATCCGGGCGGGAGAGGATGCAGTCCGTTGCGCCAGACGGATGCGTGTCCGGTTGCGGGTGAAGTGAGTTGGTCGCCGAGTCCCACCGCGCGGGCGAGGTCGATTCCGGCCGGCGCACGGAGGAGAAACGCGTCAGCCGCTTCGTCCACGGCTTCGAAGCCGGCGAAGGGAGATGTCTTGATGAGGCCTCCCACACGAGCCTGCGTTTCGACGACGGTGACACGCACGTCGGGACGAAGCGTCAGCAATTGATGGGCGCACGCGAGTCCGGTGATCCCTGCGCCGACGATCACGACGTGGGCGTCGGGCCGCAACGCGGCACTCAGTGAAACCATGGGGTCAGTTTGCTACGGCCACCACCCGCGCCGCGAGTGCGGACATCACTTTGATGTCGGCGTTCACACACGCAGTGCGGGCGAATGCGAGCCCTCGACGCTCGGCGTGCTGCTTTGCCTCGATGTCGAGGTCGTAGAGCACCTCGAGGTGATCGGCGACGAAGCCACACGCACTCACGACGACGCCGTCGGCATCGCCGGAGGTCGCGAACTGTTCGATGACCTCGAGGATGTCGGGTCCGATCCACGGCTCGGGTGTGCGCCCGGCGGACTGCCAGGCGATCGACCATTGATGTCCCTCGACGAGACCCAACTTCGCGGCAACGGCCTCTGCAGTCGCGCGCAGTTCGTTCGGGTACGGATCGCCGGCGTCGATGATGCGTTGCGGAAGTGAGTGTGCCGTGAAGAGCACCTTCGTCTTCTCCGGCATCGTGGCCAACTTGGCCTTCATGTCTGCGGCGATGAAATCGACGAATTCGGGTTCCACGGCCCAACTGTCGATTCCGACCACCGAGATTCCGTGTGGTTCCGCTGCCGTCGTGGCACGTCCGACGTACTGACCGATGCTGTAGGACGAGTAGTGGGGTGCGAGAACCAATGCGACGATTCGCGAGAAACCCTGCGCGGCGAGATCGTTCACTGCGTCTTCGATCATCGGATGTGCGTGTTTCAGGCCGAGTGTCACGTGGTACTTCCCGGGTGCAGTTGCATCGAGAGATGTCTGGAGCGCGTCGCGCTGCGCCTCGGTCAGCGCCGCAAGCGGCGACAATCCACCGATGGCCTCGTAGCGATCGGTGAGTTCCTGGAGCAAATCGGGAGTTGGCGGTCGACCGCGACGGATGTCGGTGTAGTAGGGCAGGATCTCGTCACGGCTGCGCGGTGTGCCGTAGGCCATCAAGAGGACGGCGATGCGTGAGCCGTTGTCTGACATGGTCGTGTCCTTCACTTTCAGGATCGGGCTTTCAGGATCGGGTCGTGTCGTGGACGTGTTCGACCACGGCGAGGAGAACGTCGGGATCGCACTGCGGCGTGACCCCGTGGCCGAGGTTGAAGATGTGTCCGGGGTGTCCGGCGTTGCTGTCGAGCACCGCGTCGGTGGCGGCGAGGGCGGCCTCTCGTCCGGCGAGAACTGCCGTGGGGTCGAGGTTGCCCTGCAACACAACGTCGGCACCGAGCCGGGCGCGAACTTCTGCCAGCGTGACCGACGGATCGATGCCCATCACCGCGGAACCGGCGTCGTGCATCGCCTCGAGCAGGTGCGAGCAGCCGACGCCGAAGTGGATGCCGGGAACGTCGGGATGCAGTTCCGCCAGTTCGGCGAAGAGGCGTTGCGAGTACGGCAGGACGTGTGAGCGGTAACTCTCGACGTCGAGCGCACCCACCCAACTGTCAAAGACCTGGAAGGCCTGTGCGCCGTGTCGGATCTGTGCATCGATCAACGCCACTGCGTGCTGAGTGAGACGGTCCATGATGCCGTTCCACAGTGCGGTGTCGTTGTGCATCATGGAGAGGGTGTTCTCGTAGGTGCGGCTCGGCCGACCCTCGACGAGATAGCTGGCCACGGTGAACGGTGCGCCGGCGAAGCCCAGCAGCGGAACGTCGAGCTCGCCGACGAGGATGTCGATGGTTTCCATCACGTAGTGCATGTCGGTGTCGGGTTCGAGTTCGCGGAGGCGGGCGAGGTCGCTCGCCGAACGAAGGGGAGAGTCGGCAACGGGCCCGGTTCCCGGTGCAACGTCGATGCCGAAACCGACTGCATGGGACGACACGACGATGTCGCTGTAGAGCACCGCGGCATCGACTCCGTAGCGACGCACGGGTTGCAGTGTGAACTCCGCAGCGAGGTCCGGTTTCTTGATGGCATCGAGGATGCTGCCCTCGCCACGCAGTGCGCGGTATTCGGGAAGGCTGCGTCCGGCCTGACGCATGAACCACACGGGGGTGTGGTGACCTCGCCGACCGTGTGCGGCGAGAAGAAACGGGGAGTCAGGGGCTGCAGTCATGAGGTGGCGAGACGCTCCGAAAGGGGGACATGGAGCGCCGTCGCAGGTTACCGGCGGCGGTCTCGAGCCCGAAGTTGTGCCTCGATTTTTGCCATCCGCGTGCGAGCAGGTGGATGCGAGGCGAAGATGCGCTCGCGCCAATGAAGTGGTCGTGGCGAGGTGCCCTGTGCCATCACGTGGGCGAGCGCACCCGACAACTGACGTCCGAAGCCGAGACGTACGGCGCGTGCATCGGCTTGGAACTCGGCTTCCTTGCCGACCACGTTGTTCACCATGTGCCCGACGAGGAGTGCGGCTTCGAAGACCCAGGCAACGGCAGTGATGACGGCGATCACGCCGCGCCCCGCAAGACCGAGTGTCCGTGACGTACGGCGCAGGCGACGCTCGATCCGCGAAGCGACTCCCTGAAGCGCAAAACCGACACGGGCGCACGCGACGATCGGCAGACTCAACCACTGGCCGATCGACAGTGCCACCGTGTGCGCTCCGAGGTGGTGGCTCATCTCGTGCGCCACGACGCCGGTGAGTTCGTGCTCCGACAAACGTTCGAGCGAGTAGGAACTGACCACGAGGATGTGTCCTCCGCAAGCGAAGGCGTTCACGTCGTTGCTGTCGTCGACGGCCAACACGAATCTCTCGGGTGAGACGCGTGCGGCCTGCGCCACCGTCTTCACGGCCGGTTCGAGCCGGACGCGTTCCTTCGCGGTCGGCGAACGAACGCCGAGCAGTCGCGTGACGAAGAGTTTCTGGGTGATCGGAAGGAACATGACCACGGAGGCGAGTGCGGCGATCAGCAAGAACATTCCGAAGCCGGTCGAGACGAACGGTGAGACGACGAGATGTATGAGGAACATCGCCACCAGCCACGCAGGCAAGAGGACAAGCACCGGGATCGCGGCAGTGAATGCAGACGATTCGATGTCTCTCTTGTGCATCAGAACACGAATCGTAGGCAGTCCTGCAGTGCATCCGGCTGGGTCCTACACTGCATTCATGTCGACGAGTCACGTGATGGATGGCGCCGAGCCGTGGTCGCACCACGGCACCCTCGATGCGGGGGTGCTTGTCGTCCACGGGTTCACCGGCAATCCGGGTTCGATGCGTGGTCTCGCCGAGGCGTGTGCCGCTGCCGGTTTTCACGTCGAGATGCCGTTGCTCGCGGGCCACGGCACCGTGGTGGAGGACATGGTGCCGACGGGCTGGGAAGACTGGTCACGTGACGCCGATGCTGCCTATCGCTCACTGGCCGAGCGCGTCGACAAGATCGTGGTGATGGGTCTGTCGATGGGTGGCTCGATCACCTTGTGGTTGGCGGCGCAACATCCCGGAACAGTCGGCATCGTCTGCGTGAACCCGGCGACGTTCCCCATCGCCGACGAGATGTTGGCGGCGATCCGTGGACTGCTCGACGAGGGCACCGAGATCATTCCGGGAATCGGCAGCGACATCGCCGACCCGGAGACGAAGGAGAACGCGTACCCCGGTACGCCGATCCGTCCACTTCTGTCGTTCATGGACGACGGTCTGCGGCCATTGTCGGTGCGCTATGGCGATGTCTCGGTACCTCTTCTGTTGTTCACCTCGGAGAACGACCACGTGGTCGAGCCTGCCCAGAGTGATCAACTCGTCGCGGCCTACGGCGGACCCTTCGAACGCGTCATGTTGAAGCGCAGTTTCCACGTCGCCACGCAGGACTATGACAAAGAGCTGATCTTCGACGGTGCCGTGGCCTTCGCCCGTCGGCTGACGGGACACTGACAGTGCTGGCCAGTATCCCCAGCCCATCGTCGAACTCGCTGTCGATCGGGCCGCTCGACTTCAACGCCTACGGGCTGATGATCGCCCTCGGCGTCCTCGCCGCCGCGTGGCTCACCGGCAGGCGCATGGAAAACAAAGGTGTCGGCAGCCGCGACGACATCAGTGCCATCGCGATGTGGGCCGTGCCC
>Ga0164293_10002665_pt1 | contig 15137 bp, 14 predicted proteins | sample GEODES118metaG_FD_111487 | JGI IMG/M metagenome (GOLD analysis project Ga0164293, IMG submission 111487) | Eutrophic lake water microbial communities from Lake Mendota, Wisconsin, USA - GEODES118 metaG | ecosystem: Environmental > Aquatic > Freshwater > Lake | place: USA: Lake Mendota...
TAGCGGTCAATTCCGCTAAACGAATTCGACGCTCAGAGGCACTTAAATTCGGCCACTCGGCAGCAAAAGAAGGGAGTGCAAAAAGCAGGGTAAAAAGTAGGTTTTTCATAGAGGAATAGCTGACCACATGACCATTCGCATTGTCCACCCCACCCCCCCTTGACCACGGCTCTCCAATAGGTTGAAATGCCACCCGCTACCGGAGTGAAGGGCAATAACCCGTTCCGTAAAGCGAGCCGCGGCCTCCTAGCTGCTTAGCCCATGAGGTCTTTCATGAGCACGTCGAAGTCTTTAGGTCCTATTTCAACATTTATGAATCATCACTACCGCCACTTCAATGCAGCGGCCATGATGGATGCCGTGAAGGGTTACGAAACTCATCTCGCGTCTGGTGGAAAAATGATGGTCACTCTAGCAGGTGCCATGAGCACTGCAGAGTTGGGTCTCTCTCTTGCTGAGATGATTCGCCAAGGAAAAGTTCACGCCATCTCTTGTACCGGTGCGAACCTCGAGGAAGATATCTACAACCTCGTCGCTCACAATCATTACGAGCGCATTCCTGATTGGCGCGGTCTCACTCGCGAAGCCGAACAAAAACTTTACGACAAACATTTAAATCGCGTGACTGACACATGTATTCCAGAAGAAGCAGCGATGAGAAAAATCTGGTCAATCATGGCCGACGAATGGGCCGAAGCTGAAAAGAAAAACGAGCGCTGCTTCCCACATGAGTTTTTCTTCCGCGCACTAAAGAAAGGTAAATTCGCTCAACATTACCAAATTGATCCTAAAAACTCTTGGATGCTCGCTGCTGCTGAAATGAATATTCCAATGGTCGTTCCGGGTTGGGAAGATTCAACTCTAGGTAACATGTACGCTTCATTCTGTATGAAAGGCGAAGTGAAAAACGTTCATACAGTACGTACCGGTATTGAGTACATGATGAGTCTGGCCGACTGGTATATGGAAACGGCTAAGACTACTTCAATAGGATTCTTTCAAATCGGTGGTGGTATCGCTGGTGACTTCCCGATCTGTGTGGTTCCGATGATTCGCCAAGACCTAGAGAAAGACGATATCCGCCTATGGGGTTACTTCTGTCAGATCTCTGATTCGACCACCTCTTACGGTTCATACTCAGGTGCAGTACCAAACGAGAAAATCACTTGGGGTAAACTCTCGGTGAACACACCAAGCTATATCGTTGAATCAGACGCAACGATTGTCGCTCCGTTGATGTTTGCTCATATTCTCGGATGGTAATGAATCAGAAAATTTAATACGCAAGTATTACGAGGGTACTCCTTTATGGAGTACCCTCTTTTAAAGTGAAGGCTCGTTTAACAAATCAACCAACTGGTTTCCATAACCAAAAATACAAGAATCAGTTTTATTTGACTCTACATCTCTAAGTTCTATTCTAAATTCGGTAAATATATCTGAATCTAACAGACTGAGTTTTTTAGAAAAATTTCCGATCGTTTCATGAAAAAACTCTCCTCTTCCAGTATAGAATCTGAATTTATTTATACCCCACATCGAAATCGCTTGTTCACTCATCATCACATTAGCTCTATTATTCATCCACTTTTTGTGAAGAAGATGAAGTTCATAGACTAATTCATACTGACCAATTTGATCATCCTTAAATTCTTTTACTATTCTACTTAATACTTTTCTGACTTTTGTGTTTTTGAGAATAAACTCCAGTTGCCCTATAAATACATTCAGAGTTAGAAAACCTCCATTGTCCAAATTAATTGCGAGTTCCAAGTTGTTAAATGTTTCAATGATGATTTTTGCTAATTCAGTGTCTAATTTTGCTATTTCAAAAATCTGCTGTGGTGTTACCTCTGCTTGAGACAAGGTTGTAACCAATAGTTCGTATTGATCTTGGGCCCAATGGTGAATTAAGAACCTCCAGCATTATAACTTTATTTTTGACTCTGTTTTTTTCAATATTAAATTTAAATCGATTATTGGCACTTAGCCTTGTTTGGTCTAACACCACCCTCTCACCACCTCTTTCCAGAGAATAAAGCGTTACTTCAGATGCATGACTAGTTGGCATCACTAGTTGAGATACTAAACTTAGTGCACCTTCAATATTGATCGTTTCGAAAGTTCTTCGAGGAGCTTTGCTGACCGGGGCCGACTCTTGGGAATTACAACCATAAAAAAGCTGAAAACTAATTAATAGGCATATAAGTCTGCGTAACACGTTAAGTGTTCCCCTAAGAGATTTTAACCCAGGTCATTATCTTCTCAAATTTTGCAAAAATAATGGGTTTGCTTAGGTATATTTAAGAGCTGAATCAATCACTTACGCCATTCGAATCACAAATAGTTGTCAGTGCTGTTAAGTCTGTGAATCACATCCTCTTACAGAGTTGGTAGCGACTAGACTAATAATATTGAGTTTCGGAAGCTAAAGACTTAATCAATAGGAGTCTCATGAAAGTATATTTTGTCTTACTACTCTCACTTACAAATCTTGCTTTTGCCGCCCCCATCAATATGGCCTGTATAACTGAATTTCCCACAACCAGTTTTATTGCAGAAACAGAAGGTGATGAGCTGATAGTTAAGGTCATTCACCATAACGGCGTTGGTTATCGGGGCTAAATAACCCATCTTGTCACTGCTCCATCCCGTACTAAATATATATAATATCAATCAGTTGAACCCATATTGCGTTAATCTTGAGCCACCAAAAGTCGACTATCTAAAGTTGCATGAAATGGTGTCGGGGGCTAAACTTAGACTAATCATTTATTTTTCGTATTACGAAACAAAGGACGATTCCTATGAACGGGTTAGCTCATATTGCGCTTTTTAATTTTATCTATGAGCTCTCTGGCCCCGAGTGCCTTCATCAGGTTAAGTCTGCTGCTGGTTTAGACGAAACCAGACAATTTGAAGAAGGTCAGTTTTACGATGAAGAGGAATGGCAAAGATTGTTTGATGAGACCTGCAGCGCCCTTAATATTTCACGCAAGCGTCTCGATATCATGTTTAAGAAATTTTTTAGCTCATCCCCTTCTCTCGATGCGGTAAGAGTTAATGGAATGCCTAAGAGTGATCAATTTCATGTCAAAAAAATCTGCCCACTTCCTTTCAGTCAGCTTTTCTTAAACAACAAAGGAAAAATCAATCCTTGTGGGGGACTTCGTCATATCGAGCTTGGAGATATCAAAGATAATAATCTAGAAGAAATCTGGCATGGAAAACCTATGCAAGACCTCAGGCAGTCACATCTAGATGGAGATTTCCGCTTCTGCAAGCAACACATGCAAAATTTTAATTGCCACCATACTCACGATCTCCTTGAGTACGCTGATGATTTTGAATACACAATAAATCCAAAAACACCCATGAGACGCCTCGACCTTGATCTCAATGCTTGGTGTAATCTCAAATGTATCATGTGTGAGAACTGGAAAGGTGAAAACGGATCTTACACAAACGAAAACTTCTGGGATGAAGCTGAAACAAAAATTTTCCCTTACCTTCATGAGGTTGCTCTGAAGGGCGGTGAGCCCATGCTTCAAGAAGACACCTACCGATTGATGGACACATTAGGGCGTGTGAATCCAGCATGCCGCTGGAATATTACAACCAATGGCCAATATAAGCTCAGTAAGCGAATGATGGAAAAGATGGATCAAGTAGAGATTGAATCTATCGGGATTAGTCTTGATAGCTTAAATCATGAAACTTACGCCAAGGTTCGAAAGGGTGGAACTCTCGAGAAGTCTTTGATCATGATTGATGATCTTATTAAGTATAATGAGAGCAGAGGCAAGGAGCGTAAATTTCTAATTCTCGCTAACATGCTCATCACTCAAGACACTTATCAAGAGATCCCTGATTTCTTCAAATATACAACTCAAAAGAGAATTAAGCTTAATGCTGAAATCCTCATGGTTCCCTACACACTCTCTATTTGGGCTTTTAACGAAAATAAGCGCCTAGAAATTTTCCACTCTTATGTAGACCAGAATGAAATTCTGCTCAACACTAAGTTCTTTGGAATCATTTCGAAAGTGTTTAACTCGCTTTCTGCTGAGGGCAAAATTAGCTGTCTAGAGCGCTATGAAGGTCTCAGTAAAAAAATTAGTCTTCGTCTTAACAACATTCATCAGACTACACCATTCGTAAGCAGCGACATTCTCGATAGTGTTCCTAAATCTGTGAAAGATTGCAGTATTAAGAAAGGAATGGGAATTACCGACTAGATTCAAACGTTTTTCTTTTCGGAGTGAGCTCAATAAAGCTCACTCCATTAACAGCTTCATTAAGTACGAAAAATCAGAATGTAGTTTTTGGTAAAAAAAAAGCCTTCTCAAAAGAAGGCTTTTAAATGGTCGGGGTGACTGGATTCGAACCAGCGACCACCTGCTCCCAAAGCAGATACGCTACCAGACTGCGCTACACCCCGACGTCGGACGAGTATGAACGCTGGCCCAGGATTTGTCCAGGCAGAGTAGGCGTAAAGATTGTTTTAATGCGTCACGCAATGGGCTTGGGATTGAAAAAAGTCAGTGCTTCTTTCGCTGCACGGGCCCGATGTGAGTGCAAATTTTTCCATTCAGGAAGCTCGGCCAGGGTTTTACCGTCATTCTCATTTCTAAGTGGGATAAATATGGGGTCGTAGCCAAAACCATAGGCCCCTTTATACTCATGCCCAATTTTGCCCTGAACTCGCCCCTCAAAGAAGTAGATCTCGGTGGGGCCCAAATAAAAACATAGGACGCAAGTGAAGTGGGCCTCACGGTTTGCGTTCTCGGTTCCCAAAAGTTTCATCAACTCAAGGCACTTATCTTTGTAATCAGACTTCTCAGGCAAAAAACGAGCGCTTTGAACGCCAAGTATTTCCGGTAACGCGGTAACGGTTAAGCCCGAATCATCGGCCAGCGCAGGAACTTTAAACTCTTCGTAATAGGCGCGGGCCTTGATCAGAGCGTTCTCTAGAAAAGTAGTGCCGGTCTCGTCTGGATTTAGACCACGAGGAGCAGCCTTGACGATAATCTTGTCAGCAAAGAGTTCAACGAACTCTTGCGCCTTATGAGCATTTCCAGAAGCTAAAATAAACTCAGGCATTCAAGACGGCCTGTTGCGCTTCAACGACTTTTCCTATGGCCGAGCGAGCGCAACTGATCAATGCATGAAGTTGCTCTTCTGAGAACGGATCACCTTCGGCAGTGCCTTGCAACTCAACGAATTTTCCACTCGCGGTCATCACGACGTTCACATCAGCTTCGCAGGTTGAATCTTCTTGATAGTTAAGATCAGCAATCGCTTTGCCTTCTTTATCAAGACCGACACTTACAGCGGCTAAGCCTTCTTTCAAAGGATGAGTTTTAAGCAAACCATCTTTTTGTAATTTTCTTATCGCTAGCTCGAGTGCCACATAAGCACCAGAGATCGCCGTCGTGCGAGTTCCACCATCAGCGACGATGACATCACAATCGATCATCAAGGTGCGCTCGCCGAGTTTTGTCATATCTGTAATCGCGCGCAGAGCACGGCCGATCAAACGTTGAATTTCTTGTGTGCGTCCTGATGCACCTTTACGTTCACGATCGCCTCGAGTGTGAGTCGCAGAAGGCAGCATAGCGTATTCGGCGGTCAGCCAGCCTTGTCCTTTGCCTTTCAAAAAAGGTGGGACACTTTCTTGCACATTCACTGTGACTTGAACTTTAGTATTTCCAAACTCCGCCATGACACTGCCATGAGCGTAGGGATTAATATTAGGTGTGAAGCGAATAGGACGGGGAGTATCGCGTTTGATCAGAGACATGGTAACCTCGTCGATATGGTGAAACATTTACGCTTAGCGCAGTGTGATTCTACCCAAGACGAACTGAAACGCCAGCTCGATCGCTATGATTTAGTGAGCACGGAGCAACAAAATGCGGGGCGTGGACGCGGCGATCATAGCTGGGATCATCTCACAGGCGCCCTCGCCTTCTCTTTTGTCGCACCCGCTCACCCACAACTGACGTGGCAAGCGCTGGAAGTGGCGGTATCTCTTGCTATGAGTTTCGAAGAATTGTGGGGAGTCACACTTGATCTCAAGTGGCCCAACGATCTTTACCGCGATGGCAAAAAATGCGGCGGCATATTGTTACAGTATCAAGCACCACGTATGTTGATTGGAGTGGGTATTAATCTACACCCAGATTCCTCTGCTAGCTGGGGAAGCGTCTGGAATCATCAAAAAAAATTAGACTCAGATTGGGTCCATCAAATGCCTTTCGAATTTGTAGAGCGGTATCTTGCGAATTGTTCACAGTCTGCTGAACTGATCCGCCACGAATGGCTTAAGCGCTGTGTGCACCTCAATCGCAAGGTCACTATTACTGATGGAAATGAAATTGTTGAAGGTATATTTTCAGGACTAGGTGCTCACGGCGAAGCCATCGTGAGTGGTAAATCTGTTTTTAACGGCAGTCTACGCTGGATCGATTAAAGATCTTTCGTGACTTTATCACTGAGTTTTTGCAACTCTTTCTTAATCAAGTTTTCTGCTAAATCAGGAATGACTTCCCAGGCTACCTTGTCGACACCTTGACGACAGTATTCAGCAACTACTTCACGGACAATATCTTTCAACATAGGACGAAGAGCTTCGAGGTCACCAGAGAAGTTAGTAGCAGATGTAGCTTTATTGTAATGAGGCAATTTATCCTGCTTATCAAGAGGTTCAAATAGCGAATCATCAAACGTTACGCCACTCTCTTCAAACTCTTCACTCTGTGCACTAAATTGCGGCTCAATTGATTTTTGCTCTTTTACCACCGAGAGCTTAGGCTGAGTTTCTTCAAAAGCATCAGCGGCCCACAAGTCACTTTCCACTTCATCACGAATTTGATCGGCAATTCGCATCGCAATTTCTTCATCGGCAGACATACCGGTTGATTCAGCTAAATCATTTAGACTAAGGGAGTTTTCCTTTTCTGTAGTCACTAGTTCGTTGAGCGGAATCAATTTCGATTTCGGTGAATCAACTGGGGTTGTATCAATCTCTAAATCATTACTTGTTCCCATGTCTGGATATTCCAGATCATCGTCCGATGGGAGCTGAACTTCATTATGAACTTGTACCGGAGCAACTTTTGCTGGTGCAGCCTTAGGTAAAACGGGAGCCACAGGTTTTGCAACCGGAGCTTCACCAATTACAGGTGGCAGATCAGGGGCACCTGCAGATTTGCCAATCACACCTGGGATCATCATGCCCCAATCACTCAAATCATCATTGAGAGGTGAAACAGTGTCTTCTGTCATGCGGCCGATATCTGGAGATTTTTTTTCTACTGTCTCTCGAATGCTCCAGCCCTCATCTATTTCAATAGATTGAGAAGTTGCCGCCACCGGAGCTGCAGTACCATCAATTAAATTTCGAACCTGGATGATAAACTTAGCAGTATCAAATGGTTTAACGACATGCTGACTTGCATCGGCATCTCTGAGCGCACTTTCATCCACTGTATCAAACGTTCCATACATCACGAGGATCTTAGCTTTTGGACAAATCTTTTTAATTTGTCGGCACAGATCATAACCCGTTTGAGATTCTGAAAAATTGAAATCAAGAAAGACAGCTGCAGGTTGAGTGGCATTCAACTTATCAACTAAGTCAGTTTCACGCGCACACTCAACTATCTCACACGGCTCATCCTTCAAGATAATCTTGATGACTTTATGAACGGTGGGACTGTCGTCGGCTAATAAAATTTTAACGCCCATGTTCAACATTATAGGCAATTGAAATCCGGTGCGAAAAGCGAAAACGAATCTAAAACTCGAGAATCATCCCAGTTTGATTGGCAGTATTGCCTCGAGAATTGGACAATTTCAGTAGCCCATTCAGTTTTTGATGAGCATCTTCTCCACTCTTAGAGAGTGTATGAGCTATTTCTTGAGGACTGAGCCAGGGAGCCACTCCCTCGGTAAGAAAGATAAATTGATCACCTTCTTGGAGTCGAACTTCTCTCATATGCCAACTGAGTTCAGGAAAGCAGCCAAATGCTCCCACTGGAGCCCTAAGTGCGCCCGCAGCATGAGGATCGTGAGAAAGATACTGATGAGTATCAGGCACAAAAAGTGCTTCCACATTTCCATGGCGGGCCAAATACGCCTGACAGCCACCGACTTGCGATAGAACTAAAATATCATCGGCTTTAATCGCACAAGCAGCACTGGCTCCGGCGCGATGATTGAGACTCTTAGAAGAATTTTCTTTATGGAGGGCCTGGTGAGCATTGATCATGGCATTCGCCAAAGCATTTCCTTCCAATAACCAACGGCTGCTCCAATAAAGCGGCATTGTAGCATCAGGATCATCAGCTAATTGTGACAGGAATCCTTTAAGGTCTTCTTTTAATTTTGTTACCGCGCGGTCACCAATTCCAGTACCGCCAAATCCATCTAAAACAAAAAAGAACTGATGATCTAGATCAAAATCATATCCATCTTCATTAGTTTCGAGATGAGGGCCTTGATGTGTAACGGCAGCATAGGACTTAAGCTTCATGCTCTACTCCAAATAATTTTTCAACTTGTCTGTGGCTTTCTTGTAGTACTCGCTATCAGTCGGAGAAATCTGTTGAACTTCTTGAAACTTCTCTTTCGCATCACCAAATAGAGAAAGACTCTCTGAGATAATGGCTTCGCGGTAAACTTTCTTTGAGCGAGTATCCAAAATTTCTCGAATCAAATCTACTTCGTCGAGACCTTCTTTATTGGTAGGTTCAATCGCTAAAACTTCAAGATAAGCTTCGTAAGCACCTTTTAAATCCTGTCCCTCTTTTAGAGAGCGAGCGCGACCTAAAATAGGTGCAACCTCTGAGGCCAATTGCGCCTTAGCATCAGTTAGCATATCAGAAGCTTCTTTAATCAAATCTTCATCAAGTTGTTTTTGAGTCAGAAACTCTTCCAGTTTCAAGATTCCTTTATACCACTCTTTACTAAGATAGAGTTTTTTTCCAGGTGCGAGCGAGTCGACTTGTCTTTGACGTTCAGCTTTTTTTCGTGCTTCCGCTTCTTTTTTGGCACGCTCTTCAGCCTGCCAAGTTTCTAGTTCTAATTTTAGTGGAGTTACATCCATATTCTCAGGATCTTTCTCGAGAATCTTGCTAAAGAGTTGTTCTGCACGTGGAACATTTCTCTGAGCAACCGCTTCTTTAGCATCAACCAAAAGTAATTTTACTTCTTCGCGAATTTTTGCCCGCGCAGCTTCTAGCTTCAAACGTTCTTGTTCTTCTTTGAATTTTCTATTTTGTTCTTGCACGTACTGATAAAGAGTTTTGGCATTGGCATAATCGGGACTAAACGCCAAGATTTGTTCAAGTTCGGCCAACGCTTCATCAAGTTTCTTTTCCTTAACATAGGCCTCAGCAATCTTATACTTTGCCTCTAGAGAACGAATCTCTTCTGGAGTAAGAACTTTTTTGGTTGGGTCGGCTTTCTCTACCGGTTGTTCTGTCTTAGCTTCTTCTTTCTTAGGCTCTTCTTTGACTGGAGTTGTTTCGGTATCCATGAGCATGACCACTAGAAGTAATACACCAACAATCATGGCGATTCTTTTCTTCTTAGGATCTTTTAAAATTCGCTTAATGAAGCTTTTTTCAGGAGGTGCTTCTGTTCCCGAGAAATCAATTCCCGCCGCACCAGTACCATCAGTCGTGATTTCTACTTCTTCTTCGATCTCTTCGATTTTCTCAATGACCTGACCAGATTCAACTGGCATCAAACGATCATTTTCGGCATCTAATAGATCCGAAACCACTTGAACGGTAAAAGTCGTTGATCCAACAATGAACTCGTCACCGTTAGTTAACTCAGCTTTATTGATTCGCTGACCATTCAACAAAGTACCATTAGATGAATTAAGATCTTCCAATGTTAAACTGACTAAGTTTTTTCTTAAGACAGCGTGAACTGAAGATACTTCTGAGTCAGTAAGGACAATCTGACATTTTTTGGTATCACGGCCAATAAATATTTCAGGCCGATCTAGGGCAAAGCGATCATAGGGTGCAAACTCACCAAAAAGTAATAACTCATAGCTGGCAAATTTTTGCAGGACACGAGTAGATTCTGTACCGTCATCAATCATTGCAGGCGAGTTATCACCACCGAGATCGGCCTGAGTGCCTTGATCTTCGCTAAAACTGCCAAAGTCAGTGGAAGCTGCCTCATCCTCAACTGGCTTTTCATTTTCAGTATTATCGTCAGACATCTTTTCTTCTTCCGTATGACTCTGTTCGCCAATCGGTTTATCATCCTCATCTATGGGACTGAATGATTCCTCGGCTTCACTATTATCCTCCGCTAAAAATTCACCACCTGGCAAATCCGTAAGATCTTCAGCCAACTCATCATCATTTGCCGTAGCAGGTGCAGCAGGAGTGCTTTTTGGTTGGACTGTTGTTTGTGTCGGAGAAGACATAAACACAGTCGCATCCATATTTTCAGCAACCGGAATATCATCAAGCATGCCGCTATCATCAAAAGCGGGTAAAGAATTGGCAGTTGGTTCAGAAGTCACCCTGGCTTGAGTCGGTTGAACTCCTGAAAGAGTATCTAATCGGACAGAATAAGGTGGAAAAGCAATGAGGTCACCCTGATGGACGACAAGTTCTCCGTTCAAAACTTGGCCATTTACACTGACGGGAGCGAGTTGACTCAGTTTTTCAATACGCCATTCTTTGCGCTCGAACTTTAAAACAACGTGATGCCTCGAAACCAAAGGGTCTTCTATATGGACATGACAATCCTCTGAGCGCCCAATAAAGGCCTCAAACCCTTCTTCTACATCAGTGTCCGGCCAGCTGGCCTCACTGATCGGCTTGTTGCTTTTTAAGACAGTTACTTTCACCTGGTTCTAGTCCTAGTTTACCTTCTAACGATTTAATATTTTCTTCAGCGTTTTTGTATCTTGGGTCATCTTCATATTGGTAGAGCAATCGAATAACTGAGCAGTATGTCACGATGGCATTTTGATAACGAAGTGCCTCTTCATCGCGCTTGGCCTTAATAAATTGATCCGCAATCACCTTATCCAATTCTTCTTTGGCTTTTCTCAAATAAAAGTCGGCCAATGGATCACTCGGGTTAAGAATGAGCGCCAGATTGAATTCATTGATGGCGCGAAAGTAGTTTTTTTCACGATACTCTCTTAGACCACGCTGAAAAATTGTATTCATCTTTTGCTTCAGAGCTTTGTCTTCCATCATCTGTTTTTGACGAACAAGGTTGAGATATTCGTCAGTCACATCTTTAGTTGCATTGCTCTGTTTCTGTTTCGCTCCAGCGTTTGGTTTAGGCGATCCAGAGTCATCTAGAAAAATCATGGCAATGGCAACGATTGCTACTAAACCTAATAGCATCGAATTTTTCTTTTTCTCGGGCGGGGCTGCTTCATTCGCATCAAGTGAATCTAGTTTTTTGACTTTTCCTGATTCAGCACCCTTGACTTCAACCTTGGCAAACTTATAGACCGTCTGACCAATGACGATTTTATCGCCTTCTTTCAGTTTGACCTGAGAGACTTTGTTATCGTTTACGACAATCCCGTTCTGCGAACCTAAGTCAGTTAGAATCCAGTCTTTACCAACTTTTGCGATCTCTGCGTGTTCACGTGATGATTTAATATCAAGAACTCGCACATCAGCTTTTTCAGAACGACCCATCACAATACGGTTGCCAGTGATAATATAGGCTTCACCTTTGGTTTGGCCGGTCAAGCACATCAAACGCCACCAAGTACCCTCCTCACGGGGCATCTCAAAGTGCTTCATGGCTAGAACGTTCTTAGACATACTTCCTTATTCTGGCTTCACGAATGTTATATAAAATCCTTTGGCAAACTTATCTCTGCCCATAAGCGCAACAACGTTAACAGCAATATCTTTGCCACCAATTTCGTAATTCTCTTTTTGATTAACTCCGCCGTTGTTTGCCGATTGATCACAAAGGTCAATAACAGTTGCAGCAAAACCTTGGTCTCGAGCGGCATCGAGCATACTCTGGCCTTGTGAGGCATTCTGACGAATTCCAATCAAGTCTTCTGCTTCAAGGTTTAGACCCTGAATAAGCTTTTCCGAATCAAGTACCATCACCGGTCCTTGGGCACCTTGGACGAACTCCATCAAAGTTCGAACATAAGGCCCATCTTCTTCAGCTGCCGCCATTTCACCGGTATCTGTATTCTGTAATTCTCGTATTCGTTGTAAAACTGAATTTATGGTGTTTCTTAAGGGTGAGATCTCTTTAAAGAGGTAGTTCGAATTGAGCTCTTTTAATTTTCCACGCAGAACGTTCTCCGCCTGTAGACGCATTTCTTCGAGTGGACGGGTTGTCATAAAGTAGAGCACACCAAAGAAGAAGAGGGCCACCATGCCAGAAGTAACTAACGATTCGAGATAGGCCTTTGAATTGTTGGCTGCTTGAGCAACGAGTGTTTTAGGTGCAAATCTAATAGCAATAATACCGACGTTTTCTTCTCGTCCCGTTTTAACATCATAGGCTTTAAGTAGTCGGGCAATACCGATCTTGCTGCCGCCTAAGCTACTAATAAACTCTTTCGATTGATTAGCAGAATCATTATAAAAGTTCTTAGCTTCTACAGAAAGAGCATCATTAATATAGTTATTTAATTTACTGATCGGTCGAACGATTCGACCATCAAAGTCAAACAACTCATAGGAATCGATATCTTCGACTCCATCTAGAAAATTTGTGTCAATTTTATCTAATTCTCTTCGTGATAGTGGAACAGAGTTTGTTCGTGCCACTTCGGCAGCATACTGCTTACCACGCAAAGCAACTTCAAGGATCAGTAAGCGTTTTGAATCGCGCAGAACTGGAAAAATAGTTAAACTGATGTTGATCCCGATGAAGATAAAAAGCAAAATTCCAACTAATGCTGCCCACTCATACTGCTCGTTAAAATTGTAGATAATTGGCATAAGCTTTTGCTTAAACATCCAGATCATCTTTCCACCTAGGCTTGAAGGTGGAGCTTCTTTACCATCTAAATCAATTTGTGCATCATCATCTTCATTCGCCATTTTGGCGACTTTCTTCTTAACTACAATTTTCTTTTCAGTGACATAGACCACTTGGAAAATGACATTCGGTAAAGCAATCTTGTCACCATCTTTAACAGTTGCTTTTTTTATCAGTTTTCCATTAATAAATGTTCCGTTTGAGCTCCCTAAGTCTTCTACGTATGCAGAGTCGTTATTAACGGTTACCTGCATGTGCTTTTTAGAAACACCATCTACGGAGATTTGATGATCGCATTCAGACGAGCGGCCGAGTGTATTTTCACCTTCACGTAATTCAATTTCTTGACCACGAATTTTCCCGCCAACCGCAACGAGTTTATACATGAGTCACCTCTAAACTCGTTCCTTCTAGGACTTCCGACGGGAGAGCACCAGCTTTAAGCTCTAGTGTTTTAACGGCGCGAAGATACATCCATGTCATTCTCCATGGCTTGAGAGAGCGAATCACTTTAACTACTTCGTTGTTAGCCGTTAAAAACACGACATCAATTGGGAAACGCATAAAAAAAGTGTGAATGGAATTACAAGGCTGAAGCATGAGACCATCCATGTCTTGTAAATTAGATTTAAACATCAGGCCAAGCAACCTTGTAGCAAGGTTGTCAGCTTTGCGAACTTGAGTAGCAACTAGCTTGCCCGTTTCACGGTGAGTAATTTTATAAAAGCGCATTACCCACCTCCACTCATGAATTTGAGAATCATGGGGCCGGCAATAGCAATAAAGACGGCTGGCATAATAAAGATAATCATTGGGAAGAGAATTTTTGTAGCTGCTGTAGCACCCTTTTTCTCTGCTTCTGAAGATCTTTTCTGGCGCATCTCATTTGAAAGTTGCTTCAAAATGGGAGCAATCGAAGCACCTACAGAGTCTGCTGCGATCAAGGTGGCACAGAATGAGTTGATCGGGAGAACATCTATTCTCCAAGCAAGTTGTCGCAAGCCTTCCGCACGACTTGAACCAATCTTGGTTTCCTTGATCATTGTTTCAAATTCTTCCACCAATGGAGACGGTGGTGCTTTTTCGATAACTTTCTGAATGGCGGCCATAAAATCCAGGCCCGCTTCAACCGAGAGAGCAAGCATATCAACAATGAATGGCATACCGCGGATCATGTCGTCTTTACGTCTTTCGATACGACCATTCATCCAAATATTTGGATAAAAGAATCCCACAACGGCGAGAATTGGAATGGCTCCTAATGACCAGGTTTCCTCAAGTAGTGCGCGAAAAATAATGAACAGAATGGGGAAACCTATAATCAGAAATAATTTGAAAGCAAAAAAGTCTTCCGGTGTAAGCTCTTTAGTTAACCCTGCATTGGCCAATTTGCGACGATATTTTGTCTTGAGCGATTGCCGCCCTTTCATTCCCATCACTATCGGCGTGAAGTAGCGCTTAAAGAATGGACGAGAATACTTAAGAACAAAGTCAGTCGCTTGCTGCTTTTTCTCAACATCAGCCTCTTCAAGAGTCTCGGCTGCTTTGAATTTATTCTCTTCATCCAAAGTTGCTCGTGCGACTAAGAAAATGGCGAGACCAATTAGAAAAAGTGAAGCGTAGAAAAGTGTGGTGCGAGCGTTATCACCAAACAAGCCTGCAGAAGAAGAAACCTTTTGATGAATCACCCATTTGGCTGAAAGTGGTTTAATAACACATTTGTCATTATCTCTTTCAAGTCTCAAATCAAAGGGGCCGTTACGATCAAGGCCTAAACTATCTTGTGACCACGTATTGAATTCTGATTTAATGCTAAGAATCGTATTAGGCGAAAATGCTTTCCCCTTCACAAAAGTCGAGGCATCAAAGTACGCAACACACTCGAGAACACCACGTCTTCTGTCTTCAGCAGAACGATCTTTGTCACTCACAACAGAAATGATTTTTAGTTTTCCGAAACTGCCTTGATTCGTTTGATAAAAATAAATGTTATCAACCACATCCTTTGAAAGGATGATCGGCTTATCATTAAATTTCGCTTGTTTGCTGCGAATACATTCTTCATCTATTGCGCCAAAATCTTCGGCGCAGTTCTGTGCACGAGCATCATAAATGCCGAA
>Ga0164293_10002666_pt1 | contig 15137 bp, 26 predicted proteins | sample GEODES118metaG_FD_111487 | JGI IMG/M metagenome (GOLD analysis project Ga0164293, IMG submission 111487) | Eutrophic lake water microbial communities from Lake Mendota, Wisconsin, USA - GEODES118 metaG | ecosystem: Environmental > Aquatic > Freshwater > Lake | place: USA: Lake Mendota...
CCTAGTTATTGTGGAACAGGTAGGAATCGAACCTACATTGTCGGATTTTCAGTCCGATGCCTTGACCAACTTGGCAACTATTCCATTTGCACACCCCCAAAGATTCGAACTCTGACCAAACGGTTTGGAGCCGTTTATGCTACCGTTACACTAGAGATGTGTATAAATGTTCAGGAAGACATTTTGTTTTCAAATTTCCAATTTTGATTTTTTATTTGCTGAAATCTTCCTTTTAACATTTGTGAGGGTAGTAGGATTCGAACCTACTCAGTCTTAGACAACAGATTTACAGTCTACCCCAACTCTCCAACTTTGGCGTACCCCCATTAATTATTTGCGACTCAGGCAGGATTCGAACCTGCGACCGATTGATTAACAGTCAATTGCTCTACCAACTGAGCTACTGAGTCATTTTTAACAATATATCAAAGAACTTATGTTCTGTCGGTATGGTAGGGATCGAACCTACGAATCTTCTCGATATCAGCGAGATGCCTTAAACCTACTTGGCCACATACCGTAATAAATTAAAAAACCCCAACTCATTTCTGAATTGGGGTACTTTAATCCTTTATTTATTTATCTATCAAAATTTAAATAACGACATAACATACCCCATCCTTCCGTAAATATAAAACGGTTGACACCACTGTATCGGATTACTATGTATGTTATTCATTATCATTTTTTACTGTTTTTAATTAAATATACACAAATATACAAAAGTTTAATTAAAAAGTCAAATATATTTTTAAAATTATTTTTTTTAAAATAAAAAACCCCTAAAAATAGGGGCTTAACAAAAATTTATTTTTTGTTTTTTACTTCACCTCCACCGATGTGCTATCTACATTTTCGGTTCCTGCGGTATCATCAGAAGCAGTACCTGCATCTGTTGCCACACCATTTGTAGTTGCATCATTAGTTGTTGAATCTGATTGTGTGTTTCCACCACAAGACACTAAAAGTGTCATAACTGTCAATACCAAAAAAACTTTTTTCATTTTTAAAAAAATTATTTAATTATTAGTTAGGCTTTTCACCCATCGGAGATTATAAGTGTCTCTAACTATACAAAACAAAATTATAAAAAAAATATGTGAAAGTAAAACTTTTTAACATTTGATAACAATTTATTTATTGTCACCATATTTTTCCTTCAAATACTTTACCCACTCTTCTTGCTTCCTACCATTAATAAAAAACCAACCCAAATTAATCTCAAACCATTTATTAAAACTGTATAATATATTTCTTATAATGAAAAAAATTGTAATAAAAAAAACTATTATTATCGGTGCAAAAGGTACCCAACCCATAAAATTTTGAAATTTAGATATGTCTTTTCTAACCACACCAGCACACATTAAAAAATATTGAACGAATAGTGTGAACGTAATCACAAAAAATACTGTAAATTTACCTATAATCTCAAACATAACTTAATCTTTTATTATTCTTTTATGTGTCTTAGTGGATACCTCTTTAATTTTTTTCTGCGATGATGGTGATTCGCCTAAACCATTTGCCATCCAAGATTTAATCTCCATTTCCTGTAAAAAATCAGATACATTAGGTATAAACTTTTTACCATAATCCTCTAATATATGGTATTCACATATATCTTTAACTGATACAGTTTTACCATCAGAGTTTGTTATATATTCCCCAAATATAGGTATCATTACTTCAAATATGAAAAACATATTATGGGTTAACGCCCTATGTCTATTATCACTAAAGTATTTTTTAGAGACATCCATTTTATTATGAAGTGGTAAGTAATCTTCTACATTACCACCCCACAGTTTTATGGAAGATTTGGAATGTACTAAAGGATTAGCCATTAGTTTCTTCTATATTAGAATCATTAGTTTCATCATCTAAACCATCACCAACCGTTACATCCCAAATTTTAGATTCCTCTACATCCTCTTCATAGATTTCACCCCAATACTCCTCACTAACAATTGTACTAACAGTAATCTCTTGTTCAGAATTCATATTATATTCTATTTTACCCGATGTACCAGCATTATTCCAATTATACTCTACACCTGATTCATCTAATATCTGAAATAGAAAACTCCAATGATCATCTAAATTTAAAACACCTTCTCTTTGCGGGTATATCCCTACATATGAAAATGAACCGAAGGAATCTCCTCCTCCCTCAAATTCAATTTCAACTGTGTCATTTTGTGGATCAAAATCAGGGTACCCACTTTTAATCATCTCAATAAAACTTTTTTTAATTCCCATTTTTTTATTTTCTAAATTTTTCGGAAAACTCAGTATCCTCTAATTCTGGTGGGCAAACATCAATAATGTGTTTTCTCCACCAACTCTTTAATTTTATTTTAATTATTTTTAACATAAATCTCTACAGTATAAGTTTGCCAAAATTAATCTAGCAAATTTTAATTCTTTAGACCTATTTAAACGCAAACCATATGCGCGAGCAATAACATTTAAATGAGGGTATGCCTCACTTATCGTCATTTGTCCTATCGTTTTTTGATTCATAATCATTTTTATTTACACATACATAAACTTCTTGAAACCACCCAAAAACACATTCACCTGAAAATTTAACTGGTATAAATTCATCCCAATTGAAATTCGGTATTACGTCATAATATGTTTCATTTGGAAAAATTACTCTAACCATTTAGTTGGGGTATTTATTAACATAGTCTAATGCAGATAATGATAAATATTTAATTAACCTTTCGTTATCTAATTTTTTAACTTTTCCTAAATCTGACATCATCTCTAAATAAGACTCAACAATCTTATCAAACTTTCTTTTGTAATAATCTTCAGGTGGCATATAATTATTTTTTTTACAAATATAGTAAATATTTTTTAATTAGTCACAAAATATGCAATAATTCCGATAAAAATAAACCAACCTATTACGATAATAGTCCATTTGTAATCTTCTTTAATATTTCTCATATTATTATTTTTAAAAATTTTAGTCCCACCAACCCTTAAGTCCTGAACCATCAAACCATTTATAATATTGATCAGTTTCTTTTTTCTCTTCCTCAGTTAAAGTCTTCTCAAACTTTTTATAATCTTTATAATCCTGACCTTTTAAAATTTTGAATAGTTCTTTCCATTCTTTTTCCTCAATTTTACGGGACAGTTCAAAAACTTTACTATTATGATTCTCTTCTTCTTCAGTATTCTTTTCTACTAATCTAGAATATCCTGGTTTATCAGGTACTTCCTCAAACTCCCAATCATGAAGGTGTAACGGTCCTAACTCAGATTCAGCCATTTCAATGTAGTTACTCTCATTATAATTTTTAATGATTTCTACTGCACGTTTCATTGCGGCAACTTTTTTCAATCTTGATATGTCAATCTCCAACCCTTTTTTTTCTAAGTTTTCTGACATATGAGTTAAACCAACCTCCAGAAACATTAAAGTTCCGTGATGATCCCACCAATAGTGGTTTGCCAATGGTTTCCTAAATCTCCATACGTTTTTTATGAAACGCATTATATCATACCTAAAAAAAGAATAAAATTTATAAATCTTACTCTGATGCCACGATAATTTTTTTAAACTTTCCGCAAAAGTGTCTGCAAATTTTATTTCCATATTACCTAAATAGTCTTTCTAATATATTCAAATTTAATTTATCTATAAGGGATAAGTCATCACCCCAAATATTTTTTTCACACAAGTCCTCATATAATGAAAATAAGGGAGTTCTTAAAAATAAAAAATCCCACTTAGATATTCTGAACTTAGGAATGTTAGTTTTGTTGGGTAATTTAAACTCAAAAGAAAATAATGAGTAAGCATTATGATTTTTACTAATAGTAAAAAAATTAACACCCCAATTACTATGATAATCATTTATCTTTAATGTGATTAAATTAAAAATCAAATGAAACTTTCTAGTTTCCCAACTTATTTTTTCTAAATGTCTTCTCATTTTAATACTTATATGGTTTTAGAAAACTTATCACATACCCAAAAAAATAAATATATTTTTTAAAGCCATATTTTTGACTAAATGTGAATCTTTTTGTGAAGGATATTCCGTAACCGAATAACCTAAACCAAAAAATATCTTTACTTTTATGACAATAAAAAAACTTACCCATATTACAATTATAACGTTTTTAAACTGAAAGTCAAATCATTAGATAAGGTTTCCATTCTTCATTGATGTTTCCGTTCATTCTTTCTATGAATTCTATATATGTTGGCGCATATGGTTTCCTAATCATTTCCATATTAGACTCTTCAGGTGTTTTATCACCTTTATTAAGATTACACTCACCACAACAAGTTACTAAATTTTTCCAACTATTCCCACCACCTCTTGATTTTGGTAGTACGTGATCTAATGTCAGATTCTTATTTGTGCCACAATAGACACACTTATGACCATCCCTCCTAAATATGTTATACCTACTTAATGGTACTTTTTTATAAGGTAAGAAAATGTATCTCATTAATCTAATAATTGTTGGTCTCTTAAAAGTTTTTACGGTAGATACAATAGGGTTATTATCGTCAGAAAAAATAATTTCTGCCTTACCCTTGTAGACTAATTTAAACCCCCTTTTCAGTGTTGTAACATTCAATGGGGTGTAGTCATTATTTAGAACTAGTACCTTTTCCATATCATTTATAAATATTTTATTAAAATAAAAACCCCCAAATAAATGGGGGTCTTATAAAATTGGGGCCGATAGGATCTCTATCTGGCGAATCCACCACTTTGTTTTTAAGGAACAAAGAAACCTTTAGTGGAGGTGGAGGGTTTCGAACCCTCGTCCTTCCCATGTCCAAATGGATTTCTACGTGTGTAGTCAGTTTTTCTAAACTAACAAAATAGACAGTTCCCTTATTACACTGTTCGGTTTACTGACAACTAATCCTCAGTCTTCTTATTTATAAAGGTTCAAAAAGATAATAACCTGTATGTATTACTCGATTAGGCGAATACAACCTCTTCTTTTGCAATTGTACCTACAGTACCATTCAAAAGAATGTTTTCGTTTAGGGCTAAGCCCATTTTTGTATCGTTGCCGACTATTGTTTTTTTTAGATTAACGCTCTACCACGACACGCTTACGCCTACTCTTCTTACGCGAAGTCAAATCCAATACACCCCCATTTTTCAAAGAACTTTTCTTTAGTGATTTATCGTAACCTTTGTTATAAGAAATAATATCATAACAATCAATTTCATGATCATCGTACATCTTACTCTTCTCAAATAACTGTTTCGTTAAACTCATATATAAGTATAGTGATATTTATTTATAAAATCAAATATTTATTACATATGTCATTAAAATTATTAGATATTTTAAACGAAGAAAAAGAAAGATGTGAATATCAAGTTAGAGATATCGGTGGTTCCGTATACTACAAAAAATGTGGTAAGGGTAAAAAATGGTTATTTACTGATGAAATAGATTTCTTAAAAAATTCAAAAAAATCTAACACTGAAGAGTGGGAAAAACCAAAAGATAAAAAATCTAAAATAAGACAACTAGATGTTCCACAAAAAAAAGGAGACAAGTTAGAAGATTTAAAAATCTATTATACTAACTTATCTCCAGATAATTATAAAATCGAAGTGGAAGGTGATGCTATAGTTATTAAACCATCTCCTCTAAAATACCAATAATTTCACTTAATACTAAAAGTATTGTGGCAATAATTAAATTAAACGGTATAAAACAATATCCAATAATCCTTACACCACTTTTAATGAAAGATACTATTTGATGCCATTTTTGGTTAGGCATTTTATCGATATCAATTTTTTTAAAATCTTCTCTCACATATCTCGGTGGTACATCGATAACTAAATTAGGATCAACTTCAATTTTCTCACTCTCATTTACTACCCAACCTAATGATTCATCATCTTTTAAATCAGAGGCAATCTCAATATTACTCAATAAAGTATTAACATTTTCATAATTACCATAAACAGACATATTTAAAACGTCATTTGGTAAACTTTCAATTAAACGTTTAACATCTTCATTGATGAACTTTAATCTCTGTTGAAATTCTTTCTTTTTAGTACCCATTATATGTTGTTTTTAATTATTTTTTTAATAGTTTCTTTATGCGTATTTATCCTTTCTTCTTCTTTTTGAAGGTACTCTATAAAAGATTTAATAATCCAATATATTGTAGATTCATCAGTAACTCTATTACTATCGTTTGGTTCGGATTCAGTATGAATTAAAAATGTGTTTGAATCAATAAAATATTTTTCTCTATCTTGTAGATGACACTCTAATACAATAATATCTTTACCTATAACAGTATTGATGTATTGTAAACTAAAAGGTTTTTTATGTCTACTTAAATAATCATTTTCCAAAATGTTCTCTTTATCATTAAATGTATTATAGATAGTTAGAATTTTTCGATCTTTGGACATTATTTTTTGATGTAACTCCCAATTTATGATTGATAAATTTTCCATATTATTTAAATGGTTTTTTCATTTGTATTTTAAACATCATTTCAGTCACCTCTTCAGGTGACAACCAACCAGCAACATCAATACTATCATCAGGTAAAGGATAACCTACCTCAAAGGTATTTACGCCATCACCATAAAACCCAACACTTCCCCCAATAACAGATACATAATGTCCGTTATCAAAATTAAGTAGGGCTTGTACCCCTTTGTCGGTATCAAAAAAATTGATTTTGTGTGGATTAAATTTTAAATCTTGAAACGTTTTAAGTTCGTTTGGGTAAAGATTTTTAATAAAATCTAATTCATAAGACATCTCATTGTAAAGAATATCAAACTTTTCGTAGTTTGGCTTTTCATCTAAATAATCTTTAAGTTTCTTAATTAACGTCTCACTCATTTATTATGATTTGTTACAAAGTTAAAATAAAAATATTGAATAACAAAATTTATTTATTTCTTTCTTCATAAAGTTTTAACATACGATTTCTGGCGTAATCGCAGTAGTCCTCAACTAAATCAATACCAATATACTGTCTACCCATTTTAGAAGACGCATATGGTGTGGTACCAGTACCTGAAAAATTATCGAGAACAATATCGTTTGGTTCAGAGTATAAGTCAATAAAGTACTTAGCAAATTCAGATGAGAATGTTGCTTCATGACCCTCAACCTTTCCATCATTATTTTTTGCCTCAATGAAGTTATAGTAGGTTTTGAAATATCTTTGTCCTGTTTTAGAAATAGACATAACTTTTTTATTTGCATTGAAGTTGGGTGTCTTAGCGAATATGTACACCATCTCAACAATTCTAGTCATTCTATTTGGGTGACCACTTAATGGTACACAGGATTTCTTTTTCCAAGATGCAGTATCATATATCTCTAATCCCGTATTTTCAAAAACTTCATTAATCAAAATGTAAGGTAACGAAGGATTAAAGGTGGTATAACTATAATTGAATACAATGACACCATCATCAGTTAATATTCTCTCATATTGTTTAAATACGTCCACCAACCAACTTAAATACTCCTTAACAGGTTGATTATCTTTAATGACATCTTTTGCACCAGGATATTTATGATTATCTTTCCTAATAGACGCTAAGTATGGTGGTGAAGTTAGAATAAGGTTAATTGATTTATCATTAATCAACTTCATAGTCTCAACTGTATCCCCACAATATATATCATTTGTAAGTATCCCTACATCTGTAGGACTTGTGGGATCATATATATCTTCTAAGTCATTAAAAACTTCATCATATACCTCAACTTCAGTACTACCAGTAGTATACTCTTTAACATCGAACAAAACTCCTTGTACGACATCTAATTTTCTTTTTGGTCTTTTTGCCATATTATAATAAAAATGAATGTTTAAATAAATCTAACTGTTCACCGAACACAGGTAATATATTTTGGTTTTCTCCGTAGTTCATAACTAACAGTTCTTCCCCCATATTTTGTTTTACACCACTTTTTGCTGCCGCGGCTTTAGCGAATTCTTTCATTTCCCACACATATTCGTGTTTAGGAAACCAAACCCTTAATAAAGGAAAGTCATAATAACTAAGTGAAAATTTACCACTAATAGATTTTAATGAATCAGCCAATCTTTCGTGATCATTTCTATCGAAGTCGTGATTAGAATAATAATTTTCTGTTTTCCAATATGGGGGATCCACATAAAAATATGTTTTCTCAGAATCATATTTTTCTATGACTTCCTGAAAATCCATATTTTCTACAAATGTAATTTTATCAAAATGAGAACGATATTTTTTATCCTTCAGTTTATCCATAAAAATTAAAACCTTACATCTATATTTACCTTTATAGTCCATATAGGACGATGTTTCAGGTTTAGAACCTGAGAATATTTGAGTTAATACATATACATATTTTGCCGCAACCTCAAATTTATTATCATCGGTAATTGTAACACCACTATGAAAAACTTCTTTCTGATATTCATTGAACATTTCTTCATATGTAGTTGGTGTATCCTCAACACCTAATTGTTGACAGGGGTATTTGGACATTTCGTCCCACATTCTATCATAATCTTTACAACAACTAAATAAGTTTGCATTAAGTCCGTTAAAATCGTTATACACTACCGTCTTTAAATTAGGGTAATGATTTAAATCCATTTTAAAAAATACCCAAAACATACCACTGAATGGTTCAACGTATGTTTCTATATCTCTCGGTATGTACGGAACTATCCATTTAGATATTCTAGCCTTACCACCAATATAACTAATCATCTATTTTTTCTTTAATAATAATTATTTTTTTTTGAATTGTCAACTCACCCTTTAAGTTTAACTATAATACTTATTCTATGATAATTATCGAATATAGTCCCATATTCACCTTTATTTATTACCCATTTATATTCTAACATATCATTTGGGATTGCACCGTCTTTAGTAAATAACCCACAATTGGATTTACATATATTCTCTAAAATCTTTTTATTGTATTTCTTCCACCATTTAGAGTTAAAAATACTAACAATAAAATTATTATATTCTTCTGAGCCATTAAAATTGTCAAAAAAAGAATTTCCTTTACCCCACTTACTTCTAGTTGGGGATACTTTTATAATAGGTTCAGAATAAAGTCTAAATTTTTTCAAATCTTTTTTAGAATATTTCTTTATTTCATAAAGATTACCCTCTTTATCTTTAGCGTCTGCCTTTATGAATCTTGACTCTTCCATAATTGGTTTAAAGAGTTCAGGATCTTTATTTAGACTTAATATCTTTTCCACATTGTTTCTTCCGTTACCAGTCCATTTTATGCGGGGAGATTTTATATACCTATCGAAATTGTATTTTTTTCGTACTTCCTTTTCAAAACTATAGCCCGCATTAACTCGTATGCGTCCATTCATAACTATTGTTTTAGAAATTAAGGGGTATCAGACTGATACCCCTTTTAATTTAAGATTAAGAATTCATCGATAAGGATTGTGACCTCATCTGTTCTTTAATCTGTTCTACCTTACTCAGAAGAAAAGTTTTATCTTCTTCTGAAAGTTCATTAGTTTCTGACCATTTCATTCCTAAAACACTCATCAACTCCCAATTCTTTTCTTGTTCAGTTAGGTTTGGGTCCGTTGCGTTTTTGTTAATACTCATATTTTATTTTTTTGAATCTTCTTCTATTTGTTTTTGCTCTAATAGAGTTATTATACTTTCTTTGATAGAAAGGTATGTGTCGATGTCAAAGTTTCTTAAAACCCCACTAAACGTAGTGATATCGTGTGACACAATGCTGATTTTGTCTTTTTCCATATCATAAACAATTTGTGCTAACAAATCCCTCACAACATATTCTTTTTGTTTGTCATCTAACTGATCGAAAATCGGTTCATTGACTTGAATCACTACATCGTAATCCGTCATAAACTTAACAATGTCATTAGTTTTAGAAACTTTACCAAACTCCTTCTTAATTGCATCGTTAGATAAAATTTTAATTTTCACCATTCTAGGAATAGATGTCTGATCAATGTGTTTTTGAAATAACGATAATGTGTCTTCGTAAACTTCTTCAAATTTTGCCATAAATTATAATTTTTTAATATTAATGTTTAATGATAGGTATTATTTTTACAAAAATCAAATTTTTAAGTCTTTTATTTTTTCTTTTTCCTCCTCACTAATATTTTCTGGTATATCTAACCAAATCTCAATTAACATATCACCCTTTTCATTTTTTCTAAACAATCCTCTATTTGGTATTCTTAACATACTCCCTACTTTAGTACCTTCTTTTATTTTAAATTTTATTTTACCTTCTAAAGTATCTACTTGAACATCATCATTACCTATTACTAAATCTTTATATGGTAGGTTAATTCTTTGGTGTATGTCATTTCCAACCCTTCTATATTTTTCATGAGGTACCTCAACTATATTTAATATTAAATCACCGTCCATACCTTTTCTGATAGAATTACCCATACCATTAACTTTGAATGATTCACCATCCATAATACCCTTTGGTATATCGAATTCGAATTCTACTTCACCCGTATTAGTACCCACACCAAAACAGGTTTCACATTTTTTAATTATGACTTCACCCGAACCCGAACAATTCAGACAACTAGTCGCATTAGACATTCTACCGAATGGTGTATCCTGTACCTGAGTTACCACACCTGTACCACCACATACGTTACACTGAGTTGACTCTCCTCCAGTATTATTACAGGTGTTACATTTATTTGATTTACGGTATTTTATTTTTTTGTGAGTACCCTCAAATATTTCTTCCAAACTTACTTTTACATTTACTCTAATATCTGCACCTTTTCTTCTCCTATTTTGATTCCCAAAGAAGGATGAAAACATATCATTCATATTCATACCACCAAAAGGGTTAGTTTTACCATCTGCAGTCCCAAACCTATCATAGTTTGTCTTTTTTTCTTTGTCAGACAGTATTGAGTATGCTTCCGCAATGTCTTTAAATTTTTCTTCAGCCTCTTTATTGTTAGGATTAAGGTCAGGATGATACTGTTTAGACAGTCTTCTATACGATTTTTTTATATCGTTTTCTGTAGCGTTTCTCTCTACCTCTAATATTTTATAATAATCTTTATTCATTACTTCTATTTATATATTACAAATAATAAGTATTTTTTATAAAAAATAAAGATATGCGTTACAGAATTATTATCACCCAAAATGGTAAAAAGAAAAAAATACTATATGAGGGTAATAGTGAAGATATCGGAAAACAAAACTATTTCAAAATTAGGGATAACAATAAAGTATTATTCCCTAAAAAAAGTAATGCATATAAGAAAATAAAATCTGTAACATATGAAATTCTTTTCTTAAAAGAAAAAGAAGAAAGAGATACTGATTATTTTGAAAGAGATGATTTAGGTAGAGTCATACCTATATCTATAAAAAGTGATAGATGGACTATAGTACACAAAGATGAATATTTTTACGAAGAAAAATTTACTGTTTTTGGTTTTAATTATAGAATGGAAACCAAAGAAATAATTAAAAAGATTCTTTTGAAGAAGTCTAAGGATGATAATATTAAAATGATAAATTATGTCACCAATAAAGTTTTAATACATCAGAATGGTGACTTTGATATTATAACCTGTAAAAATACTAATGACTCAAAAAGGTTATACTTAACTATTAAGGAATTTTGTGATCATAACAAAATTAGTAATGTTGTCTTTACTGGTTTGGTTGGTATTAAAAGTAGAGTTAAATTATACAAAAGAATTTCAGAAAAGACTGGGTGGAGTATGAATAAGACTTATCGTACATCCACCCGTCCTTAATTACTCAACCCCTACTTGAAATTTGTTTTCTAAATCAGATATTAAATCATTTAATTTTTGAATATCGTCAGATTCGTCAATGTAGACTGGATTAATACATTTAATCTCTTCTTTTCCTTCTGTTGGCATAAAGAATAATCTAACGTCATCACCTCTATTTTCTAAGTATTCTTTAACATTTTCACCGTAAATTCTAATCATATCTGTATTAGTGAATAATGATTTTTCTAAATAAAATACTAAAATTAATGGTGTGTAATCCCTATTTTCTGATCTAAATTTTTCTAATGAAACGTATTCAATATCATCAGTTGTGATATCATATTTTTGACTGAACTCATTCTCTTTTGAGGTTCTTTCTTCTTCACCTATGGCATCAACACACTCAATAGGATTATTATTATCATCAACTAAATAAACTAAATAATGTCTAATACCTTTCTCTAAACGATTATTTTTAGTAATTATCTTCATAACTTTTTATATTACCTTTTGTTATTATTTAACAATGTTAATGAAAATATAATTAACTGTAAATGTTATAAAACAAAAAAGGGAAGATTTCTCTTCCCTCTTTAATTTCGGTGTCGGAATGGTGATCCTCTTTTATTTTCGGTGGTAGACTAACCACCCCTACATTATTACCCGTTTTGGTTCGGATGTCTTTTTTTTAATTGAGACAAACTCAACTATCTTTTTCACATGAGATAAACAAGAGGTATGTTTTACGACCTAGAGTGTGGGTCAACCCCACTTTAACTCACCTATGGTCGCCACTTTATACTTTAATCTGAAGTAAAGTGGTAAAACCCCGTCTGATCAACTTGTTTTTTTGTAGTTTTTAAAGTTGCAGAAACCATTCGTTTATTGGACTTAAAGGGAGTACGTTAACCCCCAATCCTTTACACCTAATGACATTGTGGTATCGGAATCGTCTGACACTTTTACATAACCTTGAGTGGTCCCTCCGCTTTCACGGTTTACACCCTTATAGTTATGTGGGTTATCAAAGCCCTCTTCCTGATTGTAGCTTAATTTATAGGTTTAAAATTTTGCTGCAATGATTCGTTAACTACCACAAATATCTTCAAAGAACGTTTTATATAGTAACTAAACTATATCTAATATCATTAATAGTCTCCATCAGTATTGATTCTGGTGTCATATTCTTTCCACCTAATATAGATTTAAGAATTGACGGACTGAATCCCGATACTAACGCAGTACCATTTTTATCAAACTCAACTGGGAAATTCCCACCTTTAGCATTTAAATTCCAGTAAATGATATCAGGAATTTTATATCCCGCTTCATTATACATTTCCTCAATCATAGATTGTGCTCCCAAACTATCTCTTCTGTTAGCCTGATTGAATTGCATATCTGACAAAATTAATATCTTAGTCGGCATAAATTCCTCCGTAATATTATTATTTTTTGCTTGTGTTAAAATTAGGTTAAACACTTTTTCTAAATTAGTGCTCATACCCCAATCAGCGTTTCTCAACTGTGATAGTCTTTGTTTTAGACTACCTCTTAGGTATTGTAATTCAGGATCTTCAGAGAATGTAATGAACGCATCTTTAAAGTTACCTGAATTTCTTTCTGAAATATACATACCTAACGATATTGCAATATCCATACAAGTTAGGTTAGGATTCCCTCCCACCTCACAAGCCATAGATCCTGAAACATCTACAACTGGTAAAATTCTTTCTTCAGAACCTTCCATCCAATTAGGTAGTGACTCCCATTGTTTATCATTAACAACATCATCACCACCCATATTCATAGATTTTATGATATCATATGGGTATACTGCACCAGCATTAACTTTCGCAGTTCCATCAACTAAGGCAGTTTTATATTCCTCATACCTTGTCGAATCGTTTCTTTTGAATGACTTCTGATACCTTGATGATGCGAGAGAAGGAAGTTTAGAATAATCAATTGCCTCCCAATCTCTAGCACACATCTTAGTCTCCACAACGTTAGTTAGTTCCACTAACATCTTTCGATATTGTTTCGGTGTAAACTTAAACAATTTTCTAAGTCCGTTAGCGATAATACCTTTTCTCGGCATCCATTTAGCACATAGACCGTCTCCGTTTGTTAAAGCCGTTCTAATAAGTGAATACATATCGTCCTCTAACTCTGTACCAAATAAAACTAAAACATCATCCCATCTACCAAATTCTGGTATCAAAGCAATGTTCTTTCTAACAGTTTGTGGTGAGTTGGTGGTTAGGTGTGAAATAACGTCTCTAAAGACTTTTCTTTCTCCTGACCCACCTCTAACGTCTCTAGCCCAAAATAAGACTTTAGACGCCACCAAAGGATTTTCATTAAAGGCTTCTTCGAAAACTTTAACTACTTTATCTTTTGATTTCCCTCTCATCGATCCGATAGAGAAAAACAAATCAACACATTTATTCAATGTGGTGTTGTTTGTAACCATACCATTATCAGTTAATGTTACGTTACTTTTATTTTCTACCAAAATTGTTTGAGAGTCGCTCATAATAAAACTTTTTTAATTTCTGAATACAAATATAGTTACAATTTTCTTAAAAGTCAAATATTTTAGAAAAAAAATATTTTTTTAATTATCAAACCAAAAAACTAATCTTACATCTTTAGGGTTACCTATATCTAACAATGCATCCACAACATCTCTGAAAAAGTAAGTACCCACACCAACTTCATATAAGTCACTGTCAGACATCTTATAGTAAGAACTATTCATTATCTCATCTAAATAAAGATAGTTCGCAGAATGTGCGTCCATACCCCATTCATCAAATATATTACATAGTTCATCAGAAACATCGTCAGGTAAACCCCTATCCATATCTGCAATTAATTCCATAGATCCGTCTCTAACACCTGCAAGTGCCCCAAATAAACTATAATTTCTTCCACCATATGGTTGATCTGTATATGGGTATGGGAATTTACTTTCATCTTTCCAGTATGGGAAATTTGGATCGTCCGTAATAGACGGTTTCAAAAATTTATTCATTATATAATCCTCTATTTTGTTTTTAGGATTATTTTTACCACTCAAATATCTATAGATAATATCTGTCGCTTCTTTATCTGTTAAACCAAAATTATGTGTTATTTTATCTCTCATAACGTCTATCGCGTATGAGTTATAAAACTTATCACTTACTTTTTCCCACTTTCTATTTTTAGGATTAAATTTTTCTGCGTACATATGAACATCACATCCCATATTCTTTTTTTTTACAAATATATTATTTTATTTATAAATATACAAATTTTTTACTTATATCTTGTTTTCAGATACTCCAAA
>Ga0164293_10002667_pt1 | contig 15137 bp, 18 predicted proteins | sample GEODES118metaG_FD_111487 | JGI IMG/M metagenome (GOLD analysis project Ga0164293, IMG submission 111487) | Eutrophic lake water microbial communities from Lake Mendota, Wisconsin, USA - GEODES118 metaG | ecosystem: Environmental > Aquatic > Freshwater > Lake | place: USA: Lake Mendota...
CACCGGGTCGGAGGGATCGAAGATGGCGAGCTCATAAAGCGCCATGGAGCCGGCCCAGCCGGCGACCAGAGCGGTGTGCATGAGGTGCACGGCCAGGAGTCGGCCCGGGTCGTTGATCACGACGGTGTGCACCCTGTACCAGGGCAATCCCATGGGGGGTCAGGTCTGGGTTGAGGTGATGATCGGCACAGCCGATCCGTTTGGCGATGGTAGAGGGTGCGGATGGCCGCACGGGGCTTCAGGTAACGGACCGCAACTGGCTGTCTCACAATGGGCTCCCCAGCGCCTACTCCGGCCATGCCCGTCATCCGCTTCCTGCGCGAAGGTCGCGACGTGGAGTGCTCCCCGGGGGAGAACCTGCGCGAGGTGGCCCTGCGGGAGGGCATCGAGCTCTACGGGCTTAAGGGCAGGCTTGGCAACTGCGGGGGCTGCGGGCAATGCATCACCTGCTTTGTGGATGTGGAGGGGGCCTCCCCTGGCGCCCTGAGTGCCCAGACGGTGGTGGAGGAGCAGAAGCTGCGTCGGCGCCCGCAGACCTGGCGCCTGGCTTGCCAGGCCCTGGTGCAGGAGTCGTTGGTGGTGCTTACACGCCCCCAGGTAGGGCTCGCGGATCGGGAGTCGGCCTTCGCCCACGCCCTTGCCGAGCCCCTTCCGGCGGGGCCCGTTGCCTGGCCCACGCCCCCCACCGTCGAGGAGCCCGACGAAGCGGATGGCGCAGGAGATGGGGCAGACCCAACCCTCCCTGCCGCTTCTTCAGGGAGCGACATAGCCCCGCCAACCGCAACGAGCGGTGAAGCCCCCGACGGTGACCCCGTTGGCGGGTGATACGTTCCCATCACCCACGATTCAGCCATGGAAACCAACGATCTCGGCTTCGTTGCCAGCCTCCTGTTCGTCCTGGTTCCGGCGGTGTTCCTGATCGTCCTTTACATCCAGACCAGCAGCCGCCAGGGCAGCTGAGGTCTCACCCGCTGCGGCCGGGATCGGCTCTTCCATCAGCGCCTGCCTTCCGGTTCCCTCACCAGCAGCACCGGCGCCGGGGCATGCACCCGGATGTAGTCGCTCACCGAACTGCCCAGCAGGCGGTCGAGATCCACTAGGGCTCGGGCCACCAGGGGTCGACGGTCCTGGGAGGCGATCACCACCAGATCAGCCTTCAGCTCGGCTGCCATGTCGCACACGGTGCGGCCGATCTCGCCTGTGCGGTGTAGCGCCTGCATCGTCACCCCATAGCCACGGGCCCGTTGCACGGCCTTCTCCAGCACTTCATCGGCCGGGCTCCGCCCTCCCCGTGAGGGTGTGATGTCTTGCCGGGTCACATGCACCCCGCACAAGGTGCCGCCAGGAATCCCTGCTACCAGTTCGCAGGCCAGCCGGATGGCGTCGTCGCCCACGCCGGTGCCATCCACGGTCACCATCACGCGGTTGATGGCCCGCACGTAGAGGTCGTCCCGCACCAGCAGCATGGGCCGGGTGGACAGCTGGAAGACGTACTGGCTCGCGCTGTTCGCCAAAATCGACTGCAGACGCCCGAGGCCTCGGGATCCCATCACAATCAGATCCGCGTCGATCTCGTCGGCCACCTTCAGCACGGTCTGTTTGGTGTCCCCCTCGCGGATCAGAGCGTTGACATCCCCGCTGCTCAGCCCCATGCGCCCGACAGCCGCCTCCATCAGCGCGGTGGCCTTCTGGCGGTGTTCCTGGAGATCCGCTCCCCCCTGCTCGGACATCACATGCAGCAGGTTGAGCCGCGCCTGGCGGCAAGGGGGGATTTCGCGCAACATCCGCACCATCTCCTCCACATGGCCGGTGCCGGAGTCGGCGATCAGAACGTTTCGGAACACGAGCATGAACGAGTCTCCGGGACAGCCTATGGCGATTCCGCCGGCTCACTCCCGCACCTGGTGCCATCCGTGATGCAGCCCGCTTCCCGCCGTTCCCGTGCCCCCATGCCGGCAGGCTCGTCCTGGTGCCTGGAGCGCAGGGTCCTCCCCCAGCACACCGACCACGCGGGCGTGATGTGGCACGGGGCTTACCTGGCCTGGCTGGAGGAGGCGCGCGTGGAGGCCCTGGCGGCCGCGGGTCTTGCCTACAGCGACCTCTCGGCCCGTGGCCTTGAGCTGCCGGTGGTGTCACTGGCGATCGACTACCGCCAGGCCCTGCTCCACGGGGAAGTGGTGCAACTCCGGAGTGAGGTGGGGGAGCGGCGGGGCGTGAAACTCCCCTGGTTCAGCTGTTTCGTGCGGGCAGATGGCCAGGTGGCGGCCGAAGCCCGCGTGGAGCTCGTGCTGGTGGACCTTTCCAAGGGGCCGGCCCGCCGGCGTCTGCTGCGGCAGCTGCCGGCCGACCTTCAGCTGGCGATCCGGCGACTGACCTCCGGCCCCGGCCACCCGCCATCTCTTCTGTAGTACATTTGTATTTTGCTTGGCGTGCTGGTGGTGCGGGGAGATGGCTCGCTCCGGGTTTTGGGAGCCGGTGGGGTGCCGCTGGCGCGCATCGGTTCCCCATGGAGCCGGGAGCGCCGGCTCTGGTGGCTCCTTTGGAGTAGCTGTCCGGGGGTGGGGCCCGTGCGGCTGCGGGCCCTGGAGGGTCATTTCGGAAGCCTGGCCTCCGCCTGGAGCGCTCCGCCCGAGGCCTGGGCGGCCGTTCCCGGCTGGGGGCACTCTCTGCGGTCCGCCGCCGAGGCCTTCCGCTCTCGTTGGGGGGATGACCCCTTGCCCCGCCTCGCGGTCCGCCTTCGCTGTGGCCGGGGCGTGCTGGTTCCTGGCGATGCCCGCTGGCCCCCTGCCATGGCGGGGCTCACCCGTCCGCCCCTGGCGCTGTGGTGGCGGGGGGATGGTTCTCTGTGGCCGGCGCTGGCCCGCCGGGCAGCGGTGGCGGTGGTGGGCACCCGCAGGCCCTCCTCCCACGGCCTGGCCATGGCCCATCGCCTCGGCCAGGCCCTGGCCGGTGCGGGCTGGCCCGTCGTGAGCGGGTTGGCCGAGGGGATCGATGCGGAGGTGCACCGTGGTGCGCTGGCCAGCGGCGGTTTTCCTGTAGGGGTTCTGGGCACGCCGCTCGAGCGGGTCTACCCGCGCCATCACGCCAGCCTCCAGGCCCAGGTGGGGCGCCGTGGGTTGCTGGTCAGCGAACAGGCCCCGGGGGCCGCGGTGCTGCGCGGCCACTTCGCCAGCCGCAACCGGCTCCTGGTGGCCCTGGCACGGGCGGTGGTGGTGGTGGAGTGCCCGCGCGTCAGCGGTGCTCTCCATTCCGCCGATCTGGCCTGGAGCGAAGGGTTGCCCCTCTGGGTCGTCCCCGCGGATGCTGCCCGGATTTCTGCGGCTGGCAGCAATCGGCTGCTGGCCCGGGGGGCCACGCCTCTGCTGGATCCCACGGATCTGCTGGCGCAGCTCGGGCCCGGTCCCCTGGCGGCGCGCCCAGGCTCCTCGCCGCCCGGTGCTGGGTCCGTGCTGCTCCCCCCTCTGCAGCCTGCCGATTCGGCTTTGCTTGAGGCGGTGGGCGGTGGAGCATCGCTCGAGCAGCTCACTCTGGCCCTTGGCATACCCCCCGGCCAGCTTGCCCCCCAGCTGCTGCAGCTCGAGTTGGCCGGCCGGCTCCGGGCCGAGCCCGGCCTGCGCTGGCGGCCCACGGCACCAGCTTCCTCGGCCCCTTCTTAAGCTGCTGCCATGGTGCATCCCTCTGCCCCGTCGGCCGCACCGTCCCTGCCGAGTGCAGAGCGGATCGGGGGTCATGCGCTGCTCGCCTGGCGTCGTTGCCAGCTCGCCCGCGGCGGCCGTCCAGCCGATTTCGACTGGCTCCTAGATCTGGCCGGGGGTCTGGGCTGGGCGGAGCTCCAGCGGCTGCGCCTGGGGCCGGAGCGGGATGTGGCTCTGCGGCTGGGCCGGCCAGGTCTTGAGTCTCTGTGGGCCCGCCACCTCGCCAATCGGGAGCCCCTGCAGTACCTGGTGGGCCTCTGCCCCTGGCGGGATCTCGACTTGCTGGTGGCCCCCGGGGTGCTCATCCCCCGGCAGGAAACCGAACTCCTCATCGAGCTGGCCTGCGCGGAGCCCGATGGGCCCGCCCTCTGGGCCGACCTCGGCACCGGCTCCGGCTGTCTGGCGGTCGCTCTGGCCCGTGCCTTTCCCGCCGCCGCCGGCCTGGCGGTGGACGTCAGTCCAGCGGCCCTTGTGCAGGCCGCAGCCAATCTCGCCCACCATGGCCTGCGGGATCGGGTGGGTCTGCATCACGGCAGTTGGTGGGCTCCCCTGCGGCCCTGGTGGGGGCGCGTGAATCTGGCAGTGGCCAACCCGCCCTACATCCCCACCGCTCTCCTGGCGGGCCTCGATCCGGTGGTTCGCGACCACGAGCCCAGCCTGGCTCTCGACGGCGGAACGGATGGTCTGGTGGCGATCCGTGCGGTGGTGGCCGGGGCGCTTCGCGCGCTCGCTCCTGGGGGCAGGTTGCTCGTGGAGCACCACCACGACCAGAGCGAAGCCGTGTTGCAGCTCCTTGGCGAGGCCGGTCTGGAGGAGATGCGCGTCCACCGCGACCTCGAGGGGATTGCCCGTTTCGCCAGCGCTCGCCGGGCTGAGGTAGGGCGGTGAGCTCCTCTTCCGGTGCCTGGATCCTGGAGCCGGATGCCCTGGTCGCCCACCTGCGCGACGGCGGTGCGGCCCTCTTCCCCACCGACACCCTCCCCGCGCTGGCGGCCCTCCCTGAGGCCGCTCAGCGTCTCTGGGCCCTCAAGGCGCGCCCCGCCCACAAGCCCCTGATCCTGATGGGGGCCGATCTGCTCCAGTTGCGTGATGCGCTGGACCACCCCTGGTCTGCTGCCTGGCTGGAGATGGCCGCTGCGGTCTGGCCCGGCGCCGTTACCTTGGTCCTCCCGGTATCCGGGGCCATCGCGGAGAGCCTCCATCCTGGTGGAGCCACCCTGGGTCTGAGGGTCCCGGCCAGTGAACGGGCCCGCTCTCTGCTGCGACGCACCGGCCCCTTGGCCACCACCAGCGCCAACCGTTCCGGTGAAGATCCCATCCGCGATCCCGCCGAGGCAGCCCGCATCTTCCCGGAGCTTCCCTGCCTGGGGCCCTTGCCCTGGCCCGCTGGATCCGGCCAGGCCAGTACGGTGCTCGCGTGGTGCCCCGATGGGGAGGGATCTGCTGGGCAGCCCTGGCAGGTGCTGCGCTCTGGTGCCACGATCCCTCCAACGGGAGTCTCCCCGGCATGATCGGCCTGACCCTGGTGTTGCTTGGCGTTCTCACGCTGTACCACTGGCTGCTGGAGCCGTTCGTTCGGATCGTCACCCCGCTGCTCAGCCTCAGCTGGCTGGGGTGGGGCTTGCTGGCCGTGGCGCTCTGGCTGTTCGCGGGCGGGCGTCCCCGGCCCTGACCCACGGCCCCCAGCGTCAGCCGGGGGAGCGGCGGCTCGGCACGCCCTCGAGGTGATCAGCGATGGCGGCAGCAATCGCGGGCTTTCCCTCCACGCGCTTCTCCCCGCCCTGGCTCACTAGCCAGGCAATCTGCTCCTGGCCCTGCACCTCCTCCCCCCGGTTGGCTACCACCAGCGTGGAGCCCTCCAGGCGGGAGCGAGCCACGGCCAGCAGCTCCGCCTCGCTGCATCCCTCGAGGTACTTGAAGCTCACGATCGGCAGCCCGGCGTCGGCAGCCTGCACCGCGGCGATCACCTTGGCGGTCGGCTCGAGCTCAAGGCGCAGCAACGGCTGACCGCTCGGGATCTTGCCCGTCAGAGGGCGGCTCGGTCGGTAATCGGCTACGCCGGCCGAGAACACCCCCGCGTCCATCCCGCAAGCCACCGCTGCGAGCACCGCCTCCCGGTATGCGTCGTAGTCGGCTATGGGGGTGAAGGGCAACCATGGCGGCGGCGGCTGACTGCCTGCCCCCAGCAGGAAGGTCACCTCCGCCCCTCGCAGCACCAGCTCCTCGCTGATCGCCGCCGCCAGCCGCCCGCTGAAGCGATTGACGATCCGCCGCACCCCGTCGATCGCCACCGGCGTGGGGCCTCCGGTCACCAGCAGCTGGCGCCCGCTCAGCGCGCTGCGGCTCACCGCTCGGCAGACCGCGGCCACCAGCACCTCCGCGTCGGGCAGGTTGTGCTTGCCATAGGCATCGCGGGGCGGCACCAACCGCACGCCCTGGGCCGCCAGCTGTCGGCAGTTGTTCTCCAGGACCCCGTTGTGCAGCGAGCCATGCATGGTGGGGGCCAGCACGATCGAGGTGCGGCCTTGCGCGAGCCTGCCCAGCGCTGAAGCCAGGGCGGCCGTCACCACCGTGTCGGCGATGCCGTTGGCCAATTTGCCGATGGTGTTGTAGGTGGCTGGCGCCAGCAGCCAGGCATCAAAGGGATGGGTGTCGCTGAGGTGTTCGGCGCGCCAGGTGAGCTGGCTCACCACCTCCCGGCAGGTGGCCCACTCCAGGGCTTGCCGGCCGACGTACAGAAGGGCCTCCTCGCTGCAGAAAGCTGTCACCTCGGCGCCCCGGCGTCGCAGGGCCCGTGCCAGGTCGGGGCTGCGCAGGGCTGCGATGCCGCCGCTCACCAGCAGCGCAATGCGCTTGCCGCCCAGGTGGGCCGAGATGAGGGGCACGTCGTGGTCCCCGATCGCCTCACTGCTGGGCGGGGCGCCGTCCCAGCCTTCGAAGCGAGATGCCGAGCGTGTCGGATTGCTCTTCACGGGGCTCATGGGAGGGGCTCGGCCGGGGGGCAGCGGAAAGCCCGACGACAGGAGGCGCGACTGGAAGCGCCTGGGGGATTGGATGGGGGACGATGGGGCCCTGGCTTCCGGGAGGCGTGGGCGAGTCCCATCCTGCCCGGCCGCAGTCGGCCCGGCTCGCTCCTCAGCCGCTCCCCTCAGTGGCGGCCGTCTCACCGCCCAACTGATGGTCGAGTAGACGTCGCTGGTATTCCACCGTGAGGCTGCCCAGGTGGGCCTGGGCCGCCCCCCGTACCGAGGGATCGATCAAATCCAGGGCCCGCGCAGGCGGCACTCGCATGGCCAGGATCATCGAGAGGGCGTCGAAAAGGCGTACCTGATCCCCCTGCCAGCCCAGATAATCAGCGGCCATGGTGGCCAGATCCTCCTCCGTTGCTTGGCTCCGCTCCACCTGTTGCCGCAGATCCTGCAACTGGGTGAAGCGTGCGGAGGCCACCAGGGCATGGGCGGCTCCCAGGGCCGCCAGGGCGTCGGCCGCCTCCCGCCGCAGCACCGTGAGATCGCGGCCCCGCACAGCCTGCTCCACCGACAGCGGCTCCCTCATCCCGGGCAGCTGGCGCGTTGGGGCTGATGGCGCCAGAAGCGGGCTGCGGGCTGCCCGGGGCCGGTTGAGCTCCGGCACCGCGCGGGCCACAGGTGCCACCGGCAGGGGCGAGGCGAGCGTGGGGGGAGGGGGGATCGGGGCGAGGGCTTCGCCCCAACGAAGGAGTCGCCGCCCAAGGCGCACTCGCCAGCGTCGCAGCAGCGATCGGTTGGCCTGCGATTGTTGTTCGGCTCCCATTGGCAAGCTTCTCCCACTCGGTTCTCCACTCTGCGCCCGAGCCTGGCTGGGGCGAGAGGGGAAACCCGTCCAATGCCGTAGACCCCAGCGGGCCGCCTCAGCGCGATTCCCCCCCGTCGGCCTCGGTGTCGTCCCCATCAAATTCACCGTCCGCCAGGCTGCGTTGCAGATCCACCACCACCTCCCGAAAGGTGCCCTGGCTGGTGACCGGCGTTCCGCAGAGGCCCCCCTCCCGGTCGCGGAACACGGCCCAGGTGGTGCCATCCTCCAGCCCGAAGCACAGCTCCCCCATCAGGATTCCCTCGCCGCGGCTGGTGCCCAGCAGCTGGTGGCAGAACGCGGCCATCAGTTGCTGCTCGGCGATGTGGATGCAGCCCCATTCCCCGTCCGTTTCTTCGTCCAACGGCCGCACCTGGCCATCGGGGTCGGAGAAGAACAGCAGGTTGGGCCGTGCGCCGCTGGCTTCGATCCCCCGCTCCCGCACCGAAAGGTAAGCCCCGCCATCCTCCAGCCAGGCGGGCACGATCGATTCGTCGAACAGCTGCCGCACGATCGGACAGTGCTCCGTGTCACAGGTGACGGCGTCTTGCCCCCCTTCGGGATTGTGGGTGGTGAGTTGGAAGGATTGCCCCTGCGACAGCGCCAGAAGAATGAACTGGGCCTTGCCGCGATCGCTCATGCTGAAAAAATCCAAGCCCGCCGCGCTGGCCACTCCCCCCAGCCTGCCGCTACGAACGCCCCCTGTCATGCCCCACGGGCGAGAAGAAGCAAGGGCACGCTCTGGCCAGTCTCAAGCCGGCTAACGGATTTGAACCGATGGCCTTCGCTTTACAAAAGCGCTGCTCTACCACTGAGCTAAGCCGGCGTCGAGGGGAGCCTACAGGAATCGTCCCCGTGTTCCAGCGCCCAGAGCAGCAGCTGGGTGCGGCTGCGGCAGCCCGTTTTTTCCAGCAGGCTCGACACGTGGCTTTCGACCGTGCGCGGACTCAGCCGCAGGCTGGCGGCAATCGCCCTGTTGCTGTTCCCACGGCAGAGGACCCGCAGCACCCGTTGCTCGGCTGGGCTGATCCGGGCCAGTCGGGCAGGCCGCCAGCTGGGCAGCGATCGATCGTGGGAACGTGCCATCGCCGAGGAAACGGGGACACCCAAGCATTCCCGCGGGCTGTCATCCCTCAGGAATCTTCCTGCTCCTCGCCCCCCTCCGCCGCCGCGTCCCCCTCCTCCAGCGCGCGCCCTGCCGTTGTGGCCACGGTTTCTGAGCCGTCTCCAGAGTCCTGGTCCTGGCCGTCCTGTGGGGCGGGAATGTCGGCGGCCGTTTCTTCATCGGCAGGGGTGGCGTCTGCGGACCCTGGCTCCGGAGGGCTGCTTCCCTCGCTGAGTGTCCCCCCATCGGGGCGGGGAAGGGGCACCGGCCGGGCCCGGCGGATCGGCAGATTGGCCAGAAGGGCGGTCACCCGGTCCTCGGTCTCCAGACTCACGTCGCAAGACTCGATGTCGATCTCCACGTAGCGCTGCACCACTTCGAGAATCTCGCGGCGCATCTGCTCAAGCAGTTCGGGATTGAGGTCGCTGCGGTCGTGGGCCAGCACGAGCTGGAGCCGCTCCCGGGCCATGGTGCCGCTGGGTTTCTCGCGACCCAGAAGGCGATTGAGAAAGTCGATCAGGGTCATCGCCTCAGAACAGTCCGGTGGTCTGGCGCAGCTTGTTGAGCAACCGAGCCCGCAGGCCGCGGCGCTCCTTTGTGGGATCGATCAAGGGCACGCTTTCGCCGGCGAGCCGGCGGGCGATGTTGCGATAGCCCCGGGCCGCCGGCGTGGAACTATCCCCCAGCGTGAGGGGTTCCCCCCGGTTGGTGGACACGATGACCTTTTGGTCCTCCAGCACAAGCCCCAGCAACGGCAGGGCGAGCATGTCGCTGATCTCGTCTACCGAGAGCATCTCTTGGTCGGCCATCATTTGGGGACGCACCCGGTTGAGGATGAGCTGCACCGGAGCAATGTCCATGCTGTGGAGCAGGCCGATCACCCGGTCGGCGTCCCGCACTGCGGACACTTCCGGATTGGTCACCACGATGGCTTCGCGGGCGGCGGCGGCGGCGTTGCGAAACCCCTGCTCTACCCCAGCCGGCGCATCGATGAGTACGTAGTTGAAGCGTTCGGCCAGCTGGCCGGCGATCTTCTGCATGTCCTCCGGCGTCAGCCACTCGAGCATGCGCGGATTGCCCGCGGGCAGCAGCGACAGGTTGGGCTCCTGCTTGTGGCGCACCAGTGCCTGCTCCAGTCGGCAGCTCTCGGCCAGAACCTCCTGGGCCGTGTAGACGATCCGGTTCTCCAGGCCCAGGAGCAGGTCCAGGTTGCGCAGGCCAAAGTCGGCATCGAGCACGGCCACCGTATGGCCCAGGCGTGCCAGGGCGATGCCGAGATTGGCCGTGAGAGTGGTCTTGCCGACCCCCCCCTTTCCGGAGCAGATCAGGATGGTGCGGGCAGAGGTGGACGTCACAGATCCCCAGGGCGTCGGGGCAGATTAAGGCCGGGCGGAGGGTCTGCCTCCCCCCTGTTGCCCCAGGGCCGGCCAGAACGGTTCGGCAGGTTCGATGCGGATCTCGCTGCCCACCAGACGCGCCTGCTCGGCTAGCCCCGGTGCCGGGTCTTCTTCCGGGCCGCGGGCCACGGCATCGGCGATGCGCAACTGGAGTGGCCGCAGTTGGAGGGCCACGATGCGGGCCTGCCGGTCGCCGTGGCAGCCGGCGTGGGCCACCCCCCGCAGCCGCCCCCACACCAGGATGTCGCCGGCGGCGCTGAGGCGGGCCCCGGCGTTGAGATCCCCCACCAGCAGCACCGAGCCCTCCTCGTGGCGATGGTCACCCGCCCGGAGCGTGCCGCGATGGAGTCGAAGCTCCCCCGCACCGGCTCCTCGGGAATCCCCCACCGCCTCGTCCGGGGGGGGCGTAAGTACGGGGGCCTCAGCCGAGAAGCCCAGGGCCGCCGCCGCCACGAGCGTTTCCGGCCGCTCACTGCGCACTGCCGTCAGCCGCAGCCCGCGGCCCTTCAGGAGATCGTGCAGGGCCCGAAGCTCCGGCAGTGGCAATGGCCAGTCGGCGGCCAGCAGGGTCAGCTCCCCGCGGAGATGGCTGGAGCCGAGCGCCTGGCGCACCTCCTCCCCCGCACTGGCCGCTCCCGCCATGGGCGGCAGGCGGAGCACATGCGGCAGGCGGGAATCCGAGGCCGGCAGCAGATCGGCGACCATCGCTGAGGAAGGGGTGCTTGAGCTTGATGAAATTAGGGTTCGTTGCTGGTTGTGCCTGCCCCCGGCCACCAGTCGGCCAGGAGGGTGCGCAGGGCGACGCTGGCCTCGGGTGGATGGATGAGCCAGGCGATCTCCTGGCGGCGGCTGAGGCTGCGCACGAGGGAGGAGCGCTGCTCCAGCGCTTGCAGCCGCTGCCCATCCCAGAGCCGCAGACCACCGCGGTAGGCGTCATACCCAAGATTCTGGCGTTGTTGGAGCCCGCAGCAGCTCTCGGGGTCTAGCCCGGCCATCCGGCTAAGGCGCTGCGCTTCGGCCAGCAGCTCCAGCCGGCGGGCGGAATCGAGTTCGCTGACGTCGGTGGCGCGCAGCAGGCGGCGATCCAGGAGCCTGCGGCAGGGATCCGCCAGTTCCTCCGGTCCTTCCTCCCGCCAGCGAAGCAGGTGGTAGCCGCTGCGCAGATCGTCGTTGGCCAGGAAGGTGGCGATGTCGAGGTGGTCCGGCTGCCAGAGCCAGCGGGCCATGGTGGCGTCGGCCCACACCGTTCCCGCCCCCAGCTGGCGGGCCACACTCACCGCCCGGCGCAACAGCCAGGTGCTAACCACGTTGAGTCGGTGGTTGTAGACGGTGCGATACATCAGTTGGCGCACCACCAGGTAGTGCTCCACCGCCATCAGGCCTTTGGGATGCAGGGCCAGCGAGCCGTCCGGCCCCAGGGTGAGGGCGGCCAGGATCCTCTCCAGGTCGAGCTGGCCGTAGCTGGTGCCTGTGCTGTGGCTGTCCCGCACCAGGTAGTCGAGCCGGTCGCAGTCCAGCTGGCTGCTCACCAGGGCCTTTACCGCCTCCACCGGATGCCGGCCCAGCGCCAGCAGGTCCGCCACCTCGTCTGCCAGACCGCTCCGGCGGGCTTCCAGGGCGCCGCGCAGGTCGGGATGCTCCCGGATCAGTCGACCGGACCAGGCCTCATGGCGAAGGCCATACATCTCTTCACCGGAATGGCTGAAGGGGGCATGCCCCACGTCGTGGAGCAGGGCGGCGGCATAGAGCGCCGGCCGCTGGCTGGCCAGGTTGGGGTCGAGCCGTTCGAGATGCCCCAGGGCCAGTCGGGCCAGGTGCAGCACCCCCAGCGAGTGGGTAAAGCGGCTGGATTCGGCCCCCTGGAATGTCAGGAAGGCGGTGCCCAACTGGCGGATCCGCCGCAGCCTCTGGAACGGGGCGGTGTCGATCAGGTCGATGGCCATCGCCTCGGCGGGATCGTCCCGATCGAGGCGGATCGCTCCGTGCAACGGGTCGTGGTAGGTGCGGTGGCTCATCGGGAGCCACCGCCTTCGATCTGTGCCACCAGCTCCCGTTCCGCCTCCTGGAGCCAGGCGTCGTCACCGCCTCCGGGGTTGAGGGGTTCCTCCCCGGCAAAAGCGCGATCGGGTTCGATGCCCACCGCCTGGATGTCGCGGCCGCTGGGGGTGAGGTAGCGGGCCACGGTCACCGCCAGGCCGCTGCCATCCCCCAGGGGGATGAGGGTCTGAATGAGTCCCTTGCCGAAGGTGCGACCGCCCACCAGGCGTGATCGGCCGGCGTCCTGGAGCGCTCCGGCGAGGATCTCACTGGCGCTGGCGGTGCCGCTGTTCACCAGGGTGAGGAGCGGACCGTCCCAGAGGGTGTCGGGTCCGGCCTGCTGGCTGGCGGCGAGGCCCCCGCGGTCGCGGGTCTCCACGATCGGCTCGCCGTCCAGAAGCCCGTTGGCGACTGCCAGCCCGGCGCTCACCAGGCCGCCGGAGTTGTTGCGCAGGTCGAGGAGAACCCCTTCCGCCCCTTCCCGGCTGAAGTCCTCCAGGGCCTCGCGCACCTGCCCCGGCACGGGTTCGCTGAATTGGGTGATGCGTAGTACCCCGATCCGATGGCCTTCGATGCGGAGGCTGGCGGCCCGCACGGGCCGCAGGTCCACGTCCTTGCGCTCGAGTAGCAAGTCCTGCTCCCGGCCGCTGGGGGGCTTCAGGCGCACCAGCACGTCGCTGCCCGCGGGTCCTCGTAGCCCTGCGGCGGTTCCCTCGAGGCCCAGTGAGGCCACGGGGTTGCCGTCCACCGCCAGCAGTTCGCTGCCGGAGACGATGCCAGCGGCGGCGGCGGGGGAGCCGTCCAGCGGGGCGATCACCACGATGCGCTGGCCCTCTCCGCGTGCCCCTTCCCGCAGGGCGAGCTGCAGCCCCACGCCGCTGACCCTGCCGCGGGTGTTGGACTGCAGCCCCGCGAAGTCGGCCGGACGCAGCATGCGTGTGTAGGGATCACCGATCGGTGCGAGCAGGGCTTCGATCGCATCCCAGGCCTGCACGGAGGTGGTGATCGGCTGCTCCAGGGTCCTCTGGCGCCGTTGCCGCCAGCCGATGGCCTCCAGCCGCTCCGGGTCCACGTAGCTCTGATTCACCAGCCGCCAGGCCTCCACCACCAGTTGCTGGGCATCGCTGAGGGCCAGGGCTGGAGCCACCATCCGCGCCGCGCCGGGCAGGGGTGGCAGCGGCAGGGGAAGCAGCAGGCTCACCAGCAGCACGGTGAGCAGAAGGCGACGCCCCAGCAGGGCAAGCCCGGAGCGGGAAGTGGCTGTTTCAAAGGGTTGAGGGCCCTTGGCGCTGGTGGGCAGAACGCTCACAGGGGGGTCAGGAAGGTCGGTAGACTCTCGCAACCAAAGCCGCCCGCTGCATGGCGAACTCCTCCCCGGCCGCTCCCGACGCCAAAGCGAACCCCGTTTACGACTGGTTTAACGAGCGTCTCGAGATCCAGGCGATCGCCGACGACATCTCGGCCAAGTACGTGCCTCCCCACGTAAACATTTTTTACTGCCTCGGCGGCATCACCCTGGTGTGCTTCCTGATCCAGTTCGCCACTGGGTTCGCGATGACCTTTTACTACAAGCCCACTGTGGTTGAGGCCTATGCCTCCGTCCAGTACCTCATGACTGATGTCAGCTTCGGCTGGCTGATTCGCTCTGTGCATCGTTGGAGCGCGAGCATGATGGTACTGATGCTCATTCTCCACGTTTTCCGCGTGTATCTCACAGGGGGCTTCAAGCGTCCTCGCGAGCTCACCTGGGTTGTGGGTGTGGTGATGGCTGTAATCACTGTCTCCTTCGGAGTTACGGGTTACTCCCTCCCATGGGATCAAGTTGGCTACTGGGCTGTCAAAATCGTTAGCGGAGTCCCCGCTGCGGTTCCTGTAGTTGGCAATTTCATGGTGGAGCTGCTGCGCGGCGGTGAAAGTGTTGGCCAAGCCACACTCACTCGCTTCTACAGCCTCCACACTTTCGTTCTTCCTTGGCTGCTTGCCGTTTTCATGCTCATGCATTTCCTGATGATTCGGAAGCAGGGCATCTCCGGTCCCCTCTGACACCCGATCCATCCTTTCCTAGTCTTCCCCTCACAGGGTCCTTCCCTCCGTTCCCACTGCCATGCACATCCTCAAGAAGCCAGACCTCTCAGATCCCAAGCTACGGGCCAAGCTGGCCAAGGGCATGGGCCACAACTACTACGGGGAGCCTGCCTGGCCCAACGACCTCCTCTACATCTTCCCGGTCGTCATCCTCGGCACCATTGCCTGCATAGTCGGGCTGGCTGTGATGGATCCCGCCATGTTGGCGGACAAGGCCGATCCTTTCGCCACGCCTCTGGAGATCTTGCCCGAGTGGTATCTCTACCCTGTATTCCAGATTCTGCGGGTGGTCCCCAACAAGCTTCTGGGCATCGCCTTACAGACGATGATCCCACTGGGCCTGATGCTCGTTCCTTTCATCGAGAGCTTCAATAAGTTTCAGAACCCCTTCCGGCGTCCAGTGGCAATGGCCGCGTTCCTCTTCGGAACCGTCTTCACCATCTACCTCGGCATTGGTGCCGCTCTTCCGATCGATAAGTCCCTCACTCTGGGACTGTTCTGATCTGGCTGTTCCAGCTTGCCTAAGGCCCCCTGGCTTTGCTTCACCCAAGTCCCACCCCGATGGAGCCGCAGCGGAAGCTGCGGCTTTTTTGTTGCAGAGCCCCGATCCACTCCACATCCGGCCTCGTTCCCTGGATTCCCCCTCCTTCCACTGAGCCAGTGGCGCTCCGGAGCTGGGATCACCACCACCAGGCTGTAGGCACGAGCACAGCCCCGAGAAGCACAGGAGGACACGGTACTGATGCGGCCGGGCCGCGCCCCATGCCCCCATCGCCCTGGCCCAGAGAGCGGATGGGAGATCTCGCCAAGTTCAGTGCTCTGTACCCCGGAAGGTTGACGAGCCCAGGCAGCAAGGTGCTACGATATTGGACTGCGCCACCGAGAGGGAGCGCGGCCCCCGTCGAAGGATGGGGTGAACCGGTCAGCCTGCTAGGTTGATTGGGCTTGCGAAAGAAGCCGAGGAGGCTTTTGGAGCGGGTGCCTACA
>Ga0164293_10002668_pt1 | contig 15134 bp, 17 predicted proteins | sample GEODES118metaG_FD_111487 | JGI IMG/M metagenome (GOLD analysis project Ga0164293, IMG submission 111487) | Eutrophic lake water microbial communities from Lake Mendota, Wisconsin, USA - GEODES118 metaG | ecosystem: Environmental > Aquatic > Freshwater > Lake | place: USA: Lake Mendota...
CTTGATGCCCGGCTGAGATGCTATGCGGACGATGTTGTCAGCCATTAGCTGATCGCCACCGCAAAGCTGTAGGCGTCGTCGGCGCTGACCGCGCCGATCGCCGTGCGCGCCACGGCGGGGCTGGCCGCCTCAAAGACCGCGATGCCCGTCGCCGTGCCGCCCAGATTGATGAGCGCGCCGCCGGCAGACGTCGCCCCGGTGCCGCCGTCGGCGATGCCGATCGGCGTGGCGATGCCAGCCGTGGCCGCGTTCACCACTTCGGTGCCGTCGCAGTAGTAGATGCCGCGCGCGCCCTGAACGACGTTGGCGGGTGTTGCTTGCGCGGCCGTCGCGAGGCCCAGCGAGAAGGAGCCGCTGGTCGCGTTATCGACCCAGTATTGCTGCGTGGTGCCGGGCACCTCGATGACCATATCGGCAACCAGCGTGCCGATGAACTTGTAGGCGATGCGGTTCAGCTCGGCACCGCTCAAGACGTAGGGGCTCGTCTCGCTGGTCAGGTCAATCGACGTGTAGTCAAAGGCAAACACGGCGTCCTGACCGAAGCCCACGGTGTACCAGCCGATGCCGTCGCTGTTGACCACGGCGCTATCGCCGGGGCGCAGAACCAGTGTCGAGCCGCCGTTGATCTGCTCGGAGCCAGCCGGATCGATGGTCAGGTTGCCGGAGCCGCTGTTGCGCGCCGAGAGGAAGAAGCCGTTGCCAACGGTTGCCGCCGCCGGAAGGGTGAGCGTGCCGACGCCGCCCTCCCAGACGTACAGGGCCGCGCGGTCAGCCGCGCCCGCCGTGTAGTTGGCGTTGAACGTGACCGTCGGATACGCCTGCGACAGCACGCTGCCCTGCGCCACGAGGCCGTAACCGGCGAGGGCCGAGGCCTGCGCCTGCGCGGTCGCCGCGCCGTAGCGGAACGTGCGCCACGAGCCGGCGGCCGTGGTGTTATTGGTCAGGTAGATCTGCCACTGCTGACCCTGCTGGATCGAGATCAGGGTGGAACCCGTGCTGCTCTTGATCGTTATGGTGTCGGGGCCGATGTTGTTGAAGAGCGTGGTCTGGCCTACGCCAGTCTGGTCTCCCGGCGGCATGAAGATGGAGTAGGCGCCCGTCGGCGTCACGTCGATGATGCGAGCGGCGACGTCCGGCCCGGTGTTGGCCTCCAGCGGCCACGACAGGGTCGTGTCCGCAGTAAGGGCCAGCGACAGATAGGACACGTTCGACGGGTAGATCGTCGTGCCGCCGAAGACCTGCGTGTAGACGGACATTTAAGCCTCCTTGCGAACCGTCGAGCGGTCCAAGATTTTCTTGAGATCTTCGCCGTTCAGCATGGCCGCGGCGCGATCGTACATGGCCTGCCAGACCTGTATGCGCTCGTCGTTCTTGAGGAACGGCGTGGCCTCCAGAAGCGACGCATACAGGAGCAGCTCCGGGGCGTACTCCGTGATCCAGTTGGTCTGAACCTCGTCGCTCAGAAGCGGCGGCAGCTCATAATACAGAACCTCGAAGGGATACTCCGCATCCGGCGTGGGGGCGACAAGCCAGTGACTGTAGTCGTAGTCGCCGTAAAATTGCGGCGTTCCGGTCTGGGTGCTGTCGGGCCAGTAGCTGCGCAGATACTCATAGCCTCGCGTGAAAAGGAACTGGCGCGTGTCGTTGTTAGCGCCCGTCCCGATGTTGATGCTGATCGTGTCGCGCCAGCGATCCGGCTTATCGTAGACCGACAGGCCGACGCTCATGGTGCCCGTGACCACGTTGATAAAGCCCTGAACCTTCAGCTCGCGGGCGATGCGGCGCTCGGCCAGATTGATGAGGCGCGGGATTTGCTCGTAGACCACGGCGTCCGAGGCCAGCGTGGCGCCGCGCTCAAGATAGCGCCGCATGTCCTGCTGCAGCGTCGTGAAGGTCGTCGTGGTGGCGGAAGTCATTTATCTGCCTTTCCCTCGAGCTTGTCGAAGATGCGGGCCAGCATGTGCTTGATCTCTTTCATGTCGTCGCGGTAATCGTTCCGCGAGACATAATCGTGCGGGAGGCTGCGGATGTCTTTATCCAGCCGCTCGACGGCACGATAGATATTGTTGAGGATCCAGCCGCCAAAAAAGGCGGCGGCGCACACGGCCAAGTTGAACAGAACCTGATAATCCATGGCTACTTCAGGTTCCGCAGCTTGTAGATGGTGGTGAGATACACATCGCCCAAGGCGTCGATCAGGTTAGCCACGGCGCGGTTGCCCTTGCAGATCTCGTCGTGGTGCTCCTCGATCCAAGCCGCCTCGGCCTCAAGGTGCTTGAGGATGTCGTTGTCGCTCTTCTCCGGCGCCGGGATCGTGCCGACCAGCTCAAAGGCGCCCTGATAGGCTTCGACGATGTTGTCCAGCGCCTCGATCACGTCGTCGTAAAAGTGGCCCAGCGCCTTGTGCTGGGCGTAGGACTTGGTGCGCCAGTGGTTCCAGTGCGCCAGATTACGGCTGTGGAAGACGCGGCTGATTAGGACTTCGATCATCACTCACTCCCAAGGGGCAGGAGAGCTGCTTCAGCCTCTCGCCTCGCGACTAGACCCGGTAGGACACGGCCGCCACCACGGACCCATCTCCTCAACTGCTCTCGCGCCCCGGTCCAGTCACGGGAGTTTACTTTACGGCGCAAGGTGCTGGTCTGAAGTCTACCAGTTCCGAGGTTATAACAGAAGTCCGTCAGCGCGTTGACCGTTTTGACGTCCCCCCGGATCGCCGGGCAAAACCGCAGGACCGCAGGCAGATAGCGGTGCCGCAGCTCGGTCTCCATCAGCGCGTGGGCGTCTTCCTTGCTGATGGGCGCGTCGGCCAGCGTCACGAGCCGGCCGTCAGCGTAGGACGTCGATCCATAGCCTATGGTGGCGATACCCGCCGGGCACAGGTAGGGCTTGGCCCGAAACCCCTCGAACCGCTTCACCAGCTCGATCGTCAGGGTGAGGTCCACTAGATACCGCGCTTGGCCAGCGTGCGGTCGAGGATCCAGTAGTTTACGACGCCCGCCAGCAGGGCCATGTCGTCAACGGACCACAGCTTCGGCATGACATCCACGAAGGGGGCGCCCATGCGCATGGCGTCCCACGCCAAGCAGATTTTTACCAGTCCGTACAGGAGCAGCATGTAATACGTCATAACCGGCCGCACGGAGGCGGACAGGGCGGCGGCCCAGCCGCCGGCGGCCTTCACCATCTCGGTCTGCTGGACGATGGCCGCCTGCAGGGCGCCCATGGCGCCGGTGTCGAGGGTGGACTCCCGCGCGGCGCTGATCTCGGACAGCTTCTGCGCGCCGCGGTTCTTCTCGAGGTCGCACTGCTTGTCGAACATCGACAGTTCGTGGGTGCGCTCGTTCTTCTTGTCGAAAGACTTCAGAACCTCCGGCACGAGGCGAAACACGCCGCCCAGCAGGCTTCCGAAGATGCCGCCTCCCAATAGTTCAAACATCTGCGTTTCTCCTTTTAGGCTGCGGTTTCAATGGGTTGCGAGATGATCTCAAGGTTCTTCTGCAGCCGGACGTCGGCTGGGTTGTGCGCGACGGCCAGCCGCGCCTGCTCGGTGGCGACGTCACGCAGGCCCAGATGCCACGCGGCGATGCTGGCCAGATCGTGCGGCTGGGAGCCCCAGACCTCGGGGTCGCAGGTGTAGACCAGAGCGCGATCGGTGATGGCCAAGGCGCGCATGGCGGCGGCGTAGCTCTCCGCCCAGCGGCCTTGGCGGTACGTCAGGAGGGCCATGGCGCACCACGGCTCGCGGGTGTTGGGCGCCTCGGCGCAGGCCCTGTGGTAGGCCGCCTCGGCGTCCCATGGCCTGCCCAGCTCCTCGTAGCACTTGCCCATGACCCGGTAGGCGTAGCACCTCTCGTTGTGCCAAGTGGCCGCGGGCAGCTTCAGATACCGCTCGCATGCGGCTATGGCGTCGTGCCAGCGCCGGTGGAAGGACAGCTCGCGAGCGTAGTAGAAGGCGTTGCGGGGGCAGGCCGGGTCTTCCTTGACCGACAGCTCCAGCAGGTCGAGGTACTGCCCGCGGCTTTTGGTCGGGTCGGGGTGGTGGCTGACCAGCAGCATATCCGTGTCGGCCCAGACCTCTCTCGTGCGGCCGTCGGGCACCGGGTATTCATGGCACGGGTGATGCCACAGGTAGCCCTTGCGGTGGTGGATCTTCTCGTATTTGAACTTGATACCGCAGCCCCAGTCGAAGAAGTAGCGCAGGCGGGTCGTGTCGTCCTTCCAGACGCGCTCGATCTCCTCGCGCCAGCCGGGCTCTAGAACCTCGTCGAGGTCCAGTGAGATACAAACATCAGCATCGCCCGGTATAAGCGCCAAGGCAGCATTGCGAGCAGTATCAAAGCGCCAAGGGCTGATGCAAATACTATGAACAGCAGCACCACAGCTCCGTGCAGTATCCACTGTCCCATCCGTGCTGCCAGTGTCTGCAATGACGACATAGTCGGCCTCTTTGGCTGAATTGCAGAACCGCTCGACGAATTGCTCTTCGTTCTTGCTGATGGCGTAAACGGCGATCTTCAAAGGCTGTCCCCTCTTACTTCTTCAACTGCTCCAGCAGCATAACGCGAACGTGTAAGTCGTTGATTTCGCGCTTTAATTCTTCTTTCAGGTTAGCCCGACGTTCAGCCGAAAGGGGGCTGTCCGTGGGGACGCCTTCCTTGGTGATAAGGGCGGGCATAGCCGCTTCAACCTTAACCAGCCGCTCATTGGCCGACGACACCTGACCCAGCAGCCAAGCTAGGCTCGCTACGATGATCGGAATTACCGCTTTAAGTACGTCTGCCCAAGCCATACCGCCTCCTACGTCCAAGCGAAGATAACGACGCCGCCGCCGACAGCACCAGCAGTGCCGGGGGCGCTCGCACCATCACCACCAGTACCGTAGCCCGTCCCGCCAGAGGCACCGCCCGCGCCGCCGGGGTTACCGCTACTGCTGCTGGCAGAGCCGTTGCCGCCCGTAGAACCGCTGGTGTTCGTGCTGCCGCCGGACGCCGTACCACCAGTGCCGCCCGCGCCCCCGCTGCCGCTGTCGGCGCTACCGCCAGCTCCGCCACCGCCGCCCGTCAGAGACACAGACCCTGCGGCAAGCGAACCCGTCGTGGTCGAAGAAACACCGCCGGATGTGCCAACGGAATACGCCACCGTCGTAGACCAATCACCCGACGCGACCGCTCTGGTTATGGTTGAATAGCCCGCGCCGCCGCCGCCGCCACCGCTGTTGTAAATATCAGAGCCAGAATCGGTGTACGAACTACCACCAGTGCCGCCAGCGCCGACTACAGTAAGGGTCAGGCTAGACGCACCCGTAGGCACAGTCTCGTTGCCAGATCCACTGGTGTAGGTATTAGTGACCGGAGTGAAGTTAACTGTACCAGCCAGTTTGGAGAGCGGTATCGGCAGGCTGCTTGGCACAGCCCCATTAACGCCTGTTGTTCCGGGCGGAACGTAGGTACCGCCAGCCAGATAGGAACTGAGCGAGCCGGGACCGCCAAATATAGCTACGACACTTGTAAGTTGTGCTGGGTTTGAAACAGGCATGTTTAACCCTTCAGCGCCTTAACTTCGGCCCGCAGTTCCTTGATTGCCTCAACCAGCAGTGGGATGACACGGTCATAGGCGACGACCAGATACTCAGGATCAACCGACCACCGGCTGACAGCTTCCGGCAAGACATCCTGTAGGTCTTGAGCAGACAAGCCAACCTGCTGATCTTCTTTGACCTGACCCAGCGAACGAGCCTTGTCGTTGTTGCGGTAATAGAACCCACTTAGGGCGTCTACCTTGTCCAGTGCATCAGTAATCGAGCCGTAAACGTCCTTCAGCCGGGTGTCCGAGGTGGCTGTGAAATCCACGGCGGTGTAGGAATTGCTAGCGTTCAGGGCGTTGGCAGTAGTAGCGGTGGTGGCCGTAGTGGCTGTGGTAGCCGTAGTGGCTGTGGTAGCCGTAGTGGCTGTGGTAGCCGTCGCAGCATTGCCAGTTGTATTCTGGTTCCAAGTAGGAACAGTTCCGGTGAGGCCCGAATAGGCCATATTGCTGGCCGTCGCAGCATTACCGCTGATGTTGATACCCCAAGTGCCCGAGGCACCGGAACCGCCACGCGAGGGGACATCAAGCGCAGACTGTGCCGTAGCCTGTGACGTACCACCAGTACCGCCGTTGGCAACGGGTAGAGTGCCCGTAACCTGACTTGTCAGGCTAACACCGGAAAGCGTACCACCCAGTGTTATAGTGCCGGTAGAAGTAATTGTACCACCAGTCAGAGTAATGCCATTTACACTTCCAGAAGTGGCGACAGACGTAACCGTACCGCCGCTGCCTGTGGCCGCAATAGTTATGGTGCCAGCGCCGTTAGTGACCGTAACGCCCGAACCCGCAGTAATAGCTGCACGGGTGAAGCCCGTGCCGTTGCCGATGTCTACGAAGCCGTTGGATGGTGTCGTGGTTAAACCCGTGCCGCCGTTGGCAACTGGCAGAGTGCCAGAGACACCAGCGGTCAGGGAGACACCCGTGCAGTTCGCCAAGTTACCGGAAGTGGGGGTGCCGAGGAGCGGGGTAGTAAACGTCGGGCTAGTGGACAGGACCACGTTGCCCGATCCAGTAGAAGTCGTAACGCCCGTGCCGCCGTTAGCAACCGGAAGTGTGCCAGAGACACCAGCGGTCAGGGAGATACCCGTGCAGTTCGCCAAGTTACCGGAAGTCGGGGTGCCGAGGATCGGGGTAACCAGCGTCGGGCTGGTGGACAGGACAGTATTACCCGTCCCGGTAGAAGTCGTAACGCCCGTGCCGCCGCTAGCCACCGGAAGGGCGTTGCTGAAGGACACGGTGGTGGCCGAGAGGGCGCCCGTGACGGTCAGGCCCGCGCTGGAAATGTCCAGCACCTTCGCGCCGCTGGCGGCCACGCCGATGTTGTTGGCGCCGATGCGGTAGAGGCCAGTGTCGTTGTCGCTGGCCCATGAGTAGGCGGGCGCGCTGACAACACCGCTGATCTGCAGGAACTGGTTGCTGTTGCCTATGCGCTCGCCGGTCATTAGGAAATCTCCATCACGGAGACGACCACGTCGCACGCGGCGGCGCAGGTGACGGTGATGCTGTCGGCCGCCTCGAGCACGACGCGGTTGTTGTTGTTCAGGACGTTCAGGTTAGACGCCGCGGGCACCGGGGTGACCAAGCACAAGTTGGCCGTGACGGCGGCCGAGCTGTCGATCACCTTGACGGTGGCCGTGGTGTCGGCGCCGGCGGCGTTGGCGACTACTAGGCCTATGACCGTGGCCGTGGTGGCGCCGGGGCAGGTGTAGACCGTCTGCACCGTGGTGACGCTGGCCTTGACGCCGTTCTTGAAGGTATTTGCCATGTTCTAAGTCCTTTGTCGTTCTGCGGGCCGGTCTACGGGAAATTGCCGCCCACGGGGTTCGGGAAGCCCTCGGGGGCTGCGGTGCCGATCTTAGCACCCGCAGGGACGGTGGTCGATGTCCACGGGCTTTCGTTCAGGGGGCTTCCGGGGCCGGGTTAACCTGCGGAGCGGCCTGCTTCTGGATTTCGGCAATCACCGGGGCGACCGTGATGTAGGGGGCGTTACCCAGTGCCTGCATGATGATGTTGACCTGTTCGATAGTGAGTTCGAGGTTCATAGAAGCTCCTGATTATAGCGGGGGAATTGGTGTCGGCGTAACCCAAGGCAGTGGTGGGGTTACGACAGGGGGATTTACCTGACTGGCAATGTTGGTGGCAAGCGCGGCCTCTGTGGTCGCCTGATCGACGCCGTTAGCCCAGACCCAGCCCTGTACCTGAGTTTCGGTCAGATCGGCATAGGGGGTGTAGGGGTCACCCGCAACGTAAGGGACGCTCACGGTGCCATACTGGGTGGCGCTATAGGTGCCGTCCGTGGCGTTACAGCGCCAGCCCACGGTGAAGACGACATCCGTCTCGCCGTCAGCCTCCGGGTAGCAGGACATATATTCGACAAGCCATGTGTATGTGTTAGCCATTATTTATTCTCCAGTGCTGCGAGGCGGTTAGGATAAGGTGAAGGGATAGCCGTAGTCTACTTCAACGGTCATACTCATATTTTGGGAGGGTATTGAACCGGGGACGCTCCCATCAGACATACTCGCAGTAACTACAAGGGTCTCTGACGTAGAAGAGGCAAACGATATTGTTATAGAGCCCCCGGCTGTCATGGCAGTACCCATTAGGGTAAAGTTTCGTGGCGCAGTACCAGCAAGCCCCTGAAAACTGTAGACGGCGAAAATGCCGCTCTGATTGCTGCTGTAAATAGTTCCGCCAGCAGCCGTAATTTTTATTACGCCATTTACCCAAGCCGCGTTACTAAAACCAGTACCAGTTACGGTGACACTATTTGTAGATGTCGAGCTAGAGGCTTGTTTAGTAATCTTCCCGCTACTTGGTCCCGAACCACCAGCAGTACTAGAACCCGTTCCGATAATCTGGGTAGCACCTTTAATGGTCAACAGTGCTTGAGCAGTTGTGGTTCCCAAAAGAAGATTGCCGCTGGAGTCTATGCGGGCGCGTTCGCTGCCTGTGCCTAAACCAGAGCCACCAGTATAAACGGTAACAAACCCGCGCCCTGACAGGCGCAATTCGCTTGAGCTGTTTCCGTCGTTACGGACTTCGGAACGTGCGCTGGGGTTGTCAAAAAGAATATCGCCAGAAGGAATATAAAGAGCGCGGTTTCCTGTTGAAATACCACTTACGCGGATACCGTTGTTACCGTTAACGACCAGTCTATCAGAAGAACTTGCCGTACCCACCAGCAGATTGCCGCCGGTGTCGAAGCGGCCAAGTTCGGTGACGCCGTTAGCAAAAGAAATAGATCCGGCACCAGTACTAATCTGTATAGAATTTGCATTGCCCGTGAGTGTTGTTGTGTTATCAAACTTGATAGAGGCAACCACACCAGCGGCAACTGTAAAATCTATTCCGCAAGGCCCTGAATTCGGCCCCCTAAAAGCGGCAATTGCGCCGGTTGCATAAACCGGGCCAAGAACAGACAGAGGAACGGTAGGCGTCATGCCGATGCCGAGCCTGCCGCTGGTGTCGATGCGGGCGACTTCGGAACCGTTAATACCAAATAAAAGCGGGGTTGCGGTTTGGCTGTATAACTTAATTTGATTAGCTGCGTTATCACATACTATATACGCCGCCGTATTAAGGTAACTTGCACCAGCCCCTAGGTTTAATACGGCGTAATTTCCCGTGGTTGCAGCACTTAAACGACAAGTAGAACCGCCCCCATCGACTTGGATATTTGCGCCGTCTAGCCCCATTCTAAGGGTTGTTGTTCCAACCAGAAGGTTGCCACTAAACGTACTTGTCCCAGTCACAGCAATAGCGTTAGTTCCAATGGTTGCGCCGCCGATGGCTAGCGAAGTGCTGATAGCACCCGTACCAGTCACATCCAGTGTGCGCGTAGGACTAGCGTTAGCCACACCGATGCGGGTGTTGGTCGTATCCGGCGTCAGCACATCAACAAGCTGGCCTAACTTTGTCGTGAGGTTCGCGGGCATTATTTAGCCTCCAGTGCTGCGAGGCGGGTGGTGAGTTCTTGGATGGTCTTAATCATCATCGGGACCAGCTTGCTGTAGTCCACGCCCATCATATCTTCGGGGTTGACAGGCTGATGCACGGCTTCAGGGGCCACTTCAAGCAATTCCTGTGCGACCATGCCGTAACGCTGATGGCTAGCGTCGGACTTCCAGTCGAACTGGCGGACCTGAATGGCGTCAATTAAAGCGCTTGCTGGGTCGGCGTCAGATACATTGGTCTTTAGGCGAGCGTCTGAGGAAGTGTTGTAGGCGGTAGTCGTGCCATTGGTGGTGATGGTGCCGACAACAGAGCCACCATAGAACATAGTTTGAAGATTTGAAGTAGTGCTATCAACACGAAAACTAGCAGCGGAACCATTGATAGCACTATTGTAAACAACTAAGGCTTCTCTTGCAGCAGTGCCTGTCTGTGCCACTACCTTACCAATACCATTCCACCCGCCAGTAGTCGTCGTCCCCACCAGCAGAGCGCCGCTGGTGTCGAAGCGGGCGACTTCGACGTTGTTGATGCCGAAGTAGATGGGCTGGGCTGCTTGCGTTGTTAATGTGACCCCACCAGCGCCGCCAGAGCCAATAACCATAGCATCAGCGCGGTAATTAAACGCTGGAGTGTACCCCGTACTCGTTAAAAACATTTGAGCGTTACTAGTCGAGTTTGTCAGCCGCATTTCCGCAATGCCAGCCGTGCCGGTGCTGGCGTTTGTGAAGTGCATTTTCGATGTGGTGTTTTGGGTCTGCTCCATATCCAGTAGGCTTGAGGGCGTTTTTCCGATGCCGAGGCCGGATGTATTGGTAGTGGTAATAATGCTTGAACCGATGCGCCCACTTATCGAAGTTGGGGCTTCGATATACAGCGCTCCTACATCGCCAGTTGAGCCGCCGAAAATGCCGCTCATAGTATTGATGCCGCTATTCACACCATTCAGGGAAATACAATTGTATGTCCCTGCTGTCATTACCTCGATTTTATTCGTAATGCCGCAGTTCACTGTAAACGAGGATGATGCGGTTGCAGCCGCACCGACACCTAACGCACCGGCAGAACCAACCTGTGTGCTGCCAGCAAAAGTTACCACCCCGCTAAAATTAGCCGCTGCGCCGGTCAGGGTGCCAGTCAGCGTCGGGCTAGCCGAAAGCACCATATTGCCTGTGCCGGTCACTGCGTTGCTCAAAGTGACGCCGCCGTAGGTGAGGGCGCTGTTCAACTGCGTCGTCCCAGTCACAGCCAGAGCATTAGAGCCGATGGTTGCGCCGCCGATTGCCAAGGATGTGGCGGTGGCAACGCCCAGTGCGGGGTTGAGCGTCGTGGATACGGTCCACGCGATGGTCTCGACAATATCGTTAACAGCACAGGCAGTACCCAGAACGACGGAGGTTCCGTTGGTAGCCGTGTACTCCGAAGAGGAGAGCTTGGAGCCGTTGTAGTATACGTCCACAAAGCCCACCGTGTAGGTCACGCTGAACGTCGTCTGAGCCGCCGTGGCAGTGAAGTCCGTCTTGGTATAAACGCTAAGACCAGACGCCCCAGTAGCCTGCCAGCCGACGCCATTGTACGTCCAAGTACGCCCGTTGTAGGTGTACGTCTGGTTGAGCGTCGGCGTCGCGGGGAAGTTGATAGCCATTTATTTAGCCTCCAGTGCCGCGAGGCGGGTGGTGAGTTCTTGGATGGCGGCGACCATTAACGGGATCACTTCGGTGTAGCGCAGGGACAGGGTGCCATCTGCATCCGCGCTAACCGCCTCTGGCAGTACCTTCTGCACATCCTGCGCGATGAGGAAAGACCGGCTCATGCTTTCGGCATCAGTCTTGTAGCGGCCAGTAACGGCCCGCAATGACCCAACCTTTTCCGCGCCAGACTGAATTAGGGCAAGGTCTGTCTTTAGGGTTTCGTCGGAAACAGCCGCCCAAGCCGTAGCGGCAGAAGCCAAAGTTACACCGCCACTACCACCAGCAATTACATAGGCTTGGTTATTTGCGAGCCACTGGATGTTTGGCGTACCGCCGCCTGTGCTAATGAACTTACCAGCTTGCGTCGAACTACCGCGATAGAAATCTATCAGGCTTGATGTATCAGTATCTACTCGTACAACAATTGCACCGCCTGCTGTACCATTATTATAAGCCGACAGAACATTAGTTGTGCCGCGAAATTCTGATTTAGCACTGGCCCAATTTGATGTCGTCCCCACCAGCAGATTGCCGCTGGAGTCGATGCGGGCGCGTTCGGTGCCGCTGGTTTCAAACATAACAGGCAAAGCTGTGCCAGTTGACAGCGTGATACCGCCAGACCCGGCATATAAAGACCCGTAAACAGTTCCGGCACTTGCCAAATCCAACCGGCCATAGGTCGTGCCGCTTATGGCTACGGTGGTCTGATTTGCATAGGAACTCGGCGTCATGCCGATGCCGAGATTGCCAGTGCCAGTTAGTGTCATCAGCGTGGACCAAGACGCACTAGCCTGACGACCTGCAAAGACTAGCGTGGATACGCCGCTGCTGCTGTTATATAGGCCAGTCTGACGGAAGCCAGACCCGTTGCTGCCATAAGCTGTCTTCCATTCAATGCCCGAAACCGTGGTCAAGTCGCTGGTGCCGGTATAGTTACCGGCTAGTTGAATAAGACCGTGATAAGTAGCCTCGCCCGTACCATCATTACCTGACCCGGCGTTCAAAGTAAGCAGTGTCTGCGGCGAGGTTGTGCCAATACCTGTGTTACCGCTAATTATAGCCGTTCCCGTCACAGCCAGAGCATTACTACCCAGCGTGGCACCGCCCAGCGCCAAGGACGTACCCGTGGCCGCACCGAGTACAGGCGTTGTCAGCGTCAGCACTGTGCCGTTAGTCGTCGCGCCGGTTATGCCGCCGAGGATACCCGCATTATTATACTGGACCTGCGTCGAGGAGCCGCCAGCTACGGAGGCAAGGTTACCGGGTGCCGTCTCAACCCACTGCGAGCCGTCAACATCCGTAATGTAGGTGTAGTCGATACCCGTCGTGTTATCGAAGAACCGGTCACCCTCGATGGGCGTCGGGCTAGTGGGGGCTACGGCAGCGTCCTTGAACGAGTTGATCTGGACCCAAGTCGGGGAGGCCGCACCGGCAGACTGGAGGAACTGGTAGCCGCTGGCTGTGCCGACGGCAGTCGCCTGAACTAGGGTGCCGTCTGAGTAGGGCAGCGATCCGGCAGTGAAGCCGCTGGTGGTCGTGCTGTTGGCTGTGATCGCGTTAGGGCCTGTCGCGCCAGTGGGCCCTGTGGGCCCGGCGACAGTAGACGCGGCGCCTGTCGGGCCGGTCGGGCCTACATCACCCTGCGCTCCTGTGGGCCCCGTGGGCCCGTTACTGCCGTTACTGCCCGTGGGCCCAGTCGGGCCTACATCGCCCTGCGCTCCTGTGGGCCCCGTGGGCCCGTTACTGCCGTTACTGCCCGTGGGCCCTGTCGGGCCTACATCGCCCTGCGCTCCTGTGGGCCCCGTGGGCCCGTTACTGCCGTTACTGCCCGTGGGCCCTGTTGGGCCTACATCGCCCTGCGCTCCTGTGGGCCCCGTGGGCCCGTTACTGCCGTTACTGCCCGTGGGCCCTGTCGGCCCAGCAACAGTGCTGTTGGCGCCTGTCGGGCCGGTGGGCCCCGTCGCTCCGTTACTGCCGTTACTGCCCGTGGGCCCAGTCGGCCCAGCAACAGTTGACGCAGCACCAGTGGGGCCTGTGGGGCCTGTGGGGCCGGTGACGCCCGAGACCAAGGCCACAAATACAGCTTGGTTGTTGGAGAAATTACCGCCAGCCGAGGAGACGTTGGAGACTGGGATAGTCCAGTAGCTGTTCGCCGCGCCCGGATTGATGTTCGTCGGCGCGGCAGTGATCAGGAACGTCTGGGACTGCGAACTAGAATTTCTATCTTGGATCGTGATGTTCTCGCCCGTGCTGAGAAGGGCGAGGAAAATATCAATGTCTACGTTGTCGTCGGTCAGGTGGCTGACGTTGATCTGGGTCGCAATGTTCTGCGTTGCGTTGTCCCACAGCACATGCTGCGTCCCCGGATCGCCGGAGGTTGTCGTAGTATGCGCCTTGTACAGGAACAGGCTGGAGGACACGCCCTGCGCTCCCGTAGGCCCAGTCGGGCCTGTGGCGCCGTTACTGCCGTTTGCGCCCGTGGGCCCAGTCGGGCCTGTGGCGCCGTTACTGCCGTTTGCGCCCGTGGGCCCAGTCGGTCCCGTGGCGCCGTTACTGCCGTTTGCGCCCGTGGGCCCTGTTGGGCCGGTGGCGCCGTTACTGCCGTTTGCACCTGTGGGCCCAGTCGGGCCAGTGGGCCCGGTGATGGCGGCCAGAGGCGTCCACGCGGGGGCTCCGCCGCCCGAGGACACCAGCACCTCGCCCGCATTGCCGGCGTTGCTGAGATAGAGCTTCTCGTTCGTCGAGTAGACGACGGCACCGGCAATAGGGGACAGACTATTGCCAGTGCCGCCATTGCCCAAGGGGAGCACGCCTTGGACTTCTGTGGCGCTGGCCAAGTCTACGGCAGGATGAACGTGATCCTCCCGCGCGGCCTGCGTACCCGTTCCTGCCGTCGCCGAGCCGAGAGGCTCGGGCGTGGCCGATGAGAAATTGACGCTGAGTGTAATGTTGCCGGAGAGCGCGCCGCCGCCCGACAAGCCCGTGCCCGCCGTGACGGTGCGGGTGTCGGGGACGTACCCCGACAAGACGATCGGCACTTCCGTAACGCTGTCGATGCGGCCCTTGGCGTCGACGTAGAACTGCGGAACGCTGGACGCGGTGCCATAGGTGCCGGCGACAACGCCCGTGGCGTCGAGCTGCGTAAAGCCGATGCCGCCGTTGGCCACCGAGATAACGCGGTTTTGCGAGAGGTCGCCGCCGCCAGTCAGTCCCGTGCCCGCGGCGATGACGCGGCTCGACGGCACGGCGCCGACGGACGCGATGTTGCTGAACTGCACCTTGTAGGTGATGCCGCCGTAGACGTACGGCAGGTAGCCCGTGGTCTCGCTGCCCAGATACTCAGGGAGCTGCGTGATGCGCGTCGGGACTAAATTGCTCGGTACGTCGCTCATGGCTCAAGATATTCCTGATTTTCTTCAACGATCATGAAGTAATCGTCGTTCTCAACGACAAGGCCGTTCGGGTTCGTGCCGAGCGGCGTGTCAGGGCGCAGGAATGGCAGCAGTATATTGTCGGGCTGGCGCGCGGGCAAGCGATACGGGTCGAGCTGGTCGAGGTCGGCCTCGCACACGCGCAGGCCGGGGTAGTTGTTGTCGGGCATGAGATCGCCGATCGGGAACTTGCGGCTGCAGCGCCCGCAGATGCCGATGGCGAGGTTCGTGTTGCCGCGCGTGTTGAGGTACTTGGGCATCTACTCAAGCCCCACGTCGGGGCGCGGAAAGCGCAGGGAGATGACCTCCGGCGAGGGCGCGGGCTCGCGCCACGGGTCCAGCACGTCGAGATCATCCCGGCACACGCGCAAGCCCGGAAAGTTCGGGTCGCGGTACAGCTCGGTGATGGAGAACTTGCGGCTGCAGCGGTCGCAGATGCCGATGCCGATGTAGGTCAAGCCGCGAGTGTCGA
>Ga0164293_10002672_pt1 | contig 15124 bp, 13 predicted proteins | sample GEODES118metaG_FD_111487 | JGI IMG/M metagenome (GOLD analysis project Ga0164293, IMG submission 111487) | Eutrophic lake water microbial communities from Lake Mendota, Wisconsin, USA - GEODES118 metaG | ecosystem: Environmental > Aquatic > Freshwater > Lake | place: USA: Lake Mendota...
CGGCAAGGTCATCACCGTGCGGGCCCACGACACCCGGGCCATTGCCGTGATGCTCGACATTCCGGTCGACGAAGTCGCGGCCCATCTCGAGCAACTCGGTCTCATCTTCGTGCCCCCGAGCCAGTGATGGCCGATTTCGGCGTCTACATCCACGTTCCGTTCTGTTCGCGACGCTGCGACTACTGCGCCTTTGCCACCTGGGACGATCGCCATCACCTGCAGGTGACCTACATGGAGGCGCTGGCGACGGAAATCCGTCGTGCGGTCGACCAAGGCCTACCGCCGGCCCACACCGTGTTCGTCGGCGGCGGTACTCCGTCGTTGGTGGATCCCGAACTCCTCGCTGGAGTACTGCAGTTGATACCGATGGAGCGAAGCGATCCGCGCCTCGAGGTCACCGTCGAATGCAATCCCGACAACGTCACGACAGCGATGCTGCGTACCTATCGCGATGCGGGTGTGAACCGAGTGAGTCTGGGCGTGCAGTCGATGGTGCACCACGTTCTCGCGGCGCTCGGTCGCGAGCACGACCCTGACAACGTCGTGCGAGCAGTCGAAGCAATCCGTGAAGTCGGTCTGCCCACGTTCAACATGGATCTCATCTACGGCGCGCACGGCGAGTCCGTGGGGGACTGGGAGACCACGTTGCGGCGAGCTCTCGAACTTGCGCCTCCTCACGTGTCGGCCTACGGCCTCACGGTGGAGCCCGGTACGCCACTGGCGGAGGACCCGCCGCGTCACCCCGACGACGACGACCAGGCCGACAAATATCCGCTGGCGAATCGGCGGCTCGAGTCCGTCGGTCTCCTGAACTACGAGATCTCGAACTGGGCCCTGCCCGGCCACGAGAGCCGCCACAACCGTCTCTATTGGGCGCAGTGCGACTACCGGGGATTCGGTTGCGCGGCGCACTCGCATTCTTCGGGTCGCCGATGGTGGAACGTGCGCACGCCCGAGCGCTACATCGACGTGGTGACCCGTGGTGAAAGCACCGAAGCAGCGAGCGAGACTCTCGACGAGGAGCAGATCGTCGCCGAGCGCGTGCAACTGACCCTGCGGCGACGCGAGGGTGTGTTGCTCTCCGATCTGCCCGGCGATCCGACTACGGTCATCGAGGAACTCACGGCCGACGGACTGGTGGAGGTCAAGGGCGACGCGCTCGTTCTCACCGAAGCGGGGCGACTTCTCGCCAACGCCGTGACCTTGCGACTGATCTAGCGTGACGACGTGATCTTTGTCGTGCGCCATGCCAGTGCCGGAGAACGCGGCGCATGGGACGACGACTCGCTGCGCCCGCTCGACGCCCGTGGTCGGCGCCAAGCCGAAGGTCTCGTCGATGTCGTCGCGGCGCAACTCGCCGGCAACGCGGTGACTCGTGTGGTGTCGAGCCCGGCCGTGCGGTGCCGCGACACAGTGGCGCCTCTCGCCGAGGCATTCGGTCTCGCGGTCGAGATCGACGCTCGGCTGGCCGAGGAATCGCCGATCGATGGCTTCGAGGCAGTGATCGACGAACTCGACGAAGGGGGCGTCGTCTGCAGCCACGGCGACATGATTCCTGCCTACCTCTCCCGTCTCGACTACCGCGGAGTGGAGTGGCTCAACCCTCCCGACCCTCGCAAGGCGGCGCTTCACGTGCTCGACCGCGAGAATCGTGGACCCGGCACCGAGGTTCGCAGGGTGTGGTCAGTGGCCCCGCCCCGCTAGCATCTCGGGTGCTGTAGGGCGCGTAGCTCAGTTGGTTAGAGCGCCACCTTGACATGGTGGAGGTCCCGGGTTCGAGTCCCGTCGTGCCCACTCGGAGGTTTCGGCCTCGGTTCATTGCCCTGCTTTCAAATGCCCGTCTCTCGAAGAGAGTCGGGCATTTGTGTTCCTTGGGTCAGTCGGAGGCAGCGAGGCGCGTTTCACCAGGTTGGTTGGCACATATAGTGTTAGCGTTTACACTAACAAATATGGAGTCTCCAGCGATCTGGATTCGTCGGGAACGAAGCAGTTTGGGCTTGTCCACCCGCGACTTGGCGCGCCTGGCAGGAGTCTCGTACCCCACGATCTCCCGGATCGAAAACGGCCACGAGCAACCACGTTGGTCGACTTTGGAGAAGATCTTCGATGTGCTCGGCCGTCCGCTTGCACTGTCTGCTGGTTCTCTTGAGCAGCCACGTCTCGTTGACTTGAGCGACGCATGGACCGAGGACGCGACCGGTCTGCATCATCCGGATTGGGTCCGGTTGCGAGGTCTTGCGGACCAGTTGCGCCGACAGCCGTCGTTGGTTGCACGGGCGATCCTTCCGGAACCACCGAAGTCGCGCTCGGAGATGATGGATGTGCTGCTCGCCGCTGTCGCTGAGAAGCTGGCCGATGACCACGGAATTGCGCGCCCTCGATGGACCCGGCATCGTCCGCGCCTGCCGCAACCTTGGTCGGTGGCAACTCGGCCGTCGAAGCGGGCCGAAGCCGAGGCGACCACTCCTGTCCAGTTCCGCAAGCGCGGATTGTTGATCCCTGAGTCGGCGATCTGGCGTGATCAGAAGAGTGCGACATCGTGACGTCGCCGGGATTGTTCTCCGGAGAACGAATCCGCGGGCTGCTCATCGAGGTAGCCGACCTGTTGCAGACCGGCAGGCCGCAGGAAAATGTTCTCATCGTCGGGGGCTCGCTCTTGGCCTGGCATGGATTGCGACTCGGAACCCAAGATGTCGACAGCAGCATCCGAATCGATGATCCTTTGCGAGAGTCGGTTCGAGTCGTTGCCGAACGTCACGGTCTGGCAGTGGACTGATTGAACGACCGTGCGGCTCCTTGGCATCCCCAGACGCTCCAGCCGCATGATTGTGCCGTCCTCATCGATCATCCTCGGCTGCAGGTCCTCGGTGCGCCACTTTCTGCGGTCTTTCTGATGAAGTTGAATCGGTCGCAGCCTCAAGACGTTCTCGACATGATCACGCTTTGGCCGTTGGTTGCAGCGGAGTTCCCGACGGCACGCGCGGTCACCGACGCATTCGAAGCGGCATTCCCCTTCGAGGGGCCCGATGAACACCTGGGCGCCCAGGTCATTGACATCGCCCTTCGTGCGGGATGCATGCTCCCGCTCGGATGACTGCTCGTTGCCGAGATTTTTTTGCTAGCGAGCGCTGTCGCCGAAGCGATATTCGCGGGTCAGGATGTCGATCCGCTTCGTGAGGTCCGCATCCAACGGGGTGTCGAGTGCGTTCACCGCATCGGTCAACTGTTCGGGCTTGCTCGCCCCGATGATGGGGGAGGTGACCACGGGGTTGGTGAACTGCCACGCCACGGCCAACTGGGCCATCGTCATCTGTGCCTCGGCGGCGATGGCGCGGAGAGCCTCGACGGTGTCGAACATGCGCTCCTGCCAGTAGCGCTCCTGATAACGCTCGGCGGTGCCGTCGCCGCTGAGGGCGAAACGCGTGCCGTCGGCGGGGGCTCCGGGTTGGTGCTTGCCGGTGAGAAAGCCGCCGGCCAAGGGGTTGTAGGGGATGACCGCGATGTTCTCCTGTGCGCACAGGGGGAACAGTTCGCGCTCGTTCTCACGGAAGAGCATGTTGTAGCGCGGTTGCACGCTGGCGAAACGCGCGAAGTGGTTCACGTCGCTGCGGCCGAGTGCCGTGGCCAACTGGTAGGCGAGATAGTTCGAGCAGCCGACGTAGCGGACCTTGCCCGACTTCACCAGGTCGTCGAGTGCAGAGAGAGACTCGTCGTGGGGCAACGTGTGGTCGTAGAAGTGCAACTGGTAGAGGTCGATGTAATCGGTCTGCAGGCGGGTCAACGACTCGTCGACGGCACGGAAGATGTTCTTGCGACTGTTTCCCTGGTCCCACGGGTTGGGTCCAGTGGGTGCGTAACACTTCGTTGCGACGATGAAGTTGTCGCGCTGGCCCTTCATCCAGCGGCCGATGATCCGTTCGGTCTCGCCGTAGCCAGAGCTCATGTTGCCGATGGGGTACACGTCGGCAGTATCGATGAAGGTGAAGCCGAGTTCCTTTGCGCGGTTCAGGATGGCAACGGACTGTTCCTCCGTGCACTGGTGGCCGAAGGTCATGGTGCCGAGACAGAGACGCGAGACGCGCATTCCTGTCCGACCGAATCTCACGTGTTCCATGTTTTGACCGTAGCCTGACGGTCCATGGCCGCCCTCCTCGCTCTCTGTGCGGCGGTGGTCTACGGGATCGCGGACTACTCGGGGGGACGCGCCAGTCGCAGTGCATCGTCGGCGACCGTCACGGTCATTGGCCAGACGGCGGGGTTCGTCGCCACGCTCTCGCTCGCCCTGGCGATCGGTGACCCACTCGCCAGCCGCCACGATCTGCTCATCAGTGCGGCGGCGGGGATTGCCGGATCACTCGGTCTGCTCGGTTTCTACCGGGCCATGGCATCGGGCGCCATGACGGTGGTGGCCCCGATCACGGCCCTGGTCGGGACGACCATCCCGGTGGTCTGGGGCCTGGTCAGCGGCGAGCGTCCGGGGCTGCTCGCCTACATCGGGATGATCGTCGCCGTCATCGCCGTGGTGCTGGTGACCGACGCTCTCGGCTTCCACGAAGTGGAGACACCGCCCGGTGTGGTGGTGCTGGCGATCTTCGCCGGCACGTGCTTCGCCACCATCTTCATCGCCTTCGACAACACCGCCGAAGACGCGGGGCTGTGGCCACTCGTCGCGTTGCGCACGGTGAGTCTTCCAGTCGTCATCTTGGTGGTGTTGTTCACACGCAAGCCATTTCTCACGAGCGGTTCGGCATTGCGCTTCGCGCTCCTCAGCGGACTTCTCGACACCACGGCGAACGGCCTCTATCTCTTCGCCGCGCGAGAGGGTCTCTTGTCGGTCGTGGCGGTCATTACGTCGCTCTACCCGGTGAGCACGTTGGTTCTCGCCACCACGCTCGACCATGAGAAGGTTCACAAGGCGCAGTGGGTGGGAATCGCGTGTGCGATCAGCGCCCTTGTTCTTGTGAGCGTCGGATGACCATCTCCGACTCGCGCGAAGCAGCTTTGAAGATGCCCTTGCTCATGATCGACAACTCCTGCTTGCGGCGTCGCTCGTAGATCTCGGCGCGGATCGCGTGCACGTCGGGGTCGTCGGGAGCGGCCCATCCGGCGAAGTCGGCGAGGTGACAAGCCAGACGCATCTCGCCACTGTCGGCGAGATGCTTGGCACGGTTGATGAGCACCGCCGGTCCGCCGGCGAGATGTGCGACCTCGGCTCCGACGGCGGTGTCGGGTGCGGGCTTCAGGCGTGATGCGGCTCCGTCCCACCAGCCACCGAACTGACGCCACACGTTGTGCACGATGAATTCGGGTTCGTCGTACATCGGCAGCAGGTAGGGCTTGCCGAGCGTCTTTTCCGGCACCTTCACGGTGTGGATGATCGAGTCGAGGGTTTCGCCGGCGTTCATCATCGTCAGCACGTCGCGCACGAGGTTCTCGAGCGCCGTGGCGATGTCGTCGAGCACCATCGCGATGCGGTCCTTGCCCGCAATGGGCAATCCGTGTGCGGGAAGCAGAAGTTCCGGTCCTTGGGCGATCATCCGGCGCAGGGCGGCTGCCCATTCGATCGGCCAACGCTGAACCTTCTGCGGGTTGCCGGCATTCGGGAAGTTCCAGATGAGGAAGTCTCCGCTGGCCAGCCATTTCTTGCCGGGGAACCAGGCCCACAGGTGGTCGTCGGTCTCGCCGCGTGCGTGGTGGAACTCCACGACTTCGTCGCCGAAGGTCATGGCGGTGAAGTCGCCCAGGTTCTCGGTGACCTCGAGGACGCTGTCGTCGAGAAAGGTCGGTCGCTTCTTGCCTGTCTGCGAGGCATCACTCACCAAGCCGTATCCGTGCTCGCTGCGCACGCCGCCGAACTGGCGGGCGTTGATCACCACGTTGTATCCGTTGGTGTCGCGGTAACGCTTGAAACGCCGAGTCACGTTCTCGTGGCCGATGACGCGCACGCGTTCGCCAGCCTTGCCGAGCGTGGCGGCGATGGGGCCGCTGCCGCCCACGTGGTCGACGTGGCCGTGCGTGTAGACGATGGCGTTCAGCGACGACTTCGACCAGCCACGAATCTGGTCGGCGACGTGCTGGCCGTTGTCGAAGGTTCCGGTGTCGAAGATGACGAGGCCTTCCTCGCTGTCCCAGGTGACGGCGTGGCTGAACGATTCGACGATGGCGAGGCGATCGTCGAGTTCCGAGATCTCGTTGATGATCCGGTTCGCCGGTTGGTCGAGAACGCCGGAGTCGATGATCTTGGAGGAGAGTGCAAGCAGGTCGGCCATGAACCGACCCTAGCCACCTATTTCCCGGGTTCTTTGGGTAGTCCGAGGACGCGTTCGCCGAGGATGTTGCGCATCACGTTCGAGGTGCCGCCCATGATGGTGTATCCCGGTCCGTACATGAGGCCCGCTGTCACGTCGGTCCAGAGGGTTGCCTCGGGTCCGAAGACGGACGCGACGAACTGTGCGACGCGCCATTCGTGTTCCGTGCAGAAGCACTTCGTGGCGGCAGAGAAACCCGCGGGAGCCTGACGCAACACTTCGCGGACGACGAGGATGCGTCCGAGGCGATAGCCGATCTCCAGTTGCGCCACTTCCTGACGCACGCGCGGGTCGCTCATGTCGGCGCGCTCGCGGGCCATGGCATAGAGCGCGTAGTTCGACACGAGTCGGTCGATGCCGCCACGTTCGTGTTCGAGTTGGCGCATGGTCTGCTTGAACGCTCCACCTTGTTGGCCGACGAGGTTCTCTTTCGGTACACGCACGTCGGTGAAGAACACTTCGCAGAAGTGGCGGTTGGTGGTCATGTCCTGGATCTCGCGCGCCTCGATGCCCGGCGTGTTCATCGGAACCACGATCTCGCTGATGCCGGCGTGCGGCGGGCCGTCGTTGCTGGTGCGGCAGATGAGGTAGCAGTACTCCGCGACGGCACCGAACGAAGTCCAGATCTTCTGGCCGTTGATCACCCATTCGTCGCCGTCGAGCACCGCACTGGTCTTCAGCGAAGCGAGATCGCTTCCTGCGTTCGGTTCGCTCATGCCGATGCACCACGTGTCCTCGCCGGCGAGGATGCCGGGCAGGAACTTGGCCTGCTGTTCGGGCGTGCCGTAGCTCATGAGGGTCGGGCCCATCTGGCGGTCGCCGAACCACGATGCAGCAATCGGGGCTCCGGCCTTGATCATCTCCTCACCGACGATGAGTCGGTCGATCGCGGGGCGTCCTCCACCGCCGAACTCCTTCGGCCAGGTCATGCCGATGTAACCGTGGGATCCCAGTTCCTTGGAGAACTCCTTGGAATACCCGTTCATCCAGGCGTCGTTGTGGCGTCCGTAGCGGACAACAGCATCCTCGGCGATCTTGCGGGCGTGTTCCCGCAGTTCCACTTGTTCCGGGGTCCAAGAGAAGTCCATAAGGGGAAAGAGTAGGGCTCGGGCGCCCCGGATCACGGAGCGAGACGGGCACGGGGCCGTGGGGGGCAGGGTTCGCGTGGCCCTTGCCGTACAAGTAACATACAAGTTCAGCTTTCGCTCACACCTGAAACCTCCGTGGGAGGTTTCTTAAAGACTGAAACCTCCGTGGGAGGTTTCTTAAAGAAAGGCCTGGCATGGCAAAGATCAAGGTTGACAATCCGGTCGTCGAACTCGACGGTGACGAGATGACCCGCATCATTTGGCAGTTCATCAAGGACCGCCTCATCCTCCCGTACCTCGACATCGAACTCGAGTACTACGACCTCGGAATGGAGTACCGCGACAAGACCGACGACCAGGTCACGATCGATTCTGCCCACGCCATCTTGAAGCACGGCGTCGGCGTGAAGTGCGCCACCATCACCCCCGACGAGGCGCGCGTCGAAGAGTTCAAGTTGAAGAAGATGTGGAAGTCGCCGAACGGCACCATCCGCAACATCCTCGGCGGCGTCGTCTTCCGCGAGCCGATCATCTGCAACAACATCCCGCGTCTCGTGCCGGGTTGGACCAAGCCGATCGTCATCGGCCGTCACGCCCACGGCGACCAGTACAAGGCCACCGACTTCAAGGTTCCCGGTGCCGGCACCGTCACCATCACCTACACGCCCGAGGACGGCAGTGCACCGATGGAGTTCGAAGTTGCCAAGTTCGGCAAGGACGGCGGCGTCACCATGGGCATGTACAACTTCAATGATTCGATCCGCGACTTCGCCCGCGCGTCGATGCGTTACGGCCTCCAGCGCAACTACCCGGTGTACATGAGCACGAAGAACACGATCCTGAAGGCCTACGACGGCCAGTTCAAGGACATCTTCGAAGAGGTCTACGAAAAGGAGTTCAAGGCCGAGTTCGAAAAGGCCGGTCTCACCTACGAGCACCGTCTCATCGACGACATGGTCGCTTGCGCGATGAAGTGGGAGGGCGGATACGTCTGGGCCTGCAAGAACTACGACGGTGACGTGCAGTCCGACACGGTTGCCCAGGGCTTCGGTTCGCTCGGTCTCATGACCTCCGTGCTCATGACCCCCGATGGACGCACCGTCGAGGCCGAGGCCGCCCACGGCACCGTGACCCGTCACTACCGCGAGCACCAGAAGGGCAACAAGACGTCCACCAACCCGGTGGCCTCGATCTTCGCCTGGACCCGTGGTCTCGAGCACCGTGGCAAGCTCGACAACAACCCGAAGCTCATCGAGTTCGCCACCACCTTGGAGAAGGTGTGCGTCGAGGCGATCGAGGGTGGCGAGATGACAAAGGACCTCTCGATCCTCATCTCGAAGGACCAGCCGTGGCTCACCACCGAGGGCTTCCTCGAGGCGCTCGACGTGCGCCTGCAGAAGAAGATGGCCTGACGTCATGCGCGCAGTGGTGCTCACCGAACACGGCGGGCCCGAAGTCCTGCGCATCGCCGAGATTCCTGCACCGACCCCGGGACCCGAAGAGGTTCTGGTGTCGGTGCAGGCAACGGCTCTGAACCGCGCCGATCTGATCGAGCGCATGGGGATGTACCCCAATCCGTTTCCCGCCGAACACGCAGTGCCGGGACTCGAGTTCTCCGGAACCGTCGCCGCTCTTGGGCCGCGTGTCCGCGACTGGAAGGTAGGCGATGCCGTCATGGGCATCGTGAACGGGGGCGCGTACGCCGAACAACTCGTGATCCACGAGCGCCAGGCGATTCGCGTTCCGCATGGCATGGACGTCGCCGACGCAGCCGCAATTCCCGAGGTGTTCATCACCGCATGGGACGCTCTCGTCGTCCAGGGTGGTCTGACCAGTGGCCGTGTCGCCCTCGTCCACGCCGGTGCATCTGGTGTCGGAACCGCAGCCATTCAGATCTGCAAGGCCATCGGTGCGCAGGTCATCGTCACCTGTTCCACATCGAAGATCGCCGCTTGTCGCCATCTCGGAGCCGACCTCATCGTCGACTACACCGCCACCGACTTCGTCGATGCCGTGAAGGTCTTCACCAAGGGCAAGGGCGTCGATGTCGTGCTCGATGTGATCGGTGGCGACTACGTCGATCGGAACATCGCCTGCCTCGCCGTCAAGGGATCGATCGTCCAGGTTGGAACCATGGCCGGGACACCCCCTGCAGTCAACGTGGGTGGGCTCATGTTCAAGCGGGCACGCCTCATCGGCACCGTTCTGCGCGCGCGACCGATCGACGAAAAGATCGCCATCAGTCAGCGTTTCGCCACCGAGATGTTGCCGCTCTTCGATTCGGGTGCTCTGAAGCCCGTCATCGACTCGCGCTACGCGTTCGCCGACATTGTGGCCGCCCACGAACACATGGGCAACAATGCAAACGCCGGCAAAATCATCGTCGACATCGCTTAGCGCGCTGCAGTGATTTCGCAGCTCTTAACGAGCTGCGATGGGCACGTAGTTGCGCTCTTCGGGGCCCTTGTACCACTGGCGCGGGCGGCTGATCTTCTGCTCCTTGTCGCCGAGGAGTTCGGCGAAGTGCGTGAGCCAGCCGGCCGTACGCGGAATGGCGAAGAGCACCGTGAACATGTCGACCGGGAATCCGAGTGCCTGGTAGATGAGGCCGGAGTAGAAGTCGACGTTCGGGTAGAGCTTGCGCGACACGAAGTAGTCGTCGGCGAGAGCGGTCTCTTCCAACTTCAGCGCGATGTCGAGGAGCGGGTTCTTGCCGGTGACGGCGAACACGTCGTAGGCGGTCTTCTTGATGATCGTGGCTCGCGGGTCGTAGTTCTTGTAGACGCGGTGTCCGAAGCCCATCAAGCGTCCCTTGCCGTCCTTCACGGACTGCACGAAAGCGGGAACGTTCTCGATCGAGCCGATCTCCTCGAGCATGCGTACGACGGCCTCGTTGGCTCCGCCGTGGAGCGGGCCGTAGAGGGCTGCGGATGCGGCGGCCGCTGCCGAGTAGGGGTCAGCGTTCGACGAAGCCACGACGCGCATGGCCGTGGTGCCGCAGTTCTGCTCGTGGTCGGCGTGGAGGATGAACAGGATGTCCATGGCGCGGGCGAGTACCGGGTCGACGGTGTCCTCGTTGCCGATCTTGAACATCATGTTGAGGAAGTTGGCGGAGTAGCTGAGCGAGTTGTCCGGCTGGACGAACGGAAGACCCATGCTGAAGCGGTATGCCATGGCTGCGAGCGTGGGAACCTTGGCGATGAGGCGCAGGATCTGGCGATCGAGAGCGGGCTTGTTGAAGATGTCTTTGGCGTCGTCGTAGAAGGTGCCGAGGGCGCCGACCGACGAAATGAACATGCCCATGGGATGGGCGTCGTAGTGGAATCCGTCGACGAACCGCTTGCGCATGTTCTCGTGGATCATCGTGTGATGGGTGACGTCGTAGGTCCACTTGGTGAGTTGCTCGGCATTCGGGAGTTCACCGTTCAAGAGCAGATAGGCGACCTCGAGGAAGGTGCTCTTCTCGGCGAGTTGCTCGATCGGGTAGCCGCGGTAGCGGAGAATGCCGGCATCGCCGTCGAGGTACGTGATCGCCGACGAACAGGCCGCGGTGCTGAGGAAGGCCGGGTCGTACATCCGCAGGTCGGGATCGAGTTCCCGCAGGGCCGAGGACGGAAAGACCCCGTCGGTGATCGGAATGGTGACCTTCTTGCCGGTGCGGTCGTCGATGATCGTGATGGTGTCGGCCATCCTGATACCCCTTTTTCAGTCTCGTGGGGGCTTCCTCCCCGCTGGGAACCTTAGATGACGCCGGTCAGCCCGTCACAATGGAGAGATCCGGTCGTCAGAGCGGCGTGTTGTCGTGCTTGCGGGCCTGCAGCCGCTCGCGCTTGTTCTCGAGTGCGCGAAGTGCAGAGGCGATCTCGCGTCGCGTGTCGGCCGGTTCCACCACTCCGTCGACGAGGCCGCGCTCGGCGGCGACGTACGGGTTCAAGAGCCGTGCCGTGTAGTCGGCCTCGAACGCCGCCTTCTCCTCGGGCGTGGCCCGGCGCTGAAGAATGGCTGCGGCCTGCCCGGCCCCCATCACGGCAAGTTCTGCCCAGGGCCACGCAAGGCAGAGGTCGTTGCCCATCGTCTTCGAGTCCATGACGATGTAGGCGCCACCGTAGGACTTGCGCAGGATCACACAGATGCGCGGCACCGATGCGCGTGCATAGGCGAACACGAGTTGAGCACCGTGTCGGATCATGCCTCGCCACTCGAGGTCCTTGCCCGGGTAGAAGCCCGGCGTGTCGACGAGGGTGACGAGCGGAATGTTGAATGCATCGCAGAAGGCCACGAAACGGGCGGCTTTTTGGGATGCGGGAATGTCGAGCGTTCCCGCGAGCACCACGGGCTGGTTCGCCACGATGCCCACCACACGTCCGTCGACGCGAGCGAAACACGTGACGGCGTTGGCGGCCCAACGTGCACGCAACTCGAGATAGTCACCATCATCCACGAGCGCGGAGATCACGGTGCGTACGTCGTACGAACCGGTCGACGTGGCCGGGATGCACTCGCCGGCTTCGGGTGTGGGGCGGTCGAAAGGGTCATCGGACTCGAACACCGCGGGAAGTTCGTCGACATGGTCGGGCAGGTAACTGAGGATCTGTTCGGCAGCGAAGACAGCCGACTCCAGGTCCGGCACGACGATCGAAGCGACTCCACTGGTGCGTGCATGAGCCGTCGCTCCGCCGAGTTCTTCGTTGCTCACGAGTTCACCGGTGAACTCGGCGACCATGGTCGGCCCGGAGACGAACGCATAGGCGTTCTCGGTCATGATGACGAAGTCGGCGAGGCCGATGAGAAGTGCGGGTCCCGACACCGCGGGACCGGTGACGATGTGGATCGTGGGAATGATCCCCGAGCAACGAGCCAGTGCGCGCGCTGCGCGCCCCCAGCCGTGGAGGGCCGCTATGCCTTCGACGATGTCGGCACCGGAAGAACCGAGGCTGACGACAAGTGGCAGTCGCTTCTCGAGGGCAACGGATGCTGCCGTCTCGATGACGAAGGATGCGTCTGCTGACAAGGCACCACGACGCACGGTCTCTTCGATCTCCAGCCACACGACACGGCGCGGTGCATCGGGGTCGAGCAAAGAGAGCGAGCGCACCTCGGCTCGCGCCGCACCCTTGACGGATGCAACGAGTTGGACGGGCGAGGCGAGCGAGGTCATGTCCGTACGAGATTAGGCATGACGGTCGGGAGTTCGGGCAAACGGGAAGGCTCCCTTGCCCACGTGCACACCCGGCTGGCGCGGTCCGTATCGATTGACGACGTCCAGTGCCACTTCCAGAGCGGCGCGTGTGGCGCGGTTCGGTTGAGGTCGATGGCGTTGGGCCCAACCGACGACGCGGCGGGGGAGTTCGGGCACCGCGATGCGGGTGAAGTCGCCCTTCAGCCATCCGGGCACCGCACTGGCGGGAACGATGGCGGCACCGAAACCTTCGAAGGCGAGTGATGCGAGCAACCGGACGCCGTCGATCTCCGCCTGGGCGCGCAGCGCAACTCCGCGGTTGGCGGCGGCGCGATCGACGATCCGGCGGAACGCCGTGCTGCGTGGGGGGAGCAAGAGAGGAGTCTCGGCGAGTTCGGCGAGTGTGATCGAGTCGCGAGATGCGAGCTCGTGTCTCGTATGAGCGACGAGGATGAGTTCTTCGGCGAACAAGACTTCCGTGTGCAGCTCCGGGTCCTCGAGCGGAAGGTGAACGATGGCCGCATCGATCGATCCGTTGTGCAGGCGTGGCACGAGGGACGACGTGGATCCTTCGTGGACGACTGCGCGGATGTCGGGGTACTGCTCGGCCAACTTGGTGAGGAAGCGCGGCATCAACCATCGCGCGGTGGTTCCGAGCACGCCGATCCGCGTATCGCCGGAGACATGATCGTCGCGGGACTTGATGTCAGTTTCGATGTCGTCGAGTTCGTGGAGGATTCGCCGCGCTCGTTCGAGGACCGCCTCACCTTCTGCCGTCAGGGACCCGGAGAGGCGATCGACCAGCGTCGTGCCGAGGTCCTTCTCCAACCGAGAAATGTGGGCCGAGACGTTGGACTGGACGGTCCCCATGGCACGGGCGGCCGCGGAGAAAGAACCGTGGTCGGCGATCGCGACGAGGCTGGACAGCTGGCGGAGCTCCATCACAAAAAAAGATACCAACTATCGCGTGATTCGCCTTGAGTGTTGGGGCTGGGCGTGTCACAATGTTTTCACATAGCGAAACCCTCCTCCCCCCGGAGAGGTTTCGCGGAGAGTCCAAGAAATGGCATCCCCCCGCCATAGGACTCAAAGGTTGAGAAGCCCCGTACCCCCCGTACGGGGCTTCTCCCGTTCTCCGGCTCTGCATGATCCGTGGCGGGTCGTACAGTGCCCGACATGCCAGGTGCTGCTTTCTTCGATCTCGACCGCACGCTGCTGCGCGAGGCCTCCGGACCGGTCCTGTCCACGGCACTCCGTGGCGCAGGTATCGGCGGATCGGAACTGCCCTTCGAAGCGGTTCTGTACAAGATCTTCAACACCCTCGGAGAGAACGTTCCGAGCATGGTTCTTGCGCGTCAAGGTGCTGCGTTGCTGAAGGGTCATCGTCAAAGCGATGTCCGAGAAGCGGCTGCCGGTGCGGTGCACGGTCTCACGAGGATTCTCCAACCGTATGCAACACAGGTGATCGACGAACATCGCGCGGCGGGAGCAAAGATCGTGATGGCCACGACGACGCCGTACGACTTCATCGTTCCGTTTGCGGAAGCACTGAAGTTCGACGCGGTGATTGCGACGCGTTTCGCCGTCGACGATCTGGGCATGTACACGGGTGAACTCGACGGACCCTTCGTGTGGTCGTCGGGAAAGCTTGCGGCGGTACGTGCATGGGCACGTGACAACGACGTCGATCTGGCCGACAGTTACGCCTACTCCGACAGCGTGTACGACGCGCCGTTGTTGTCGGCGGTGGGCCACCCGTTCGCAGTGAACCCCGATGCACGGCTCACGCTTCTCGCTGCCGGTCGTCGCTGGCCGGTGAAGAACTTCGACGTGTCGCCCGGTGTCGGCAAGGTGCCCGTGGTCGGCACGGAGTTGCAGAAACTCGCACTCAGCTTCACCCGCCCGGCAACGTTTCCCTACGCCAAGTTCTCGATCAGCGGCATCGAGAACATTCCGAAGAGTGGCGCGGCGATCCTGGTGGGCAATCATCGGAGCTACTTCGACGTCGCGGCGGTGGCGATGGCCGTGGCTCGTTCGGGTCGCACCGTGCGGTTCCTCGGCAAGAAGGAAGTGTTCGATGCGCCGATCATCGGTCCGATTGCCACTGCGATGGGCGGTATCCGCGTCGACCGCGGCACGGGAAGCGACGAACCGCTGCTCGCGGCATCCGATGCGCTGCGTGCCGGAGAGATGGTGGCGATCATGCCGCAGGGAACCATCCCACGTGGACGTGATTTCTACGAGCCGCTCCTGAAAGGCAAGTGGGGCGCGGCGCGTCTTGCTGCGCACGTTCGGGTTCCGGTGATTCCGATCGGGCTGTGGGGAACGGAGAACGTGTGGCCTCGTTGTTCACGTGTGCCGAACGTTCTCAACATCGTCACGCCGCCTCGCATCTCGGTGGTTGTTGGCGCACCGGTGGCACTCGCCTACGACGATGTCGACGCCGACACCTCACGCATCATGGCCGCCATCATGAATCTGCTCCCCGATGAATCCCGTGTCTTCACGGAACCCACCGAGGAGCAGATCAGGCGAGCAAGCCCGCCGAA